>Ga0268279_1000535_pt1 | contig 23995 bp, 15 predicted proteins | sample saktaG_6_FD_190142 | JGI IMG/M metagenome (GOLD analysis project Ga0268279, IMG submission 190142) | Saline water microbial communities from Sakinaw Lake, British Columbia, Canada - sak_2010_1_5_80m | ecosystem: Environmental > Aquatic > Non-marine Saline and Alkaline > Saline ...
GAATATAAAAGGTTATACAGCCAAAGAGATAATTTTATTATTGAAGGAAGATAAAAAAAATGATATTTTGGATTCATTGAAAATGCTAAAGAAGTCATATAAAAGAAATTCGACTTATCAATTCTGGGATGAGGGGAGTTACCCCAAATTGATTTGTTCCACGAATATGTTACGCCAGAAGATTGATTACATTCATTTCAATCCGGTAAAGAGAGGATTTGTAACCGAGCCAGAGGACTGGTATTATTCCAGCGCACGAAATTATGCTGGAAAGAAATTTCCTTTTAAGATTGATGAACTTGAGTTATAGTATAGATAATAGCATTCCCAAACAGGGGTTTGGGAACGAGGAGCCGACATCGGGTTTGGGAACGAGGAGCCGACATCGGGTTTGGGAATGAGAAATTATATGGTCTTTGGAACGAGAGAGTTATTACCCCCCCCAAAAAAAAAACAAAAAATGTACTTGTTCCCAAACCACCAAAAATGTACTTGTTCCCAAACCCCTGTTTGGGAACACATTGCATAGTATTTCTGATGAAATCAAATAAAGCTAATCAACCAAAACTGATCGTCATTTGCGGTCCAACAGGAGTGGGGAAAACTTCACTTGCTTTACAACTTGCTGAAGATCTCTCTGCTGAGATCATTTCTGCTGATTCGCGTCAGATATATAAATATATGAATATTGGTACTGCAAAACCAACTCCTGAAGAAGTAGCTCGTGTTCCTCATCATCTCATCGATATTATCACACCTGATCAAAAATTTACTGCAGGAGAATTTGTGAAAAGAGCTGATTCGGCAGTTTCAAAAATAAAAAAAAATAACCATATTCCTTTCGTGGTTGGAGGAACCGGATTTTATATTAAATCTTTATTATATGGATTGTGCAAGATCCCTCCAATTCCTGCTGCTATAAGAAATGAACTAAAGAAAGAAGTTGAAGAAAAAGGAGCTCAGACTCTTCATCACATGCTGGATGAAGTTGATCCTGTTGCAGCCAGGAAGACCGATTCGAATGATGTAAACCGTATTGTAAGAGCCCTCGAAGTTTATCGAGTAACAGGATCACCAATTTCATCTTATTGGCAAAAAGATGCACTTGAAAAGCGATATCATCATTTCACAATTTTTATTATCGATGAACGTTCAGTATTATATGAAAAAATAAATACCCGTGTTGATAAGATGATAAGGGATAGTCTATTCGATGAATTCAAACATTTGCTTGAAATGGGATTTACGAGAAATGATCCTGGCATGAATTCACTTGGCTATAAAGAATTATTTGATTATATTGATGGAATTCATGACTGGCATACAACCGTCGAACTCATAAAACAGTATATGAGAAATTATGCCAAAAGACAGCTCACATGGTTCCATAAACAAGAAATACATTTGACAATCTCTCCTCCCCAGCTTACTTTATTTGATATAAAAAATCAAATCATGGAGTTTCTGGGACACAATGAAGCATGTTGCTATAGTTAATAATTACAAAATCTTTCATGCAGATTACAAGGCGGAATTGTTTCAGCTTCTCAAAGAGCATCATGTTGAGAAGCCATCAAAACAGCTGAAAGAAACAGCCATAAACAATCTGATCGATGCATGTCTGCTTATGGAAGAATCAAACAAGTGCAACATTCACATAGATGAAAGCTCAGTCCATTTCCAGTTCCAGGAGATCCAGAGCCAGTATGAATCTCACGAAGATTTCATCAAAGACCTTGCAGAATCTAATATTTCAGTTGATAAATTATTGGAAAATATCGGGAACGGGCTTCGAATTAAGGAATATATTAAAAGCCAATTTCTGGATTCTGTTGATATCGAACCTGAATGGATCCAGGAATACTATGAAAGCCATAAAGAGCAGCTTCAGTATCCGGAACGCGCCCGTATTTGTCATATTTTGATCAGCAATCGTGACCCAGAAGCTTTTTCAAAATTGGAAGAAGTAAGTAAAAAATTATATGAGAATGAAGATTTTTGCGATGTTGCCAATAATTACTCCGAATGCCCAAGTGCAAAAAAGAACGGCGATCTCGGTTTTATCAATCGCGGCGACCTGGTTGAAGAGCTGGAGAATGTGATCTTCTCTCTGAAGAAAGATCAAATTGCGGGTCCCATTCCAACGGATTTCGGCTTTCATTTTGTGAAATTAATTGAGAAAAAAGAACAGCGAATTCCATCCTATGATGAAATCAAGGGTTCACTAAAAAAACAGCTTGAAAAGATCGCTGGAGAACTTGAATTATTACACTTTATCAGGAAGCTCAGAAACAAAGCAAAAATAGAAATATTTTTCGCCAATCTATGAGAATTCACCGAGTTTTCCTCATCATTCTTGATGGGGTTGGTGTAGGCGCACTACCTGATGCAGCACAATACCACGATGAAGGAAGCAATACGTTATCAAATACTGCAGAAAAAGTTCATGGACTTCATCTGCCGAACCTTCAGAAATTGGGTTTTGGGAATATCATCCCTATTGAAGGTGTTCCTGACGAGAAAGATCCCATTGGAGATTTCGGGAAAGCTATTGAGATCTCTGCAGGCAAAGACAGCACTACTGGCCATTGGGAGATCATGGGACTTATCAACGAGCAACCATTTCCCACTTATCCGCCAGCTGACGGATTTCCTAAAGAAATAATTGATACTTTCATTGAGAAAACGGGCTGCAAGGGAGTGCTTGGAAACACGGCAGCATCCGGAACTGAGATCATCAACGAGCTTGGGGAAGAGCATCTTAAAACCCATTTCCCGATTGTTTACACATCTGCGGACAGCGTATTTCAAATCGCAACTCATGAAAAGATTTATCCATTGGCGAAGTTATATAAGATGTGTAAGATTGCACGAAATGAAATTTTGGTCGGCAAACACCGGGTAGGAAGGGTTATTGCCAGACCTTTTGTCGGTGATAAGAATGGAGAATTCAAACGCACCGGAGCCCGAAAAGATTTTTCAGTAAATCCTCCGTCACAAACGATTATGGATCTTCTGAAAAATCAGGGCATTCCTGTTATTGGAGTAGGAAAGATCGAAGACCTTTTTAACTTTCAGGGAATTACTGAATCCATTCATACACCTCACAATCCGGAAGCGATGGATATGATCCTTTCCTATTGCGAGAAAGCAGATAGGGGACTTATTTTTGCAAATCTGCCTGACTTCGATACCCTTTGGGGACATCGGAATAATTATAGAGCATTTGCAGGAGGATTGGAAGAATTTGATCGCTGGCTTCCTGAATTAATTGAAAAAGTGACAGAAAATGACATCATCATAATAACGGCTGATCACGGCTGCGATCCGACAACAAAAAGCACTGACCACTCCCGTGAATATATACCGATTTTAGTATATGGAAAGGGCATCAAAAGCGGAGTCGATATTGGAGTCCGAAAAACCTTTGCAGACATTGGTGCTACAATTGCTGATATATTCCAGATACAAGGGACTGGAAATGGAACCAGTTTCTGGAATGAAGTACAGATAGACAGAAAGCAATATGATAACACCACAGAGAGCACAGAGAACACAGAGAAAATTTCCTCTTGCTCGTCTCGGTGTAATGAAATGAAAACGGAAGAGGAGTAATTATGATGATCATAAAAAGAAGCTTTCGGTATTTACACAAAAGTGATAAGAATTATAAAGTATGAGAATATAAATACGAGGTATAAAAAATGAGGAAATATTTTTTTCTGCTGATCGCACTTTTGGTTTTAACCTCCTGTATTTTCGAATATACTGAAAATGGAGATAATGATGAAGATCTCGAGAAGATAAAACAGGTATTTCTAAATATTTTTAATGAGTTCACCATGTTCGATGTCGATGGGGTCATGGAGTATTTCAGCGCAGATTTCTTGAACGATGGAATAGATTTTTTTGAAGAGCGATCAATTTGGTATGACCGGCTTGGCGCTTCAGTCGAGATTTTGTCCTATGCCGCAATTCAGATCAATAGCGATTATGCCTTTGTCTCCTTTACAATAGATTATAACGGAGTTGAATATTCAGTACCTCTGGATGGAGTATTTACCGACCTGGTCTATTTCAAAAAGTATAATGATGAGTGGAAAGTCTATGGTAATCAGCAGGAATTTGGCAGCAGCTATTCAATAGATGTGGATACAAATCCTTCGGGCGCAAGTCTCTATCTGAATGGCATCAAACTTGATTATACCACACCTTATACTATGGATAATTTATCTGTAGGGAATTACATAGTTGGTATATATTTGAAGGGCTATAATGAGATATGGAAAGAGCTCTATCTTTCCGCTGACACAACGATGTATTATTATCTCGAATTACCTTCCTATCCCACTCCTGTTTTTAATATCATTAATCCTCTGGATGGAGATATTATCAATGGTGATGATTTTTTCCTTTCAGGATATGTAAGTGACTTTCTTGGTACTTATGCGATCCTGAATATGAACGGCGAAGAGCAGACGGTAGAAGTCGATGAATTTGGAGATTTTCATCAGTACATAGATATTTACGATCAGACAAATACTTTCTATCTTCGGGTGACCAATTCCTCTGGGAATACAGGTATTTCAGAAGATATTACTGTGTTTCGGGTAGAGGATAATTAGTATTGTTTGGACTGGACTTGAGAGACGAAGTCCTCGAGTTGAGAACAACCTTGTGAATCGTATACATTCCGAACTCTACCAGCCGGCGTGTGAAGTCCAGTCTATGAGTCACTTGCATAAAAATAAGTTGACAGTATATATTCCATTGAAAAGATAAATATTATGATAAATAGAAAAGAAGCGTTAGTTCTGGCAAAAAAAATACAGGATAATTTGAAAAACATCTATGGTTCTAATCTAAAATTAGTTTATCTTTTTGGTTCTTGTGCAAGAAATGAAGCAAATGAGGATTCTGATATAGATATTGCAGTAGTCCTTGATGGTCTTGCCAGTAGATACAAAGAAAGAGAACGCTGTAGTAAGATGCGGGCAAAGATCAGTTTAGAAAATAACTGTGTTATCAATTTGTTCTTTTTAGAGAAAAACGAATTGCTTGCAAAGGAATATGCCTTGTTTCGTAATATATTTGAAGAAGGTATCATAGTATGACGAATGAAATAAGACAACATATAGAAAGAAGTAAACAGTTTATTAAGGTTGCCGAAGACCTTTCAAAACTAAAGTATTGGGATAATGTGATTAGTAGAACTTATTATGCCCCAATGTATCTGGACTACTCCAAATGAGGAAAAAACAATGAAAAAGATATATTACATATTTCTGTTTTTATTACTCTTGCCGATTTGTTTATCAGCAAATCCAGTCACAGCCGATGATGTTGAACAGGCTGTAAAAACGCAACTTGCTTATAAAAACAAATCGATTGAATATTCAATCGCAGAAATTTCTGTTGTTGAAGACGAAAATAATCAGACCAAACTGTGTTTTATCGCAGACCTCCAGCCCAAAGGATTTATTGTTCTCTCTTCGGACACCGATATTACACCAATTATTGCATATTCATTTAGAAATAATCTGATATGCGACGAGGAAAATCTCCTATATTATATGATAAAGAAAGATATGGAATTCAGATTAGAAGCAAAATCGAAATTCACTTCTGAGAAGATAGCCACCAATAATATGCTTTGGAATAATTATATTTCTGAAAATATTAAAGAACTGAAAACCAAAGACTTTCAACAGTGGCCTGAACCAGGTAGTACTTCCACAAGCGGCTGGATTGAGACTACCTGGAACCAAAGCTATCCATATAATATGTTCTGCCCTCTTGATCCAAATACAGGTAGTAGGTGCGTAGTTGGTTGTGTTGCAACTGCTATGTCTATGCTCATTAATTATCATAAATATGTCGGGGATGTGAGTTTTAATTATTCTGATGACCATTATAGCACTAATGGGATACACATAGACTCTGATAGTACTCTTTATGACTTTCCAAGTTTTAATGCCTTAAATATATATCTTGATACATTAAAAACACATTATCAGAACAATATTCCTTTAACCAATGAAGATAAGGCAGCTCTATGTTTTGCCTGTGGAATTTCGGTGGAAATGTGGTATAGCTCATCTGGGTCAGGAGCATGGACACAATCGGTCGCAGATGCATTACTTGATAAATTTGGTTACGATTCAGCAATGTGGATGGACTCTTGGCAGGGAGAATTCTATGATTCGTTAAGTACTAATATGATAAATGCAAAACCAGCAGAATTGTCAATATATCAGGAGGATGGAAGTGGAGGACACGCTATAAATTGCGATGGATACAATACGGATAATTATTATCATCTTAATTTTGGTTGGGGCTCAAGTAATCCTGGAGGTCCAAATACAATTAATGCATGGTATTCTCTGCCAGAAGGTATGCCAGTGGGATATTGCATTGTTGGAGGCGCTGTCCTTAATGTTGAAGGTGGAGATAGACCGTTAACTGTATCTGGGACTGTATACGCTAATGGAGTAAATCCAGTTGGAACTAACATCATTTTTGAAGGAGATTATAATTATTCAACTACTGTTGAAGATTCAAATGGTTTTTATGAGATGCAAACAGTATTTCCAGGATATTATACTGCAAGTGCACTTTTGGGCAGATTGTATTATCAAACAAAAGAAGTTTATATTGATTCTGCTCATACGGTAGTTAACTTTAATTTGTTTAATTATGAAAGTGTTACAGGTGTGGTTTCTGTGGAAGGTGGCGCTGACCCAACTGGCACAATCATAAATTTTATTGGTGATTACAATTACTCTGCAGTAGTTGATAGTTTAAATGGAGAATATGAAATCTTAGATGTTATGCCAGGACACTATACCGCTACGGCAAACCTTAATAGAATTTATTATCAAACAAAAGAGGTTGATATTGATAGTACAAATATGATAATTGATTTTGATTTGGCAAATTACAACTACCAATCAATATTGAAGTATTGTGGAGACCCATCTATTTTATTTGAGCTGCCATATGAATATACTTTGCAAATTGCTGTTCGATTTACCGACGAGGAACTTGGAGACAATGTAGGCGACATTATTGGCAAGGTATCGTTTTTCGCTCCCACATCTTCAGATAGTTGTGATATTACGATAAAAATCTATGAAGGTGGTTCTCCGGATAATCCACCAGGAGAATTAGTATATGAAGCACCTATGGGAGTTTTTCCTGCTGATACATGGGTAGAGCATTTCCTTGATATTCCAATTGAGATTAAACCGCAAACAGAATATTGGGTAGGGTATGAGATTTATACTTTAAATGGCAAAGTTGGGTGGTTGGATGAAGGACCAATGGAACCAAACAAAGGAGCCTGGATATGTCCATCTAGCTGGGTTTGTCTTTCTATGATTCCTGATTTGGATCGGAACTGGCTTATTGAGATGACATTATTTTCAACCACAGGTGTGGATATACCGTCACAAGTTTCTAATGAATTCATCTTGCAGAATTATCCCAATCCATTCACTACCTCAACCACGATTTCTTTTAATATTCACCGCAAAAACGCAGAGAACGCAAAGCTTGTGATTTATAATATCAAGGGACAAAAAATCCGAAAATATTCAATATTCCCCGAACAGTCGCAAGCTCCTTACGGGGCAGGCAATATTCAATATTCAATTCAATGGGATGGCAAAGATGATAATGATCAGCCTGTTGGAAGCGGGATTTATTTTTATAAATTAATGATGGGCGAGAAAGAAATTGCATCAAACAAAATGCTGCTTTTGAAATAATTTGAGGTTGGACTGGACTTGAGAGACGAAGTCCTCGAGTTCAGAACAACCGGGAGTCGAAAATAATAAAGCCGAGAGACTCGGCTACTCCAAAAAAACAAAACAGGATGTCATTCCCTTGAAAACGGGAATCCAGTATTTGTTTTATTCATCCACATATTTGCTTCTGCTTAAGCTGGCGAAGAGTTCAGAACAACCGAAAAAGTAATACTCGACTCCTCGTTTCACTTAGGAGTCGAAAATAATAAAGCCGAGAGACTCGGCTACTCCAAAAAACAAAACAGGATGTCATTCCCGTGAAAACGGGAATCCAGTAATCGAAACATGCGAATTGATGATTTGTCTTAGCTTCTATCTGCTTTCAGCACAGCAAGGAATGCCTCCTGGGGAATACTGACCTGACCGATCTCCTTCATTCGCTTCTTGCCTTTTTTCTGCTTTTCCAATAATTTTTTTTTACGTGTAATATCCCCTCCATAACATTTCGCAGTCACATTTTTTCGCAGTGCATTAATAGTGCTTCTTGCAATGATCTTGCCACCGATCGCTGCCTGTATCGCAATTTTAAAGAGGTGACGGTGAATTATGTTCGAGAGCTCATCTGTGATACTTTTTCCCCACGAATATGCTTTATCTTTATGGGTAATGAAAGACATTGAATCAATCCGTCCGCCATTCACAAGAATATCAACTTTTACCACTTCCGATCTTATATGCTCTTTGTACTCATAATCAAATGATGCATAACCGCGGCTTACGGATTTGAGTTTATCATAAAAATCAAATAAAATTTCAATAAGTGGAAATTCATATTTAATGCATACTCTGTCTTCATCAATATATTCCATATCCTTCTGTATGCCGCGGCGCTCCTGTGCAAGCTGCATGATATTGCCGATATATTCGCTGGGAACAAGGATCTCGCACGCCATAATAGGTTCTTCGATATAATGAATAGTGGCTTCATCGGGCATTTGTGAGGGATTATCAATGAGAACTTCTTTGCCGTTGTTCAATTTTACTTTGAATTCAACACTGGGTGTGGTTGAAATAATCGGAATATCATATTCCCGATTGATGCGTTCCTTAAATATTTCCAGATGAAGCATGCCGAGAAATCCGCAGCGGAAGCCAAATCCGAGTATGGCAGAATTTTCCGGCTCGTAAACAAGCGAGGTATCATTCAATTGGAATTTTGCAAGAGCATCTCTAAGATTGTTATAGTCGACTCCATCGAGGGGATAGATACCACTGAACACCATTGGTTTAGGGTTTTTAAAATCCGGCAGTGCGACTTTGGCTGGATTACTTGCCTGAGTGATCGTGTCCCCGACCTTTGCTTCCCGCACACCCCTGATGCCTGCAATGATATATCCAACCTCACCGAATTCCAGTTTTTTACAAGGTTCCATCTTAAGGGAAAAATAACCTAAATCTTCAATTTGATATTTCTTGTTCGTCGAATGCAAGAGGATTTCATCACCTTTTTCAAGCGAACCATCAAAAACACGGATATGAACTACTACCCCGCGGTATTGATTATATTGTGAATCAAAAATAAGAGCCCGGGTCTCGTTTGTTTCAGATTGTGGTGGAGGGACTTTTTCAATAACTTCTGCAAGGATTTCCTCTATACCAATACCTTCTTTTGCACTTGTTGCAAGAACTTCTTCATCAAAAACACCGAGTAGATTTGCCAGTTCATGCCTTCTTCTCTCAACGTTTGCTGCGGGGAGATCAATTTTATTGATCACAGGGATTATTTCCAGATCGTAATCCAGCGCAATATAGAGGTTGCTTAAAGTTTGTGCTTCTATTCCCTGTGTGGCATCAACCAGAAGGATAGCTCCCTCGCATGCTGCAATACTGCGGGATACTTCATATGAAAAGTCAACATGCCCGGGAGTATCTATAAGATTCAGTATATATTTTTTCCCATTCAATTCATAATTCATCCTGATGGGATGAGCTTTTATTGTGATTCCACGCTCCCTCTCCAGATCCATATCATCAAGAATTTGATCAACAGTATGTTTTTCTACAGTTTGAGTAAGCTCGAGAAATCTATCTGCAAGTGTAGATTTTCCATGATCGATATGGGCGATTATGCAGAAATTTCGAATATTATCTCTTATCATATATTAGAACTCTTTTTCTTGAAATTATTTGTATCCAAAATTTTAGGGACAATAAATTTCATCAAGATAAAAAAAAGTTGACGAAGATTTTTAAAAATTCAATGAATCACTAATAAGATAAATAGAGAGGTCTTGGAAATACATGATGAAGATGACAACAAGGGAAATACACGGACTGTTAACTTCTTTAATAGGTATCATCGAATTCGATGAAGTTTATAAAAATTAAAACAAATAGGAGTAACAAGTATGAAAAAAATGATTTTAGTTATTATTATGTTGAGCACCTTTGTAGTATGTTCCCAATTATTTGCAAATGAACGTGATTATAATATTGAATTAGATTATAACAATCCTTTGATGGTTAGTGGTCCTCCAATTCCATTTCCTGTAAGGGATCTGGACGAATCTTTTGAAGATACTACTTTTCCTCCAGCAGGTTGGGTTCAATACAGCCCTGATGGTGGAACAGGATGGAATAGACAGACTGTTGGTACAACACCAATACCTGGCTGGACAGGTGGAGAGGTAACTCCTACTCCTGACGGTTTGGGGGGGGAATGCTATGGCATTTTGCACTTGGAACACTGGTGGAGCAACATCAAATGATCAGTGGTTAGTTTCTCCTCAAGTAACTATTAATTCTGGCGACTCTCTCTCCTTCTGGATGCGCAAGACTTTCTCATATGCAGATTATGTTGAGGTACTAATTTCAATAACTGATGATCAGATGGCGAGTTTTACAAATACCTTATTTAGCATTACCTATGCGACAATAGACAACGGTTGGGTGCAGTATACAGAATCTCTTGATGCTTTCGCTGGACAGGATATATATATTGCATGGCGTGAAACGGTTGCTGACAATTATCTTGATGGTGATGCAATATTTCTTGATCTGGTAAAGGTTATTGCTGGTCCTGTAAGCACTGATGACCCTATTGGCTGCGATATGTTCAAGATTGCACCAAATCCCTTTGCTCATTCCACGACCTTCAGCTTCTCACTGAAAGAAGCCACACACGTATCTATCGATGTATATAACATCAAAGGACAACTTGTGAAAAATCTTTCTAATGAAGACAGGATTGCTGATATCCATTCCGTAACATGGAACGGTACGGACAATTCCGGAACTGAAGTTCCCACAGGTGTATATTTCACCAGAATCGTTACTGATGATGTAGAAAATATCCACAAAGTGATGGTAATTCGTTAAGAGATCGGTATAATTCTTTTAAGCCCGAGGAATTCTCTTCGGGCTTTTTTTTATATTCGCTTGAACCGTTTTTTTAGTTCTTCAAAAGTAATTTCAATAATTGTAGGACGTCCATGAGGACAGAAGAAGGGATTCTTGCATGCAAAAAGACGATTAATCAACTCCAGCATTTCCTTTTTGCTTAATTTTTGATGTAGCTTGATGGACGCATGGCATGCATAGGATTTTGCAAGCGTGTCACGGAAATCACCATCCGGCGAGAACTCTTCCTCGATCTGTTTGAAAATCTCGACGAGTATATCTCCTTTTTTCCACTCAAGAAGATCCTTGGGAATTTCTTCAACGATGATCGAATTGCCGCTGAAAACCTTTATCTTAAAACCAACCTTCACGAACATCTCCCGGTATTCTTCAATAAAATCCGGAATGATCTTCTGCAGATGCTTTGGCAGGTCGATCACAAGAGGGAAGAGAAGCTTTTGACCATCCAATCCCTTTTCATTGTGCTCAAGTCTGTGCTTGATCTTCTCATATTGAATTCTCTCATGCGCTGCATGTTGGTCAACGATGAGCATCCCGCTTTTTATTCCAACAACTATGAATGAATTGTCGATTTGCCAGGGATTTACAATTTCCGATTCAATGATCTTGTTCTTATTTTTCACAATATTATCTTCAAATAGATATGCAAGCTGTATATCTTTTCTGCTCTTTGTGAAAAGATCCTGGCGCGGGTACTGTTTCCCTGAGGGACCAATGTTGGGAGAAGTTCTATGTTGCGATCTTTGGTCTCCGTTTTCATGAGTAGTATCCAGTCCGGATTGTGCAGCATTGTCCTGATGAAGCTCTGCGTATTTCTGGCGTTCATAATCGAGCAATGAGTTGGTTAGAGAAGTTTTTATAAAGCTGAATATTATTCGTGAATCCTTAAAGCGAACCTCGGTTTTGGTGGGGGATACATTCACATCAAGCAGATTTCCGGGAAGCTCGAGTAGAAGAATATACAGAGGGAGTTGGTTTTTTAAAAGACTTTTCTTGGTGAAGGGTTCGTAAGCTTTTTTTATCGCACTATACACGATTTTATCATTTATGTATCTTCCATTAATATATAAATAATGAATTTTCTGCCATTCGGCATCCTCATGATAAGAACCGATGAAACCCTGCAATTTTATTCCTTCTTGAGAAGTCTGCACCGGTATTACATTATTTTTGAAAAAGTTATCCCCAAAGATCTCTACGATGCGTTTTTCAAGGAACTCCACTTTGGGGTAGTTCAAGATTTCTCGATTATTATGAATAAGTTTAAAGCTGATGTCATGGTGAGTGCAGGCAAGATGTTGTATTGTCCTAACGATGTGCTGCATTTCTGTTTGAGTTGTTTTCAAAAATTTCTGACGCGCAGGAATATTCTTAAAAAGATTCTTCACTCTAATTGTTGTGCCTGGAGTACCACCGATCTGTGATACATCCTGAATATCTCCACCTTTGATACTAATGAAGGTTGCGGGTTCGTTCTTCTCATTTTGCGGCAACGAGATAATTTCCATATCAGAGACTGATGATATACTTGGGAGTGCTTCTCCACGGAAACCAAGGGTTGAGATGTTTTGTATGTCATCAAGAGAATATATCTTACTTGTTGCATGACGTTCCAAAGAGAGAAGCGCATCATCTCTGGTCATACCGCTTCCATTATCAATGACCTCAATAAGTTTCTTGCCGCCATCCTCGATATTGATCACGATCTTTGTTGCATTTGAATCAATGGCATTCTCAACCAGTTCCTTCACTACAGAAGCAGGTCTTTCAATGATCTCACCGGCAGCAATATGGTTGATCACTTTTTCATCTAATATTTTAATTCGGCTCATAGCATCTCGTTCAATAATTTATGTGCAAAGAGATTATCATTTTTTTTAGGTCAAGAATTTTCTTGACTTGAATATCATGAATTTTCAATTTCAATTTTTTTTTTTGATATTTATAATGGAGATTATATGGAAAGAAACGGTCAGATAAAAGTTGGTGTTTATGTTGATGTTGTCAACATTGCCCAAAATGGTGGTTTTGGTATGCAATATAATATTCTGCGAGAATTTGCCTGCAGGGACAATGGCATAGCAATCCGGTTGAATGCATATGTTGCTTATGATGAAGAAATGGCAAAAAGAAATTTGGATTATAGAGAACGCTCAAGAAATTTCCATTCCATTCTCAGGGATTTCGGATATAAAGTTATTGTAAAAGTTGTTCGCTGGTTCTATGATGAACAAGGAAATCGTTACGGTAAAGCCAATGCAGACCTTGATATGGCTGTTGATGCGTTGATGCAGTCAGAAAGACTCGACTATGTACTGCTTGTAACAGGAGATGGTGACTTTGTACAGGTGGTCAGAGCTTTACAAAATAAAGGGTGCAGAGTGGAAGTGTTGGCTTTCAAAAATGTTTCTCATATCCTCAGAAATGAAGCTGATGTTTTTACTTCCGGATACTTAGTTCCGGAACTTTCCCTTATTGAAAATCAACATAAAGATAATGAAAAAATAAAAATTGTTCGGGGTGTCTGCTATTCATTTTTCCCGGACAAGGGTTTTGGCTTTATGAGATTTATGAAAAGTCTGAGTGGAGGTTTATGGATTACTGATTCAAGAAAATCCGAATCCCCATACGATACAGCATTTGTGCATAGTTCACAGATACAGGAAAGTATTGACACTTCGTCTCTTCCAAATCGAGAACAGATATTTGAATTCGAGATAAAACCTGTCAAAGATAAAGGTTGGCAGGCAGAGAATATTAAACTTATTTATCATTATTAAAACTTTACAAAAAATTATTTAATTCTCATTATGGTTAATAATAAAAATCTAAATTAAACTTCGGATCTTCAAGATGAATTTAAACAATGAGTTAAGAATGGCGAACACGGATTTAATCCTGAAAACTGATATATTTTTCAAAAGTTTAAGGAGATTTAAAATTTTTAAGAAAATTATTGACAACAAAATTTCAGGTAGTAAAAAAATGAATCGAATAAAGAGTATAATATATTCTTTAATTCAAGAATAATGAAAGAAGAAAAGAACGCGAGAATGTTAATGTCAAAAATAGGTTACCAGCCCTTTTTAACAATACAATTTTGTATGGCTGGAATTGTAATCCCGCATCATACTCGGGATATCCATTATGTTACTTTCGCAATAAGGGAACCTGGGAAGTGATCTTATGATAACGACCCAGAATACTTGTTTTTTTATATTTACTTATCAACTAATCAAAAAATTAATCCTAATTTTAGGAGGATAAAAAAATGAAAAAGATAGTATGTATATTGGCAATGCTATTGTTTACTACTTCAATGGCATTTGGCGCCTATGTTGAAATTGGCGATGGCACAAGCACTACAGGATATGTTCCAGCTTACGGTCTCTACGATTATAGTTGGTCCCAGGTAATCTACCTGCAGTCAGAAATTGGCGATGCGATTGATATCAACAAGATCTCTTATAATGTGTCTACCGAACCTGATTCTTATACTATGCCTGATCAGAAAATTTATATGAAGCACACCGCAGATGCTATATTTCCAGATGCTGCCTATGATGACCCTGCTACTGCTGGATTTACACTTGTATATGATGGTCCTGTGACATGGGATGGTTCTGGCTGGAATGATATTATGCTTGATACCCCATTCAGCTATAATGGAACAGATAATCTTATTGTATACTGGCAGAACTGGGATGGAGATTGGACTTCCGGTTATCCACAGTTCTACTACACTTCTCAAACGGACAGAGCAAAGTACAAATTTCAAGATAATTCTTTCCCCGAGGTTTCTGGCACTCTTGACGTCTATGTAGCAAATATCAGGCTTCATTATCTTTATGATGGACCTGAGATATACCTGAGCGCAAGTAGCTATGATTTTGGTATGATTGAGGCTGATACTGATGCTTCCTTTGATCTTACTATCTATAGCGCTGGTACAGAAGACTTAGTGATTACGGACGCAGTGGTAGCTGCACCATTTTCCTGTGATTACTCTGGTGGAACTATTCCAGCTGGAGAAAATGTTGTGACAACGGTGTGGTTTGAGCCAACTGAGACCGGTGAATATTCAGAAATCCTGACCTTTGAGATTGGCGGAGATTTTGCTGGAATGAATACCATTGCATTAACAGGTAGTGCATATCCTGCTGGTTATGTATTTGAGAGCTTTGAAGGAGATATCTTCCCGCCCCTGGCATGGGATGTTCAAAATGTAGCAGGTCAGGACTGGGCACAATATTCTTACGGATCTCCTCCAGACGGCAGTAAACACGCAAGATTGTATTATGTGTCCGGCACAGGTTCACAATCTCGACTCATAACTCCAGAGTTGCTTCCACTAAATAGTGGTGATTTTACAAAATTCATGGCACAATATTATTCTGCAGGCACCCTTACAATTCAGTACTCTACGGATAAAGAGACATGGACCGATCTTGAAATCGTCCCGATAACAACTACTTATGATGAGTATACAGTAGATCTTTCTTCTTTAGCTGATGGTGAGAGTTATTATCTGGCTTTCTATGGAGAAACAGGCACTGGTTATAGTTATATGTATCTTGATGCTGTATATATTCCAGAGCCTGAACCATATTCTGTTATGTGGGTGTCTGATGATGCGCATGATTTTGGTGCACATATGACAGGTACAATCGTTCCTGAATGGGAGTTTACTGTTGCCAATATTGGAATAGGTGACCTTACGATTTCTGGCATTACAGGACTTGAGCTGCCATTTTCTGCTGATTATTCTGGCGTGTTAGCCCCTGGCGACAGCGTAGATATATCAGTTGCCTTTGATACTTCTACCCCTGGAATCTATGTGGATACACTCATTGTTGAAAGTGATGCTGATTTTGGTGAAGGTGAAGTGGTTCTCAGTGGTGCAGTATATGAGCCTTTGACTGAATTGGATGAAAGCTTTGAAGGCGATTTCCCTCCACTTTACTGGGAGAATGACGGCTGGACTCAAAGTACTTATGGTTCACCACATTCCGGTACTGAGTTTGCTTATTCTATGGGTAGTGGAGATACTCTTATTACCCCTTACTTTACTGTTCCTACAGATCCATACAACTTTGTATTCTGGTATTGTTCAGAAATCGCAACATATCCACAGACACTCTTGTTAAATTTGTATATTAATACTGGAAGAGGGTGGTCCAGAGTGGACAGCCTCAATTTCTCATCTACGGAATACCAGAAGGGACTAGTCTCGTTAGTACCATATGCTGGAGAAACTGTCCAACTTATGTTTGACCATTCCTATAGTGGTAGTAGCGCTTGGGGCATGTGCTTGGATGATGTTGCATTAGAAACTATGTCCCCTAATATCGTACTTAGTGATACTACTTATGACTTTGGTTTGGTAGAACAAGGATCAGAAGCAACATTTAATGTGACTATTTATAATAATGGAGGAATGCCTCTTATTGTAGATGGTTCAACTGTTGACTTACCTTTCTCTTGTGATTATGCAGATACCATTCCATTTGGAGGAAGTGATGTTGCAACTATCACTTTTGATACCTCCAATATTGGTATATTCTCAGGAGAACTCACATTCCATACTAATGCAACTCAAACAGATAGTGTTATTGTATTAAGTGGTGCTGTATTTGGTACTGATTATGTGATGGAAGGATTTGAAGAGACAACATTCCCGCCATTTGGCTGGGAAAATCCTGGCGACTACTGGGCACGCTTCATGACTGAAGCTTATGAGGGACAAGGATATGCACGTTGTAGCTGGTATCATGATGTAGACGCGATCCTTATCTCTCCTCGCCTTGTCATAAATGGTGGTGATTTCATCGACTTCTTCTGGAGAAATGACAACCTTTATGAAGCAAAGGGACCAGAAGTCATTACCGGTGACACACTATGGGTCGAAATTTCAAATACCTATCTTAATCCAAACCCAACCTGGGAAGTTATTGCTATGCTTACTGCAGATGCCCCAATGGATGAATACGAAGAAGCTCTTGTACCTATCCCTGATGCATACATTGGCAACGATGCTAAGATCAGATGGCGTCATCGCAGTGAATTGAATAGCGAATCCCGTGGTGTCGGACTTGATAATATCATAATGCCTACTCCATATCTTCCGATCAATTTCTCAGTTGATCCGTACTATGCTTCAGACTATGTAGGTCCAGGCAACCCAGTTCATTACACATATGATGTAACCAACATGGGTGTACAAAGTGATCGTTTCATCATTCTTGTTCAGGATAGTTCAGCTATTCGTTATAACAATAAGGATGTCGAGGACTTTGAGACCACCGATGGTGGCTGGGTAGCCACATCTGACTGGGATCCAGTCGGAGACTGGGAGTGGACGAATACGTATGATTTCGGTAACTATACCGGTATTAATATACCTCCTCCAACTGCACATTCAGGAACCGGTTTGTGGGGAACCAAGGTAAATGGTGATTACACCAACTCCGGTGGATACAGCTATCTTAGTCAAACCTTTGACTTCTCCGATGTAACCGATGCATATCTGAATTTCTGGTACTGGTCTGACATCTTTGGTAATTTTGACTGGTGCGATATTGTCGTGAATGGTGACATTCTCCTGACCATCGATACTTACAACCCAACTAATTGGATATTAGCGGATCTTGACCTTTCCGCATATGACGGATTATCAAACGTACAAGTTGTCTTCGCATTCTATGCAACAACCGTTGTTGAGCATGCTGGAATGTATATAGATGACCTCGATATTCCTGGTGGTGGTAGCGGTCCAGGTCCTGGCCCAACAGGATGGCCAGCAACAGTTAATGTACCTTATCTTAATCTTGCACCGGGAGAGATCGGCAGCTTCGTGCTGACCATTTCAATTCCCGAAGATGCAAATGAGGAAGATGTACAGCTTACTCCTGTTCTTGTGTACTCAAGAGAAGATTATGCTGTAGAGCATCAGGTGCTCGCTTTAGCAACTTGTCATCCTAAGGATCCGTATGAACCTAATAATGTGATTGTAGATGCTACTCCTTGGGCTTATGGTGAAATTACAGAAGGTGCTCAAATCTACTATAATCCTGACTATGCCGATAAAGATATTGATATATACGAATTCTCCGGTTTAGCAGGAGACATAATCCTTTGTGATTTCATATTACCTCCAGATGAACTTCTATTTGACGGTGCTATCAAGCTCGTTGATGTAGATTCCACCGAGATTGACTTTGCTGATGAATGGGCAGGCGGTGGAAGCGAACAACTCAAGTATAGACTCCTTTTAGATGGAACCTATTACCTTGTTCTTGGTAAATGGGATAATATTCTGGATGGTCCTTACAAGAAAGATCCAGGGCGTGGAGTAAATACATGCTACTATGCAATGTCTCTTGAACTTATTCCATCTCCGGATATTGCAGTATCACCTGATTCATTACAGTTAGGTATTATTGCAAGCAAAGAAACTGCCTCAGTCGATATGTTTATCGAAAATACAGGTGTCACCGGATGTGAAGATCTCACATTTAATATTGAAGTTGTTATACCAGGTGTCGAAACCTTACTTGATGAGGGATTCGAAGGAACTTGGCCTCCAACAGACTGGACAATAATTCAGGGACCTAATTCTCCCACAAATGATATTATTCAAACAAATGACCAAGCTCATTCTGGCATTTATTCAGCTCGATTCTCTTCTTTTAGTTCTGCAAGTGCTTATGATGAATATCTTGTTACTCCAGAGGTTAACACATCAGCTGGAGATCTGTTATCATTTTGGTATAGAAAATATTCCTCTGGAACTGAATTGTTTAAAGTTGGTTGGTCTTCCACTGGAACAGACGTAAGTACCGATTTTACCTGGGGACCTGAGATCAGTGATGCATCGACAACTTGGCAACAATATGTTAAAGCTGATTTGCCAGTTGGCACAAAATATGTCGCAATACACTATTACAGTAATTACCAATGGTATTTATATGTCGACGATGTGAATATATCAAGGGGCACACCTTGGTGTACAGTAGAACCATTTACAGGTATCATTGGACAGGGAGCAATACAAACTTGTGTTGTAACTTGCGATGAAACAGGACTTACAGAACCCGGAATTTACACTGCAGATATTATTGTTCATAATAACGCTCTTCTTGATGGTGCATCAGATGTGACTATTCCACTTACTTTCTTCTATCAAGTAGCAGCACAGGGCTTGCAAGGTACAGTTACTTTTGAAGCAACCGGCGAACCGATCGATAGTGTAAAAGTGTCAGCTGGAAACTTTGTAACCTATACGGATTCTCTTGGTTTCTATTCATTTGATGAGATTGCATCAGGTATTTATGATGTAACATTTGAAAAAGATGGATTTGCAACTCATACTGCCTATGGTATATACGTAAGTCCGAACTGGACAACACTGCTCGATGTAGCCATGATGTTTGATGGACCTCCACCTCGTAATCTTAATGCAATAGGTGCAAATCAACAAGTCGTAATTAACTGGCTGAAACCAGAAACCGGCGGTGGTGGTGGTGGTGGTGATGAATTCACCGAGGGCTTTGAGTCAGGTGATATCCCCGCTGGCTGGCTTGCTGTTGATAATGATGGTGACAGTTATAATTGGGAAGTTTGGGATGCATTTGTTCATTCCGGAACATATTCTGCAGCGAGCTTCTCATATGATAATGTCACTTATCTCCCTTTAACACCAGATAATTATCTTATCACACCCCAGGTTGAATTAGGTGATTCTTCTGAGCTTACATTCTGGGTTGGCGCCTCTGATGCTGCCTGGTATTGGGAGCACTTTAAAGTTAAACTGTCAACTACAGGATCTGATCCAGCTGATTTCACAACCGAATTAATGGATTATACTCTCTCAGCTGCTGCCTGGACTCAGCTTACTATTGACCTATCTGCATATTCCGGTCAACAGGTCTATCTTGCATGGGTGCATTGTGATGTTACTGATGTGTTTAATCTTTCACTTGATGATATTGAGCTTACGAATGCAAAACAATTGATTTTTGCTGCTGATTTTGAATCTAATGATGATATTGATAAATTTAAACGAGTCTCTGTTGCAAGCAATAGTATTCCTTTCAGGATTAATGATTCAATGACGGAGCTTGAAATAAAGACCCGTCTGGATGAATACGTGCCCAAACAAGATCTATTGTCACGAGACTTTACCCTTCTTGGCTATAATGTCTATGAAGAAAGCAAAGGATTTGTTGCTTACGTAGATGGTGAGAACACACTTACATACACTGATGATATTGTTGCAGTAGGAACTGAATACACATATTATGCACGAGGTTTGTATGATGAAGGTGAAGGTGCAGAATCCAACCATGATTCAGCAACTCCTATTATTCTTGATATTGAAGACTTCGAGAATGACGACGGTGGATTAGTTGGAACTGGTCAATGGCAATGGGGTGAACCAACCTCCGGACCTGGGAATGCACATTCTGGTGTTAAACTCTGGGCAACTAACTTAAGTGGAACCTATAATGCTTCCTCTAATTACACGTTAGATACTCCGGAAATTCAGGTTCTTGATTCTCAATTTATGTTCTGGCATTGGTATGATACTGAAGCATCATATGATGGTGGAAATGTAAAGATCACAACTGATGATGGTGCAACATGGACTGTTATCACACCTGATGGAGGATATCCTGGTACAGCAAACTCATCTAATCCTTTGTATCCTGAACCTATATTCTGTGGACACAACCAAGGATTCTGGGAGCTAGTTGTATTTGATGTTTCTGCATATCTTGGTTTAACCGTAAAGTACAGATGGCACTTCGGTTCAGATGGCAGTGTCCAATATCCCGGCTGGTATATAGATGACGTATTATTCGGTTATGAAACAGCCCCTGATTACGGTGCATTAGAAGGTATCGTAACCGATGGAGATTTAGTTCCATTAGAAGGTGTCGCTGTTGATGCAGATTTCTTAGACTACAACACAGTATATACTGATGCAGATGGATTCTATTCAATTGACCCAATGCGTGTTGGTTTGTATGATGTAACATTCAGCAAGGTTGGCTATTGGACGATAACAGTAGAAGATGTAGAAATCCTCGTTGATGCAACCACATTCCTTGATGTAATACTTGGTATGCCTACTATGGATATCTTGCCTACTTCGATCGATGCGACTGTTCCTCCTGAGCAAACAACGACTGTGCCAATGACAGTAACAAATAATGGAAATGCTCCATTGAACTGGGATTCTGATATAGTTTATGGAGAAGATGTGGTTGTTGATATAGCTCCTTTCACAGGTGATATTCCTGAAAACACGTATGAACCTACAGTAGAACTTGATGACGGGAACAATGTCGGTTATTCGTCACCTCATGGTGATGTTGAACTTGTTCTTCCCAGAGGATCGACAGCTTGGTTTAAGGGCGGTGAATATGCTACATACTTCTACGGAACATTCGATACGGATACTCCTGGAAATATGGTGGAGATTCTTTCACCTCCTGCGTGGAATTCATATTGTGGAGATTACAGCACGGAGAGTGATGACTACTTCTATATCAATGAACCTGATCAATTCTCCACATATAGAGTTGATGCCGCATCCGGTATTGCGACATTAGTCGGTTCCACAGGTTTGGCCGAACAGCTTAACGGTATGGCTTGTGATAAGACCGACGGAACGATGTATGGTTGTACGAGTTCTACCCTTTACACAATTGATCTTTCTACAGGTGCAGCTACAGTAGTAGGTACTATTGGAAATACTGGTGGTCTAATGCTTACATTAGCATGCGACGGAAATCAGGATCTTTGGGGTATTGACCTCACCTTTGATACACTATGGAAGATTGATAAAGATACTGGTGCTGGTACAGAAATTGGATCTGTAGGATTTAATTGTAATTATGCACAAAGTATGGCATGGGATCCTGCCACAGATGTTCTTTTCTGGGCAGCATATGGTGGTGGTTTAGATGGACATCTCAGAGTTGTTGATCGAACAACCGGTAATTCAACTAACGTTGGAGATTTCGAGGGTGGTCGAGAAGTAACAGTATTGGCCTTCCCTGGCGGTGGAACACCTCCTTATATCACTCTTGATCCTTCTTTTGGTACAGTTGATCCTGGCGCAATCATGCCTGTTTCATGTATCTTAGATGGTTGCGAAGAACCTGTAGGCACGATAATAAATGGTACCATAGTCTTTTCATCACCACAGATACTTGATCCAGTTGATGTTCCTGTCACCTTAATGGTTGGTACTCCTGAATATGGTATTCTTACCGGTACAGTTACTGCAGCAACCGGTGGAGCGCTGATCGAAGGTGCTGAGATCACAGCATCCGATGACGCTGATAATACCTATGTAACCTACACGAATTCTTTAGGTGTTTACACCATTGAAGATATAATGGTAGGTTATTACACAGTCGAATGTACTGCTGTTGGTTATAACTATCAGGTAGTACCTGATGTACCAATCGTTCTTGATCAGACAACTACACAAAACTTCGCACTGACCGCTCCTATCATGGTTGTTGATCCTACAAGTCTAAATGTTAATGTACCTCCTGGATCCACTTCAACTTCATACGTCACCATCAATAATAATGGTGACGGGGAAATGAACTTCGACATCACCCTGTATGACTACGGAAAAGTACTTACAGACTACAGCAATTGTACAGTTGGCGGCACAGTTGTTTCTCAAAATGGTGTTCCTACTGGTCCTGGTAACAGCAGCGGCTTCCAGGCAGATGGCACGAAGGATGAAGTCATAATTCACTATGATGGTGAAAACAATGACGGTATTGGACTTACTGCGGCTGGCGGTGGAACATTTATGGTTGCTGCCAGATTTACATCTACTGAACTTGGTGCATATTATGATACTTACGAGATCATAGGTACCGAGATATACATTAATGATGATGTAACATCAGTTATCCTGAAGGTCTGGGAAGGTGGATCATTTGGTGATCCTGGTTCAGAAGCATACTCAGAAGATGTCACTTCACAAATAATAATAGGATGGAACACAATTGATCTTATTTCAACTGTTCCATTGCTGTCCGGTAATGAATACTGGGTTGGATATGAAGTCACACACGTATATCAAAAATTTCCTGCAGGTTGTGATGCTGGTCCAGCTGTAGTTGGCAAGGGTGATTGGATCTATCTTGCTCCAGGTCCATGGGAGCAATTGCATATCATAGCACCCACTTTGAATTATAACTGGAACATCCGTATGGTCATTGACCTTGGTACACCTCCTTGGATTATTGTTGATCCGTTATCAGGAACAATTCCAGCCTTTAGTTCTATGGATATTGCCGTAATGTTCGATGCTACTGAACTTACACTAGGTGAAATCAAGACCGCTGACATCGAGATAGTATCTGATCCTGATGTCGGAGTAGTAACTGTACCAGTTACAATGCATGTTGATTATTATTCTGCCGGTGATGAACCTGTCATAGAAACCAAACTGTATGCTAACTTCCCGAATCCAATGTTCAACACTACAACCTTCAACTTCAGTCTGAAAGATAGATCTCATGTAACACTGTCTATTTACAACGTAAAAGGACAGTTAGTTGAGACCTTGCTCAATAATGAGCTTGAACCTTCGGCTGATCATAAGGTTGTTTGGGATGGTACTGCTAACGGTAAGAAGCTTGCAAATGGTATCTACTTCTACAAACTTGAGACTAACAGCAAAACATTCCTGAATAAGATGATCTTGATGAAGTAACTCGCGTTGAAACTCATATAAATCAAGGGAAGAAGGTTCGCCTTCTTCCCTTTCTTTTTTGGTATTTATTTATATA
>Ga0268279_1000536_pt1 | contig 23993 bp, 24 predicted proteins | sample saktaG_6_FD_190142 | JGI IMG/M metagenome (GOLD analysis project Ga0268279, IMG submission 190142) | Saline water microbial communities from Sakinaw Lake, British Columbia, Canada - sak_2010_1_5_80m | ecosystem: Environmental > Aquatic > Non-marine Saline and Alkaline > Saline ...
CCCGTACCCCCCAATCAAAGCCCCCATCGCCATTTAGAACATTTTTAATTTTTAATTTTTAATTTTCTATGATCCCTGTCACCATGATGATGGCCATAACCTTAGATGGTAAAATCGCCAAACATGACAAACATTTCCCGGACTGGACAAGCAAAGAAGATAAAAAATTATTTTCTAAAATTTCCAAAGAGCACGGGGTAGTTATGATGGGAGCTAAAACCTTTGCTACCTTCCCTGCTCCCCTGCCCGGCCGACTTAATGTTGTTTTTTCTTTGGAAAAAAACCCGCAAAAAATAGAGGGCGTAAAATGGGTAACGGGCGAACCAAAGCCGGTCTTAGAAGAATTAGAAAAGATGGGCTATAAATCGGCTCTCTTGGGCGGCGGCGCTTTTCTTAACTCTTTATTTTTGGAAAAAAAACTAATTTCCGAAATAATTTTAACCATAGAACCAAAAATATTCGGCGACGGCCTTTCTTTATTTAACAAGGATTTCAATGTCAGCCTGAAGCTTGAAGAAATGGAAAAAATAAATGATGACGCCATAATGGTAAAATATAAAGTAATTTACTAATTATGCCTAACAAAAAAATAATTATCGGACTAGTCGGGCAAATCGCCTGCGGCAAAGGCACAGTTGCCGAATACTTAGCAGAAAAACACCAGGGAATCACTTACCGCTTCTCCACTCCTCTGCGGGATGTTTTAAGTAGGCTATACCTGGAAGTTAACAGGGAAAATATGCAAAACATCTCTAAGGCTTTGCGGCAGGAATTCGGCAATGATTTATTGGCCGAAGTAATTGCCGGGGATGTAAAAAATGAAAAAAGCAACTTAATAGTCATTGACGGCATTAGGCGCTTAGACGATATAAAATATCTAAAAAATTTTCCGGAATTCAAATTGGTTAAAGTAGAGACTGACCCGAAAATAAGATATGGGCGCTTAACTTCCAGAACGGAAAATCCGGGCGATACTAAAAAAACCTATGAGCAATTTTTAGCGGATGAACAGCAGGAAACCGAATTAACTATTCCGGAAGTCATGAGCCAAGCCCGGTTCACTTTAACCAATAATTCAACCTTAGAAGATTTCCGGCGGCAGATTGAAGATTTAATAAAAAACTTAAGATATGAAAAATAAAAATATAATTATCATGGGTCCGCAGGGTTCGGGCAAAGGCACGCAAGCCGACATTCTTAGCGAAAAGCTTGGGATCCCCCATATTTCTACCGGCGAAATTTTCAGGGAAAATATAAAAAACCAGACTGAGTTAGGAAAAAAAATTGAGCAAATAGTTAAATCCGGCGCTCTGGTGCCTGATGAAATTACTAATGAGATCACAAAACAACGCTTAGAACAAGAAGATTGCGCTAACGGCTTTATCTTGGACGGCTTTCCCCGCAACTTACCTCAAACAGAATTTTTAGATAAGGTAAAGGAGATAGGCCTGGTTTTAGAAGTCTGGATCAGCGACGAGGAAGCCACAAAAAGGATAAGCCAAAGAAGGACCTGCCTTAAATGCCAAAGGGTCTATCACTTAATTTACAACCCGCCGAAGAATGACGAAATCTGCGATGAGTGCGGGCAGAAATTAGTCATAAGGGAAGACGATCGGGAGGAAACGGTTAAAAACAGGCTGAAGATATACCATGAGCAGACAAAACCGCTAATTGATTATTATAAAGCTAAAGGCGTTTACGAAAAAATAGACGGCATGCCACCCATACCGGAAGTGACGGAACAAATAACTAAAATTCTAAAATAAAAACTTAAAATTAGAATTTCAAGCAAGGAGGAGCGTTGAAACGCTCCTTTATTGTCTAAACATATGAAAGGAAAATTCATTGTCATTGACGGCACGGACGGCTCGGGCAAAACCACACAAACCAAATTATTGGCGCAAAGAATGAGGTGGGCCGGTTTTGACGTGGAAATCGCTGACTTTCCGCAATATGACACTAAATCCGCTGGATTGGTGGAAAAATATTTAAGCGGCGAATACGGTTCACCCGAACAGGTTGGTCCTTACCGGGCTTCAATTTTTTACGCCTGTGACCGCTATGATGCCAGCTTTAAAATAAAAAAATGGCTCGAACAGGGTAAAATCGTTATCGCCAATCGCTACGTTACCGCCAATATGGGGCATCAAGGCGGAAAAATTACTAATCCTTTGGAAAGGAAAAATTATTTTTCCTGGCTCTACGAGCTTGAGTATGAAATTTTTAATATTCCCAAGCCGGACTTAAATATTATACTTCATGTACCGGCGGAAATTTCCCAGCTCTTAGCGCAACAAAGAAAAAAAATAGATTGGCATGGTAAAACTAATGACATCCACCAGGAAAGCTTGAGCCATTTAAAAATGGCTGAGCAGGTTTATCTCGAAATCGCCAGGACTTTTCCTGATTTTACTTTGATTGAATGCACAAGAAACGGCAAAATCATGACCCGCCAAGAAATCCATAATTTAATCTGGGAAAAAACAAGCCGGTTAATTAATTTTCAAGATGAAAACCGTATCCCCTTTTTAAATACTTTGGAATATGAAAAAAACTTAGACAAGCCGGTTTTAAAAATTGAAAGAATAAAGCCGAATGCCAAACTGCCGCAAAGGGCTCATGAAGGCGACGCCGGCCTTGATTTATTTTCTGCTGATTATTATTCTATTTTGCCAGGGGAAAGTGTAGTTGTCAGCACCGGGATTAAAATGGCTATTCCGGCCGGATACGCCGGCTTAATCTGGGATAAAAGCGGAATAGCCAAATCAGGCATCCATACCACTGCTGGCGTGATTGATTCCAGCTACCGCGGCGAAATTATGGTAAATATGATAAATTTAAGCGAAGATATTTATAATATCGCGCCCGGACAAAAAATTGCTCAAATCCTAATCCAGCCTGCGCCAAATTTAGAGATAGAGGAAGCTAAAATCAACGATTTAACTGACAGGGACGACAACGGGTTCGGCAGTTCCGGAATTTTCTAGAAAGTTGACAAACTGGCTATTTAGATTTATACTAAGGGATTCTTTCAAAACAAAAAAAATGATATTCTCTGGGGGAGATATGTGCAGCGAAAATGGAAATGGGCTGGTTATGGTTTTCTGCAGAAAATGCGGAAAACCTTTTAAAACCAGAGGCCCGGGCAAGGAGATAAAAATAAAAATATGCGGAGGAAGAATATATTTTGTTATTATCTTCACCTGCCCAGAATGCGGGACCACTTATGAAACAACTATATCGGGCGAATTTTGCAGGGGGATAAAATGAAAATAGACCTTGGAATTAATTGCCCCACCTGTTCTTCCCCGCTTATGTTGGATATTGAAAACATTTTATTTCTAGGGAATGTTTTACCTAAGAGCAAAGAAAAATCTTCTTTACTGCAATATGTATATGTTCCCTGCCCTGATTGCGGAGAACATTGGTTCCTGCCCTATCATGAACTTCTGGCCCTTTTATTAATAAGCGGCATCTACTAACTAAAATCGTTCACCTTGAGGAGAACGATTTTTTTATTTACCCTGCCAAAGCCCTAGTGAAGATTGGTTGCTTTTTTCACTATTTAAGGATAAAATATAAATACGAAATTAACTAAAAACTTCCAATTTATGGGTTATGATGTAATTATTGGCTTAGAAATTCACGCCGAGCTAAAAACCAAGTCAAAAATGTTCTGTAGATGCGATAATGACTCTTTGGGCAAAAAACCCAATACCACTGTTTGCCCGATCTGCTTAGGCCATCCCGGCACTCTGCCTGTCCCTAACAAGCAGGCAATTGAATGGGCGATTTTAGCCGGTCTGGCCTTAAACTGCAAGGTCAGGACGCTTTCTAAATTTGACCGGAAAAACTATTTTTATCCGGACCTGCCCAAGGGCTACCAAATTTCCCAATACGACCTGCCTTTCTGCTTTGACGGATATCTTGAGGTTAACGGCCGGGACATAAAAATAACCCGCCTGCATCTGGAAGAAGATACAGGAAAGTCAACTCATCCAACTGGCAAAAATTATACTTTGCTTGATTTTAACCGGGCCGGTACGCCTCTAATTGAAATGGTGACCGAGCCGGTAATTCGCGATGCAGGTGAAGCTAAAAAGTTCTGCCAGGTTTTCCAGCAAATCCTCCGCTACTTGGATATTTCCAACGCCGATATGGAAAAGGGCGAAATGCGCTGCGAAGCCAACGTCAGTATCCAGGAAAAAGGCAAGTGGAAATATGAGGGTAATTGCGAAATAAAACCAATCGGAAGATATAAGCTTAATCCAAAGGCGGAACTAAAAAATATAAATTCTTTTCGGGCCATTGAAAAAGCCATTGATTATGAAACTAAAAGGCAGATTAAAGCCCTAGAGACGCGAGAAAAATTAGTCCAGGAAACCCGGGGCTGGGACGAAAACAAAAGCAAGACCGTCAGGCAAAGGATAAAGGAAACTTCTTCTGATTACCGCTATTTTCCCGAGCCGGATATCCCGCCCATAAAAATTGACGGGCAATGGATAGAAAAAATAAAAGCCGGTTTAATAGAATTTCCGCCGGAAAAAAAGAAACGCTTTAAGGCCGAATACAATTTTGATGAGGCCGCGGCGGAAATTTTAGTAAGCGACAAAAATTTAGCCGGCTACACGGAAAAAGTAATTTCCGAACTCCGGGCCTGGATAAATTCAACCGGAGACAGCTGGGAAAGGCAGAAAAATAAACTGGCCAAAATCACGGGCAATTGGCTGATTAGCGAATTATTCAAGCATCTTAATAAAGACGGAAAATCAATCACCGAAATAAAAATCACCCCGGAAAATTTTGCCGAACTCATCACTTTAATTTATCAGGATAAAATAAACTCTTCGGCCGGGCAAAGAATATTGGAAATAATGTATAAAAAAGGCGGAGACCCGACTGATATTATGGCTGATTTGGGCCTAGAACAAATGGATGATAAAGCCGAGTTGGAAAAAATAATAAAGACCATAATAGAAAAAAATCAAAAGCAAGTTAGAGAGTATAGACAAGGCAAAAAAAATGTGCTACAATTCTTTGTTGGGCAGGCTATGTCAGCCACGAAAGGCAGGGCAAATCCAAAAATTGTAATAAAACTACTTAAAAAACTACTAAAAAGTTGAGCGAAGCGAAATCCCGAAGCCTCGGGACCAACCCGAAAATCGTCATTGAAATATTAAAAAAATTATTAAAATAATTAAATAAATAAAATTATGTTTAGAGGACCAGAAAATTTAAATCTTAACCCCCTTAAAGCTAAGCCAGAAGTGGGGGGAGAAAATCCTGACATAGAAAGACAAAAAGAAAAAGCTAGAAAGGCTGAAATAATGAGAGCGGAAGGTATAAAGGCTAGAGCAAGCCTACAAAGAGAAATGGAAAAAACTTTTGAAGGTGACAAGGAGGAAAATCCAGAAAGAGAAAAAGAACTAAAAGTGGCTTAATTCTATATTTTAATTTTAATTTATAAATATGGGGTTTGAACGAATAACGCCCGCCACTTTAGGGAAGGAGAAGGATCCTGAAAAGGAAGCTCTAATAAGGGAATACGAAGAGGATAAAAAGAAAGTGGAAGAACTTCTTGCCAAAATTCATAAAATAGAAAGAAAATTAGACAGGGCAGCTTAATACTCTAAAAATTCATCTTATTTAACGGAATTTGACAGATTTAAAATTCTGCTTTATACTGTTAATAATTTAACTTACACAAATCAAACTCTGTGGATAACTTCAACAAAAAGAAAAATTTAAAATATCCTTCCCGCCGGGTGACCTCACCCTGTGGGAATACTATTTCCTAAAATATCCCGTCCACTGGACGGGATATTTTTTTAGGGAAAACTGACCTTTACAACAAATAGAAGGAGGAAGCAAATGAGACACGTAATCAGCATCCGAGATTTCACCAAAGAAGAAATTTTCGAGGAAATTATCCCTGCCTGCCGAAGCCGTGTCGCAACGGCGAGAAAAAAACAAAGCGGTGGAGAATCCTGGCCCTTCCAAATAGGCAAAAAGGCCACTCTGCTTTTTCTTGAACCCAGCATCCGTACCCGTGGCTCTTATGCGGAAGCGGCTGATCTGCTTGGCTGGAGGTGTAAGGAAATTATAGGAGCAGAAGCAACCTCTTTAGCAAAAAAGGAAAGTCTGGCCAATACTGCCAGGATGCTTGCCGGACAGGGAGCGCATGTTTTAGTCATGCGGACAAAAATCGAGGGAACGCAAAGATTCATCGCGGAAATTCTTGAGAAGAGAGGCCACCCAATCTCAATTCAAAATGGCGGAGACGGTACCAACCAACACCCAACCCAAACCTTTCTGGATTTACTCACTATTTCCGAAAAACTTGGCCGTTTAGACGATTTCAAAATCGGATTCTTCGGAGATCTGAAATACGGCCGGACCGTCCATTCTCTCATCTGCGCTCTTGCTCTCCGCCAAAATATTTCCTTGACTCTGGTTTCTGATCCAGAAACCACTCTGCCCGGGCATTACAAAAAATTTTTTCCCGGGGCGGAGGATGAATATAGTCTGGAACCGCTTGCGGATTGCGACATCGTCTACGGTTCACGCCTGCAGGAAGAAAGGTTTATCGGTGATCCGATGGCTTTGGAACGAGCCAAAAACAAATTCAGGTTAACCGCTGATATCTTGAGGCAATTCGGAAACAAAGTTTTGATCATGCACCCCATGCCCTATGTCAATGAATTTGCTCCGGAAATAAGATACGATCCGAAGCTGATTATTGATGAACAAGCATGGTTCGGAATTCCTACCAGAATATATCTTCTCGAAACCGGTTTTGAAAATCGGAGGGAAAAAACCGCTTTAAGCGCGGAAATTCAAAGCAACAATCTGCAGGTTCTAAAAAGCGTTCCTCTCAAAAAATATTTAGAAGGAAGAGGCGGGAGAAAGAACCAACACGAATTTTTCCGGCCGATTGGTAGCGGCATGGTGATCGACCATATTCCCCAGGGGCTTGGATTGGTAATAAGGGAATATCTGGTCAAACAAAGGCTGATTGGCGACGGAGCGAGACATCTTATTGAAGATGTCCCTTCCCGGAAACACGGATTCAAAGACGTTTTGGTTCTTTCCGGATCATTCATCTCTGACGAATCAATGGGAGCGATCTCTTCCCTGGCCCCGCAAATAACTTTCAATTGCGTCCGGGACGGGAAATTCCAAAAAATAAAGATAGAAACTCCCGCCATCATCCAAAGCATCGGTCATTGCCCCAATCCCAATTGCATCACCAACAATGACCCGGAAGCCAACGCCAAATTCGTCAATCAGGGAAACGGCCAGCTTGAATGCTGGTACTGCGAGAGAGAATTTTCTCCAACGGAAATTTTTTGAAGAAACAAAAAGGGCTGGTATGTTCTACCGGCCCTTTCTTTATTTTATTTTAAAAATTTTTCTACCAGTTTTCCCGCTTCTTTCCCGTTTTTTACCCAATTAATTTCCCTGCCCTGCTTTTCCCACCGCTTGAACCAGGTCATCTGCTTTTTGACAAATTGCCTGATGGCAATGTTTAATTTTTCTGCCATTTCCTCATAATTCAATTTGCCTTGCAGATATAGGGAAATGTATTTATACTCTAAGCCAAAACTTTCCAACCTTTTCCAATCTACTCCTTCTTTATGCAGTTTTTCTACCTCCCCGACCATATTTTCTTTTTCCAACCTCTCAATTAATCTTTTATAAATTCTTTCTTTTAAAATTTCCCGCGGCCAGGTTAAGCCGAGTAAAAGGAAATGGCGATTTTCGGATATCGGAAACCCTATTGGGTTTGCGATACCCCCTTGGCAGATTTCAATATACCTGATTAGCCGCCGTTTGTTATTTTTATCACTATTATTTAATTTATCGGCAAACTTAGAATTTATTTTCTTAAGCTCTAAAAATAATTCCTCGGCAGTTCTCTTCTCTAGCTTATCTCTTAATTTCGTGTTTGGCTTAGTTTTGCTTAAATTATAATTATCAACCACGGCCTGCAGATACAAACCGGTCCCGCCCGCTATAATCGGCGTTTTCCCTCGCTTTAAAATATCGTCCATAGCTCTGAATGCCAATTTTTGGTATTTAGCCAAACTAAACTTAGTATTAGGATTAACCACATCAATTAGATGATATTCAATATTTTTTATTTTTAATTTTTTATCTTTTATTTTATATTCATTTAAGTCCTTCCCTGTCCCCACGTCCATTCCCTTATAAACCTGCCGGCTGTCCGCGCTAATAATCTCACCATTAAATTTATACGCTAAACGAACCCCAAGCTTGGTTTTGCCTGAAGCGGTTGTGCCTAAAACTACGATTATTTTGTTATTTTTTAGCATAGGATTTAAACAAAAAAGAAAATCAGTTTAATCTGTTTAATCAGTGGCTTAGCCACAGATTTAGCAGAAAATTTAAAAATCGAAAATTACACCATTTCCCCTTCTAACCCAAAATCTTTCGCTTTAATTATTTTCGTTTTGATAAACTCCCCTATTCCCATTTTTAATTTTTTATCTTTTATTTTTAATTTTTTATTTGTTTCCGTATATCCAAACCACTCCCCTTTCCTGCTCTCACCGGCAACCAGCACTTCCACGGTTTTTCCTAGATATTTTTTATTATTCTCCAGCGCGGTTTTCCGCAAAATCTTCATTAATTCTTCTTCTCTTCGCTTTTTTTCTACCGGCGTTACATCGTCTTTTAATTTATAGACCGCTGTGCCCGGCCTTGGGCTGTAACGGGCAATATAAGCCATATCGAATTTTATTTCTTTAAATAGCTTTGCCGTATTGGCAAATTGCTTTTTTGTTTCTCCCGGAAAACCTACGATAATATCGGTGGTAATTGCCACGTCAGGCATAACTCTTCTTATTTTTCTAATCAAATTTTTGTAATGCGCCACGGTATAATTGCGGTTCATTGCTTTTAAAATTTTGTCATCTCCAGCCTGCACAGGCAGATGTATGTGCCTACAAACTTTTTCGCCTTCCGTTATAGTTTTTATCAATTCATCGCTCATATCTTTAGGATGACTCGTCGCAAACCTTATCCAAAAATTTCCAGAAACATCATTTACTCTTTTTAAAATTTCGGAAAAATTAATTTCCCCGTCTTTGTATGAATTTACATTCTGCGCTATCAAAACAATCTCCTTATAACCCTTTTCCACTAAGTTCCTCACTTCCGTCAAAATTTCCTGGACCGACCGATAAACTTCCCTGCCCCGCGCATAAGGCACCACGCAATAAGCGCAAAAATTATTGCAGCCATTGCCAATCGGCACAAAGGCCGTAAATTTAGAGCCGTACTTCGGTTTTATTTTTAAATAATCGTGGTTTTGGGTTTTATTTCTCAACCAGAGGCTGGTCAGCCCCTGGCTGAGAAATTGGATTTTGACATTTGGCAATCCCCCAATTGGTAGCCAAACATCAACCTTGCCAACCAGCCTCTTCTGGACATCTTTACGTTCGCTTAAGCATCCGGCTAAAACAATCTTTGCTTTCGGGTTTTCCTTTTTAATATTATGAATTAAACCATAAACCCGGTCTTCAGCTTTCTGCCTAACCCCGCAAGTATTTAAAACCACTAAATCAGCCTGACTTTGGTTCTGGCATTGTTTATAACCTAATTTTTCTAAATAACCGGCTATCCGTTCACTATCACTTTTGTTCATTTGGCAACCGATGGTAATAATATAATAAGTCTCTTTACTCTTCATATTTTGTTCATTTTTTTTATCTAATCTCTCTCCCTTAAAAATTCATAAAGTTATAAAGTTGAAAGTTATAAAGTTACTAACTTCCGATTTTATGAACTTTAAAAACTTTATAACTTTAAAAACTTTCAACTTTTATCAGTCTGTATAAACTAAAATCACTGGTTATTTGTTCAACTAATTCTATCCCCAGCCCGACTTCTAACAATCTCCTGTTATTTAAATAGTCCATGTCTTTTTCAGGAAAAGTAAAATTATAGTAATAAACCGGCAGATAATTTGTTAATCTTGCATAGCGGGCGTTCATATTATTATCATCAAACAAGCCGACAATTACCTTGCGCTCCGGGAAAAAAAGCTTATCATGATAGCAGGTGATAATAACTGAATTTGATCCGGTTAAAGCTAAAACTTTCTCTAATTCATATCCAGCGGCCTTTTGATTCTGATTTAAATAAAGTAAACCTTCTTCCGAGCCGAACAAAACGAAAGAGATAGAAATAAAATAAACCAGCACGACAAGAATTACCCGGCTGCAGTTAATAAAAAAAACTCTTCGCAAACGCCCGAATTGCCCCTTTAGCCAGCTGCCAGCCACAGAGAAGATGGCATTTCTTGAAAGATTATTACTGCTGCCTCCCAGTTCTGCCTTTCTGGAAAAACTAGGAAATAATGCCCTGGTCAGCTTGATTAAAAACAGGCTGACAAAAGGCAAGGCCCCTAAATAAATCGGCAGCCAATAGCGGGTATAAGAATTGCCAATCGTGAAACTTTTTGGGTCGGGATTATCGTGAAAAAGCCAGCTGCCGTAATAAAAAAGTAAAATCAGGAAAGCAAGACCATAAGCTATTAAATAAACCAGGTGTTTCTTTCTCCATCGGCCAAATCTCTGAAAAAATAAAAAAGCGCCTAAGACCGCCGGCCAGAAAAGCCAGGGGAACATATTGATAAAATAATAATAAAGCATCCTTAATGATTGCTTCGGATTAAAGCCAAAATGGAAAATCGTCCCTTTTATTTTATTAAACATCTCCCGGCTATAAGCTAAATTACCGGCGGCGGTTGACTTTATTAAATCTCCGCTGGTCTGGGCCAAAGTTTTAACTGATTGGTTCATTTCCGAATAGCCGCCTGATAAGGGCGAGCCGTATAAAACCTGATTCCAATACAAGGCGGGTAAAACCGCTAAAAACAAGGAAGACAAAAAAATTATTAATTTCGTAAGGCCAATTTTCTTGATATTAAAAAGCCAAATAATAAACAATATCGGCCCCAACCAAAGCAGTTCTGAAGTTCTGGTTATAATTGCCAGCCCGAAAGAAAATCCGGACAAAGCGGCAAGAAGCCAGTTTAGCAGATCCAGCCTCTTCCATTTATATCTCTTCCCGGCCATTAGCAGGCCAAAATACAAACCAAAAATCAGAAGTACTATAAACAAAACATTATGGAACATACTACGGGCGGAATAATAGATATAAGGAGGAAAAGACGCCAGAAGAAATGCCGAAATTAAGGCATTGCGCCGGCCGAAAATTTTCTTCACCAATAAGTAGAAAAATAGAATGCCGATGGCGGCAAAAGCCGGCGTTAAAAAAGGCAAAATCTTATAGCTTGTTAAACCGGCTAAAAATCCGTAAATTAAAATGATCCCTAAAAAACTAACAGGCTTCAGATTACCATCGGCACTAGAAAAACTTCTGGGGTGGATTATATTCCCGCTGGCTAAATTATATTTTTCAAATATCTGCATCTCCCCGGTCTGGCTATAAAGCTTGGAAAAAATATAGTTAGCGGTCTCGTCCGGCGAAGCCCATTTTGTAAATCCATCTGACTGGGTTATATAATTGTAACTGGCAGTACCAATAAAAAAACTAATAGCTAAAATTACTAAGATTAACCAATAATAATGCTTTTTAAAAAGCTTTTTAACAGTATTAAATAAAATATTCATGCCCTCATCTTAACAAATAGCCCTAATTTAATCAAGAAAAAACGAGGTTTTTACTACCTCGCAAAGTAATCCTATACAATTAGTTTAAACGTGTAATGGTTAGGTACTTAGGGATTAGGGTTGAGGAATTAGTTAAATAGTAGTTAATTGATAATGGGTGCTTAGGATTTGGAATTCAGGATTAATTTATTAATTTATTATCGCTGCGCTATTTATTTGATATTCAACCTGTAATTTCTAACCTTATATTCCGTAACTCAATAAACTAACAATAGCAAAAGCGATAGCTAAATATAAAGTTCCGGAAGCAAGGGGGAGAAATGACGCCCAATTAAAAATAACAGCCAGTAGCAGAACTACCACGCTTAATACCTCCAAGCACATTTTTATTTTCCCCCAAATATTAGCCTGTATTTCCCCGCCTTTTTTCTTTAGCATGCGAATAAAAGCCGCCAGAATAATTAAAGATTCAAGGCTAATTATAATTATCGCCGGCCAGAAATCAATATATCTTAAGACAATTATAAAAACCATGCTGCCAATTAAAATTTTATCTGCCAAAGGGTCATACATTTTCCCCCAATCCGTAATTTGATTCCTTGTTCGGGCCATTGAACCGTCTAAGGCATCGCTAAAAGCCACAATTAAAAAAGCTATTAAACCGATAAAATAATGCCCATAAAACATTAAAGCGGCTACAACCGGCGTAGCTAAAAAACGAAAAGCGGTAAGATGGTTTGGCACCACTCTTTTGGGGAATAATTTCAAAAATGTCTTAGCCAGCATCTTGTCGTGCCAGAAAATTTTGTCAGTGGGCTGGAAATTTGAATCTGCCATAAAATCTGCTATGATTAAAATAACTATTATATTTTAAGTTTAAAGCAATGGAAAGGTATCTGGGAAAAAATTACTTATATTTATTCGCTATTCTGCTTGGCCTGCTTTCTTTTGGGGGAGCGATTGTTTATCGCCTTTATTCTCTAAACAATGCCGGCGTGGCTATAAGCTTGGCCTTGGCTGCCCTTGGCTTTATTATAGTATTATACAGCCAAAAAGACAAAAATAAAAAGCGGGAATATGACTATAAATTAAAATATCCCGCCAAAAAGCAAACGGAAAGGGGCGGACGCCTGTTTCTCCTTTCCCTATTTTTTTACGGCCTATTTTATATCCTGGCCGCTTATGTCTTATTTAAAGCCAGGACTGCCCAAGCTATTATTTCCCCCTGGGAAGTAGCGCCTTACTATTTCTTCATTGGCTATGGTTTAGCCACTATTGTTCTTATATTTTTCCTTCTCTCTTTCCAAGGTAGAGATAAAATCTCTTTAGGATTAATCAGCCTGCATTATTTTCTCTCCTTTTCCGTGGCTTTAATTGTTTATAAAATCGGTTACGGCTTTGATCCTTTTATCCACCAAGCCACGGCTGGCTTAATTGATAAAATCGGCGCGGTTTATCCTAAGCCTTTTTACTATCTGGGCCAATACAGCTTAGTTGTCATTCTTCACAAAATAACCACTTTGCCCGTTGTCTGGCTAGATAAATTATTAGTGCCGGCTTTGGCGGCCTTATTTCTGCCTCTGGCCATTTTTCAGTTCTTACAAAAATGGTTCACTGATAAAAAAATCAATCTTTTATTGCTGCTCCTCATCCTAATTCTACCTTTTTCTTTCTTTATAGTCACCACCCCGCAAAATTTAGCTTATCTCTTTTTAATCCTAGTAATTTTTTATGGATTGACCTGCTCTAATCTAATAGAATTAATTGTTATTTATCTTCTGGCTTTAGCGGCTTTAGCTATTCATCCTTTAGCCGGCCTGCCTGCCCTTGGCTTCGCTTTGACCTTAACTGTCTATTATAGCAACAAAGATAAATTAAAAAAATATTTTTATCTCTTAATCTTTCTGCTTTCCAGCCTGTCCCTACCTTTGGCTTTTTATTTTGTCAATAAAAATAACGGAACAGCCGGAATTCCTACTGAAACTATTTCCGGCTCCAACATTTTAGAAAAAATTATTATCCCGGGCCAGGAAAATTTTATCCTTAATTTTATTTATCTCTACGCCTTTAATCTAAAAACCATAATCGCTGTCCTTATTTTGTCCGGTTTATTTATCGCTTATCGCCATCGCCAGAACTGTAAAATTTATTTTTTAAATCTAATCATCTCAGCTTCTTTGGCCGTCGCCTATATTTTAACCAGCCAGCTCCCCTTTAACTTTTTAATCTCTTATGAAAGAAGCGATTATTTAGAAAGAATCCTTTCCCTGATTATAATTTTCCTCATCCCTTTTATTATTATCCCCCTTTACGGCCTAATAAAAAAGATTCTGGAACAGAAAAGAAGCATAAAAATTCCCTTTCTTGTTTTTCTGGCTGTTCTGATTACCACCTCTCTTTATTTATCTTACCCACGTTTTGACCGCTACTATAATTCTCACGGGCTTTCAGTTAGCCAGAACGATATAGCGGCTGTGCAATGGATTGAAAATGACGCCGGCAAGGATTACATCGTACTGGCTAATCAGCAGGTAAGCGTAGCTGCCCTACGCCAATTTGGTTTTAGCCGCTATCTAAAACCTCCCTCTAACTCCCTCCTTCGTAAGGAGGGAGGAGAAAGCGCCCCCTCTCCTTTAGAAGGAGAGGGTGGGGGTGAGGTTAGTGAGGTATATTTTTACCCCATACCAACCGGAGGCCAGCTTTATCAATATTATTTAGACATGGTTTATAAAAAACCAGACAAAAAAACCATGGCAGAGGCCATGAATTTAACTGGTGTTAACCAAAGTTATTTTATTCTAAATAAATATTGGTGGGCTTTCCCTAAAATTTTAGCTGAAGCTAAGTTAGAAGCTGATTCCTGGACCGAAATCGGGCAAGGGGAAATTTACATATTTAAATACAAAAGATAAATGATGCTTTTTAAATACTTGAGGTAATACTGTTTAGGGGCTCAACCCCCAGATTGGGGATTGAGCCCCTTTGTTTTTAAAAATAAAAAACCCCAAGATAGTTTCATCTTCGGGGGTTTTTTATTTCTATTTTATTATTTTACCCGCCTGCCTCGCCTTACGGCTCGTATGGCGGGCAGGTATTATTTCATTATTTTACATAGTCCGGATTCATTCCTCTTAATTTCTTTATAATCGGCGGCAAAACTTTTATAACCTTTTTAATCTCATCTTCCGTGTTATTTTTTCCTAAGCTAAAGCGAATAGAATTATGGGCGATTTCCTTTTTTATACCCATAGCCAGTAATACATGCGAGGCCTTAAGCGAGCTGGAGGCGCAGGCCGAGCCAGTAGAAACCGCAATGCCGGCTAAATCCAAAGCAATTAAGATTGATTCCCCTTCTACGCCTAAAAAGGAAAAATGAGCATGGGCCGGAGTGGAGTTTTCCCGGTCAGTATTTAAGATAACGTTTGAAATATTTTTCATAATGCCATTGACCAGCATATCGCGCAGTCTGGCAATTTTGACGTTATTTTTTTTGACAATTTTTCCATCTAGCAGATTTACAGCTTCGCCTAAACCGACAATACCTGGCACATTTAATGTCCCGCTTCTTAAGTTTTTCTCATGATGCCCGCCTAATTGGATTGCCTTAACCGGAACGCCATTTTTAACAAACAGCGCGCCCACGCCTTTTGGCCCGTAAATTTTATGCCCGGATAAGCTTAATAAATCAACATGCAGATGCTTTGTGTTGCATGGCAGGAAATTCAAGGCTTGCGTCGCGTCCGTATGAAAACAAATCGGTTGGGGTCTTTCTCCCCTGTCTTTAGTTCTCCCCTTTTTCCACTCGTTCAACTTATTTTTATTTATCTTTTCTATAATCTTGCCGATTTCCCTGATTGGCTGGATAGATCCGACTTCGCTGTTAACATACATTATGGAAACTAAAACCGTCTTGTCTTTTACGGCTTTCTTTAATTTTTCCAGATCCACCACGCCGTTTGGTTTAACCGGCAGAAAAGTAATCTCCACGCCCTCTTTTTCCATCTCTAAACAAGGCTGGAGCACGGCATCATGTTCAATTAAGGAGGTAATGATATGAGGCTTTTTTACGCCCTGGCTTTTTAAAGCGCCAATAACGCCCCGTAAAGCCAGATTATCAGACTCGGTTGCCCCGGAGGTAAATATTATTTCTCCCGGCTCGCAATTTAAAAAATTTGCCACTTGTTCCCTGGCTTTATCAACCCCGGCCATAGCCGTCTGGCCAAAACTATGGATAGAAGACGGATTGCCGAACTTCTCGCCAAAATATGGCGCCATTTCTTTTAGCACTTTTTTATCTACCGGCGTGGTAGCGCTGTGATCAAAATATGTCCTCATAATTTTATGCATTATGCGTTAATCACTTCCTTTACTTCCGGCACTTCCTTTTTAATCTCCGCCTCAATTCCCTGCTTTAAAGTCATCTGCGACATGGGGCAATGCGCGCACATACCAATTAACTGCACCTGCACAATGCCAGTTTCCGGATACCAGCCGATAAATTTAATATCTCCACCGTCGGCTTGCAAGCTTGGCCGAACTTTTTCTATAGCTTTTTTAATCTTATTTTCTAAACTATTTTTCATTTGCTTTTTTACCATATAATTTATCCTACGAATTATGAATCCTTTACAAATTTACAAATTCTCTAATAAACTTCTTTCTTGCTATTCGTATATTTGTATAAATTCGTAATTCGTAGAGCTACTTTTTAGTTTTGAACATACTTCCGTGCCCGGGAATGACAAAATCAGCCAATTCCAAAACTTTTTTCCGGCTCTCGGCTAACTTTACCGGGTCGGAAGCATAAGGATCATTTTCCGGGTAGTTTTCTTTCCAAAAAACATCTCCGCAGATTGCCACCGTCCCCTTGGCTGTTTCAACCAAAAGAGTTAAAGAACTGGAATCATGTCCGGGCGTTTTTATGATTCGGATATCTTCGCTAAATTGTTCCTGCCAATCATCGCATTTGTTCCCGTCCCAGATCCCGAAATATTCTATAACTTTCGCTTTGGCAAACATGCCGGTATTGCGGTAATGGTCAAGATGGGAATGGGTTAAAAAAACAAAATCTATATCATCGGTCGTTAAACCGTCTTCCCTTAATTTTTCTCTTAGGTCATCCGGGTTCCTTAAAACTCCCGGGTCAACAATTATAGTTTTCCCGTTGTCCCTGACTAAACTAATGGTCGGGCAGGTTCTTTCCTCTCCGGCCACCTCCACTTCTTCGGCCGAAGTATAGCCTCTTATTAAAATTTTTGCTTCTGCCATATTATTATCCTACGAATTACGAATTCGTTACGAATATACAAATATTAAATAAAACGTTTGTTAAAGAATTCGTAAATTTGTAATTGATTTGTAATTCGTAGGGTTATCTTAATTCTTAATTCGTAATTCGTAATTCGTAATTGCTTCATGCAAGGCCTCAACCCCCAACATTGAACAATGAATCTTTATCGGTGGCAAACCGCCTAAATCTTTCACTATTTTATCTTTAGTTACTTTGAGCGCCTGGCTGATAGTCTTCCCTTTAACCATATCTGTTAAAGCCGAAGAAACCGCAATAGCTGCTGCACAACCCAAAGTCTCAAATTTTATATCTTCTATTTTATTTCCCTTAATTTTTAAATAAATTTTCATTACATCCCCGCAGGTCGGATTTCCGACTTTCCCCACCGCATCCGCATTCTTAATCACGCCCTGGTTATGGGGATTTTTAAAATGCTCTAAAACTTTCTTTGAATACGCCATAACTTAATCCTAATTAATCCGAATTATTATCCGAATGCTCCGAATTCTATTTAATACATTTTTTTTAAAATTCGGAGCATTCGGATTAATCCGTAGATTCGGATTATTATTTTTTAATAAATAAACACTGGTGTTCCCACTTCTGTCCAGTTATAAATAAGCTCAGCCGGGCCAACTCCCAGGCGGATGCAACCATGCGAAACCGGTGTGCCCAGATGATCTTCGCCTTCTTTATAGCCGCTGGGCCAGACCGGCAATTCGTGAATACCGAAACGCCCATATTGCATGCCCAGCCAATAAGGCATCCATAAGCCGTAACTGGACCAAGCCTTGGGCAGTTTATTGTAAATAGTAAAATGGCCTTTTGGTGTCGGCATGCTTGCTTTCCCGGTTGAAACCGGGAAACTGCCTAAACGCACACCTCCTAAAAAATAACTTAAAACCTGCGCCCCGGTATTAATTTCTATTCGTTTTTCTAATTTCGCTCCTTCGCCAGCGAGCGGATTAAAACCGCCCGCTATCTCTTCTCCGTCCGTATAGCCGTCCCCGTCTGTATCCGAGTTAGTTAAATCCGTATGAAAATTTAATTCCATCCTGTCAGACAAGCCGTCTCCGTCATAATCATTGTCTTCAAGTTTTACCATTTTCGGATTAAGCGGACTATACCCTCTATTTAATTCTATCCAGTCCGTATAACCGTCTCCGTCCGTATCCGCTATTTTCGGATTAGTCCCGTAAATTTCTGTTTCATCCTTATCCGAAACACCGTCACCGTCAAAATCCGGCAAATTATTAGCCAAAGCCGGGGTACTTAAAAATAAAAATAATAAAATGAAAACAAAATGTTTCATATTAAATCACTCAACTTAATCCCTTTTAAAGTTTTCTTCAGAGATTCCTGCACCTTGGATAAAACTAAAGCAGCGCCGCATTTGCAGCCGACATTGCAATAAACCCGGCCGTCTTCAGCCAAACAATGGAATAAGCTCATTTTGCCTTCCATAACTTTAACTATGTCAAAAACCGTAATTTTATTTGCCGGCCTGCCTAACTGGTATCCGCCTTTTACGCCTTTGCCCGCTTTAACTAAACCGGCTTTTTTTAAATCAGCAAACAGCATTTCCAAATAGCCCAAAGAGATATTTTCCGCTTTAGCAATACTAGGCAGTGGCAAAGGTTTTTTACTTGGATAAGACGCCAGTCTAATCATGGCTCTAAGCCCGTAAGTTGTCCGCGTTGAAAATTTCATAAATACACACTATTTTAGTGGGTATTTATAGTTTATCACATTTAAAAAATTTGTCAAGGATTAAGCACCATCATGCCAAGTATAAGGGGTCTGTTTAAAAATTTTAGGTTCTATATCGTCTCGTCTCGCCCCTCAGAGCCGATCCCGAGTACTCGGGGGGGCGAAGTGGGGTCAAATAAAAAACAGTCCCGAACGCTCGGGACTGTTTTTTTGCTTTATTTTAAATATTTCACCTTATTTCTATTATGCTCTTCATAAGTCTTGGCAAAAACCGTTTCCCCGGTATCTGGCCGGCTCAAAAAATAATTATAATCCGTGTATTCCGGATAAATCGCGGCTCTAATCGCTTTTAAACCAGGATTAGAAATTGGTCCGGGTGGCAATCCCCTGTTCTGGTAAGTATTGTAAGGCGAATCAACTTTAGTGTCTTCATTCGTATATTGCGGTTTGACACCCAAAATGTAGGCCAAAGTCGCACAAGATTCAAGCGCCTGCTTGTTTTTTATCCTGTCCCAAAAAATCCCGGAAACGATTTTCATATCTTCTTCGCTTCTTACTTCTTTTTCAAGTAAAGACGCCATGGTAATGATTTCATAAATCGTTTTGCCTTGCCTGGCGATCTCGGCGCGCATTTCCGGAGTTAATTTTTGAGAAAAATTATCAAGCATCTTCAAAACTATATCATCCAAAGTCGCATCTTTAAAAATCCGATAAGTATCCGGAAATAAATAACCTTCTAAACTATAATAAGCCGGCTTATCCTTGAGAAAATCAAATCTATCAGCATAGTTTCTCGGAGTTGGCATTTCTTTATTGGTTCGGTAATCAACCTGCGGGAAACCGACTAACTCCAATAATTCCTCAGACTGGAACATCCCTTCTCTCTCAAAATACTGAGAAATTTCCCGGATATTCCAACCCTCAATAATTTTTATGGTTCTTTCCTTGCTTAAAGCTTCCCCGCCGGTTAAAATTTTAACAATTTTCTTAATAGAAAGACCAGGATTTAAGCCATACTCACCGGCCTGGAATTTCGCCTGCACTCCACTTAGTAAAACATAAACTTTAAAATAAAATTTTGACTTTATCAAATCCGCTTCGGCTAAATTTTTTCCTATTTGGCTAACACTCTCGCCGGGAGAAACTAAAAATTGGACATCTTGCCCGGTTTTGCTGACGACGGAATTTATCCCGCGCCAGTACAAAACGCCGGCCAAGGCAAGCAGGATAACAATTAAAATAATTATAGATTTAATTTTTTCCACCATATTTTTTCTTAGCGGAAGCATTTTTTATTAAAATTGAACTGGAACGGATTTTTCTGCCTAGTCCGTCAACTATTTTAATGCCATATTCCCGGCAGACAGCCACTTCCGGAATATTGCCGACATTCCTGTCTCCGCCCTTAGCGAATATACCGGGCTTCAGTTTTGCCAGTGAAGCGCAGACAGACCTGTCTTTATCTATTGATAGAAAGACTTCGTCAATGTCCCTTAAAGATCTGACTATCTTCATCCGGTCGGCCTGCTTCATAAAAGGCACCTGGCCTTTTAACTTTACCTGCTTGTCATTATTAACTATAGCCACCAAACGGTCGCCTAGTTTTCTGGCTTTCTTAATCATTTCCAGATGGCCGACATGAAGCGGGTTAAAATAACCGCTTACGGCTACCACTATTTTTTTTCTGCCGGATAATTTACCCATAGTTTTAGATAAAATCAATTATCGCCCCTTACCAGGGGCACAAAAATAAAACCCGGAAATATTTTTTTCTTAAATTTATCTTCGCCTACTTTATCAACCACCACCATCTCCTGCGATTCAAATTGTTTGCCGACCGGAATAACTAAACGGCCGCCGACTTTTAATTGCGCCATTAACGCTTCCGGAATTTTTTCGGTCGCGGCCGCTACCACAATCTTATCAAAAGGAGCTAAAGTTGGCAAACCTTTAGTTCCGTCTGAACAAAAAATTTGTACAATGCCTTTTTTAATAAAACCATACTTAAAAATATTGTCTTCAGCCATTTCTTTTAATTCCTTTATCCTTTCCATTCCGTAAACTTTCCCTTCCTCTCCGACGATTTGGGCCAGCAGGCCGCCGGTCCAGCCCGAACCGCTGCCTACATCCAATATCTTTTCTCCCTTTTTTGGCTGCAATAATTCTAACATAAAAGCCACCGTTGCCGGCTGGGAGATAGTCTGGCCAAAACCAATAGATAAAGGAGTGTTGATTTCCGCCTCCATCTCATCTCCGGAAGATAAAAAATCTTTGCGCTTGATTTTCTGGAAAGCCTCTATGATTTCGGGTGTTTTTAAATACCCTATTTGGATTAAATCATCAATTAAAGACATAAAGATATTATAATATGAGAATCAAAAAATAACAAGAAAAAACTTTCTTTTCCGAAAAATTATTCTCTTAATTCCTAATTTCTCCCGCCTCTTTATCATAATCTATAGTGGGCGGGATCCCGCCTAAGGTGGTGATAATTCACCTAATTCCTGAATTAATTTAATAAATTAATATCAGCCAAAGGCTGACCCGCTTCTGGCGGGCCCGAAATGACAAAAAAACGGAACAGACTTTGGAACAGACTTTGGAACAGACTTGAGTACATACTTAGTAAGGACTACAGTAAGGACTAAAATTATTCTAATAAAAAAATATCACTTTATCATCTTTCTTCACTTGCTTTTTTCTGCTATCTATGCTATAATAACAACATAAGCTTAAAAAAAAGCTTTACCCCGTTTAGAAATAAGGTTTCTAATGGGGTTGACAAAAACAAAAATAAAGATAAAAATAAAAAATGCTAAACAAAAATAAAAGCCCTTTATTTTATTGGGAAAAAATCTATTATTTTAAATATTTAGGATCTCTACTAATAATTCTTTTAGGGATTTTTTTGTGGCCAAAAACCGCCTACCTTTCCGCTATCACTCCAGAAAGAATTATTGAGATGACAAACGAGAAAAGAACGGAAAATAATCTTAATGTTTTAACCGCCAATCAAATTCTCGCCCAGGCGGCTCTTGAAAAAGCCCAAGCCATTTTAACTAGTGGCCAGTTCCAGCACAATATTGACGAAAAAAAATTCTCCGAGTGGATAAAAGAAGCCGATTATAAATATTCTTACGTCGGAGAAAATTTAGCCATTGATTTTATTACCAGCGAAGGAGTGCTAACCGCCTGGCTGGCCTCATCCGCTCATAAAAAAAATATCTTAAACTCTTATTACCAAGAAATCGGAGTAGCGGTTGCCCAAGGAAATTTCGACGGCCAGAATACAACTTTAGTCGTGCAAATTTTCGGCGCCCCGCCCTTAGGGATTGCCCGGCCGCGAATAGCCGGAGAAGAACTAAAAAATTATCTCGTTAACTATAGCTTCAGTTCTCCTTTCTCTCTTCCCTCGTCTTTAAATTCCCTGCCCCAGGAAAAATTTTTAACCCATTCTATCAGCAACAAATTAACTCTTTCCTCCTCTTTTCTTGAATCAAACAATTATTACGAAACGGATTATTCGGAAAATACCACTCAGAGCCAGCTGAACAACTTTTTTATACAATATAACTTACTGGGCTTAATAAAATATCTAAATATCACTTTATCCGTTCTGCTCCTCTTCTCCGTCTTCTATATTTACTTTTTCTGCTTTTCTAATTTGTCCAGACTAACTTAAACGGATTACCCCGCCGCAAGCGGACGGGGTATCAAAAATAATTAAATCTTTTTTATAAACAGAGAAGGCGAGGAAATTTTCCTCGCCTTCTTATTATTTCCTGCCTACGGCAGGCAAGTATTTTTTTAATTACATCATATCCATGCCACCACCCATACCGCCGGGCATATGGCCGTTTCCCTTTTCTTTATCTTCCGGCTTATCCGCTATCACGGCTTCAATAGTTAAAAACATAATCGCGGCCGAAGCGGCATTCTCCAAAGCGCAGCGCACAACCTTAGTCGGGTCAACAATTCCGGCTTCGATCATATCTTCAAACTTATTAGTAGCGGCGTTGTAGCCAATATTTTTATTTCCTTTCTTATTCTCTCTGATTATATTAAAAAGAATTAAGGACCCGTCCTTGCCGGAGTTAGCGGCAATCTGCTTTATCGGCTCAAGGATCGCGCTGTCAACAATCTTAACTTCCAAGCCGTCTTCCTTTTTATCAGTCAACTCATCAAAAGCGTTGCCGGCTAAAGCTAAGGCCAGTCCCCCGCCCGGAACAATCCCCTCGGCTTGCGCCGCTCGGGTAGCGTTCAAAGCGTCTTCAATCCGGTCTTTCTTTTCTTTCATTTCCGTTTCCGTCGCGGCTCCGACTTTAATCACGGCAACGCCGCCCGCCAGTTTAGCCAGCCGCTCCTGCAATTTTTCTTTATCAAAGTCAGAATCGGATATTTCAATTTCTTTCTTTATCTGCTCCACTCTTTCTTTTATCTTTTCGGCCCCGCCCTTGCCTTCAACAATTGTGGTTTTTTCTTTGGTAGCCACGACTTTGCGGGCCTGACCCAAATCATCAACATTGGCATTTTCTAATTTTAACCCGACTTCTTCGGAAATTAATTTCCCGCCGGTTAAGGTAGCAATGTCTTCTAACATAGCTTTGCGCCTATCGCCAAAACCCGGGGCCTTAACTCCTAAAACGTTAAAAGTCCCTCTTAACTTATTAACCACAAAAGTGGCTAAAGCTTCGCCCTCAATTTCCTCGGCGACAATAACCAAGTCCTTCTTGCCGGACTGGGCTAATTTTTCCAGAAGCGGCAGAATATCAGCTAAAGCGGAAATTTTCTTGTCCGTAATTAAAATATAGGGGTCTTCAAATTCGGCCTGCATTTTATCCGGGTTGGTTATCATATAGGGGGAAACATATCCCTTGTCAAACTCCATGCCTTCAACCACTTCTTTTTCTACGCCAAAATGCTGGCCCTCTTCTATGGTTATGACCCCGTCTTTGCCAACCGCCTCCATGGCTTCGGCTATAATCTGTCCAATTTCCTTGTCGTTAGCGGAGATAGAAGCCACCTGGGAAATTTCTTCTTTGGTGGAAATAGTTTTGCTCATTTCCTTCAACTTAACCACAATGGAAGAAACCTTAGTCTCAATCGCCTCCCGGATTTCTACCGGGCTTACCCCGGCCGAAACAAGCTTTAAGCCCTCGCTAATCATGGCTTGAGCCAAAATAGTAGCGGTAGTTGTGCCGTCGCCGGCCGCCTCATTGGTTTTTGAAGCCACTTCCTTTATGATTTCCGCTCCCATATTTTCCACTTTGTCTTCTAACTCAATCTCTTTAGCCACGGTTACGCCATCTTTAGAAATCGCCGGCGCGCCA
>Ga0268279_1000539_pt1 | contig 23930 bp, 28 predicted proteins | sample saktaG_6_FD_190142 | JGI IMG/M metagenome (GOLD analysis project Ga0268279, IMG submission 190142) | Saline water microbial communities from Sakinaw Lake, British Columbia, Canada - sak_2010_1_5_80m | ecosystem: Environmental > Aquatic > Non-marine Saline and Alkaline > Saline ...
GCTGAGATTCCGGGCGAGCGATTTTGCCGTGACACACGTTCCACCTTCCGCTTCTTCCGCCGCGCGGCCGCCGCTTCGCTTCGCTTCGCCTTCTTCGCCATACGCGCTGAGCAGTTCCTTCGCAATGAGCAGAACGATGAGGATACAGACGGCGAGCGCGCCGTAAACGGCGGCATGCAAGACCCCTATAGCCGTCGCCGTCGTGGTCGTTGTGGTTGTTACCGTAGAGATCATCTTGTTACTGTACGATGGTACTTTATATGATATATATAACAGTTTCGCTCAGCAGCATTGCTCAAGGCGAGCAACTGGTTGCAACGGGCGGTTCAGAAGCTCTTCTTCTCTTCTGCGGTGCGGTCTCTGCACCTTCGCGTGATCTATCGGATCAGCGGCGGCGATGTGCTGCGCGGGAAGAAGAGAAGAAGAAATCTTTACCTTGAATCTGTGCTTAGGTATAGCCAGATGTCAGAATCGAAGCTATCTGGTGATACGCCAGTGCTGACCGGTGCATCGTTCTTCCGACGCCGCGCCCTTATCACGCTCCTGTACATCCTGCTCATCGCTGCGGCTGAGCTCGTCACGGCGTATGCAGCCGAGCATGGATGCGTCTTTGCCGAGTACGGCATTATCTTCCATGGGCTCATCCTCTTCGCCTTGCTCATTCATTCGGCTCGCATCGTAAAAGCGGATCCCGAGTTCTCGCAATTGTTACTGGTACTCGTTCTGGCACCGCTGATCAGAATCCTCAGCCTTTCGATGCCCGTTGCACAGTTCAGCTATATCGCCTGGTTCTCCATAATCAGTATCCCGGTTTACCTCACGATCTTCACCTGCGTGTATCTCCAGCAGTTAAGTCCGCATGATATCGGACTTGTTGTCCCTGCGGTAAAGGATCTGCCGCTCGAATTCGGCATTATACTGCTCGCGGTTCCGCTGGGCGTCCTGGAATATTATATCTTACAACCCCGGATTTTAGTGGAGCCGCGTCTTGAAGCGTTACTCGTACCCGTACTCATCATGGTGGTGTGCACGGGCTTTCTGGAAGAGCTGTCCTTCCGCGGGTTGATGCAGTACCATGCAACGCGAACCATGGGCTTTGCGGGCATTGTGCTCATCTCCGTGCTCTTTGGAGTTCTGCATACCGGCAACCTCACCATTCTTGACGTCCTGTTTGCCGGGAGCATCGGCTTTACCTTTTCGTTAGTGGTGCAACAAACAGGCTCGGTCTATGGCGTGAGCATATCGCACGGCATTCTCAATATCACCTTATTTCTGATCGCGCCCGCGTATTTATAGATCGGCAGGTGCTCAATCGCGCGTCTCACCTGCCGTTAACGAGCGCGCGTCGTTTTCATCGCACCTCGGGTCAGGTACGCGACCTTCGGTCCGCGAGAGCACGCAGCTCGGGAAAGAAGATAACAGCAACAGGCGCGAGGAAGAGCAAGAGGAGCACGAATTTATCTGCGATAGAGCCCGTGGCGAGCGAGGCAAAGAGGCTTCGCTCCGTGCGCTGCACTTCAAACATGAGGGGGATCGTGTAACCCATAAACTCCCGGGATACATTGAGGACCCCTTCATACGAGCCGTCCGTTGGTGCAAGCGCCTCTACTCGCACCATAGTGATGGTATCAGAGCTCAGTGGCGGCTCCTTCACGTAAAAATAGAGCACGACACGCCGTTCAATAATCTTGCCCGTATCGGGCGAGTTCTTCACGACCACGAGCTTTTTCACCGGTAGGATTGCTTCGTTCCGCCTCATATCAGGCTTGGACAGCCACGGGTCTTCTACCCAGCTCACGTTATGTACTGTGACCATCTCCTTGCCCTCATCCTCGATGGTATACCCCAGAGCAGGATAGCAGATGATGGGCGGGTGAAAGCTCGTACGGTTATTCGACTGCATGATGAGGAAGAACACAGGTTGATAGAATTGTGGATGCGAGTAGGCGCGCATGAGCACCACATCAGCCCCCAGCTGCTCCATCAGCCTCGTGGTATTGTAATCGAACGCAGTCCACTCGCCGATCTGTTTGGGAAATGCCTGCATATGCTCGGTATTCCCCAGATCCAGCTTCGTACGCACCGGCAATTCTTCGCCGGTTGCATATGAGAGCTCGGTGCCGATCATCGTGACCTGCTTGGCGAGGATCATGGAGGGTGTGGAGAAGAGCAAGATAATGACGAACGCAAGCACCAGCAGTCCGAAGATCTTTGCATAGTCCTCGAAGAAGTCTCCAAACGTCTCGTCGCTTTCTTTGTCGGTAACCATCGGAGATGCTCGACAGGGAACTTAGACGCGGACCTTGCAGCCCACAGGTATACTGAGCGCGATCAGGCATATAAAGGCGATAATGAAAAGCAACGGGCTGAAAAGTGTGTGGTAAAATCCAGTCGCTGACTCCGCGCCGTACGCGTGCGCGATCAGGAGCAGCGCGGTGACGCGAGCGATATTCGCGAAGATCGCGATGGGCACGGCGGCGCAGAGCAGTGCGACCTTCCGGTACCACGGGCACTGGAGCAGGTAAATGAAGAGCGCGGCGAGCGCGAGCAGCGCGATGAGCGAATTCATCCCGCTGCAGGGCAGCCCGACGGTGAAAGCCGCTTGGGCAAGGTGAATCTCAGCGCCGACCCGTGTGACGGGAACGCCGAGCAGCGCGAGCAGCGCAGCGGGATAGCGCACGGAGAGCGCCTGGAGATGGTAGCCCAGTACATCCAGGAGCTCTGCGGGCAGCGGGATGGCGAAGCTGAGGTACGCGACCGGGAAGAGCAGCGCACGCGTCAACGCTGTGCCATAGAAGTACAGGATCAAACCGCTGAGCGTGAACAAGAACGACACGGCCATGAGGAAGGGGAAGATGGCGATGAACCCCAGAATGTAGATCAGCAGCCCGCAGGCGAAGAGGTAAAGACCGTTGCGGTACGGGCCTGGCTCACGTTCGGGCAAAGGAGCACGGGCGGAGCGGAGCGCGCGCCAGGCGAGGAAGGCGGAGATGATACTAACGAGAAAACCGTGCGAATAGCACGGGTCAGTGAGCCAGGCGTGGACGAGCCAGTGAACTGTACGGAAGTACAGGAGCGCCAGAATGAGCGCGATGAAGATCATAACCCTTAATGGTTTCATGTAACCTTTCTTATTTTCCTCGTTTTATAAACCCTTTCCCCTTCTAATCGAGGCAGATCCCAAGCAGATATAAAGCAGGAACAAGTAGTAACAACGTTACCTGCGGGGAACTCAAAGCAAAGCTCAAGAAACACAGCTTCGCCCAGTATGGCAAAAGATGAGCACGAGAAGTAAAATAAACTGAGCTTCTCGACACTCAATTTTAGGGTTCTTCTACTGTAGCGAATGTAGCCAACAAGCGTGAGCAGACCAACACCGAAGAGGCCGATTGTACACAGCTCGGGATAGGGATATGTGATGTGTGTCTCAGAATTTACCCCCGTCCCTCCGTAGTTTGTATTGCTACTTGTCCACTTATCATAGTCAATTAAAACGCAAGATACTCTAAATTTTGAATTGTAAAAGCGACGGTCTGGATATAAGTTGGACCCACACCCCCTAAACAATAAGTTGTCCCTTCCCCGATATTTCAAGTTCTCCTTTTTTAGAGAACGTTCCGTCACTAAAAGCTCCGATCTCAACTTTCAGTTTCTCACCACTGCAGAGTGTGTACGGTTTTGTTTCAGTAAAGTTGAACTATCCCATCCCGTTCGCAGCTAGCTCTGAAGCAGGAAGAAAAAAGAAGGCACTTCTCCAGGCTTCTCGATCTTTAGGTTAGGTTCTGAAAACCGCAAGCTTTATATAGCTACCACAACCAATGGACTGATGGTACCTACGTGAACCAACTCCAGATGCAGCGGCTCAATAAGCTCTTCGGCTCCTCCCGTAAGGATGCACCCAGGACGACCGAGCTTACGAACTCGCTTATGGCGGAGAAACTGGCGCGGCTGTCACGCTACAAAGGCGAGATCCAGACCTGGGAAGCGAAGCGGGAGCGGATACTCGGTGATTTGAAGCAGCGGCAGCAGGCGCTCAGGGAGAATATATCACAGCTCCAGGAGATCGAAGATCTCGTTAAGAAGCGCTATATGATGAAGTCGCTGCTACAGCAATGGCGCGATATGGACCTGACGATCGACTGCCGGCAGCGGGAGATGAACATCCGGATCACCACGCTTGCTGCTCAGTTCACACATGAATTATCTGTACTCGCCTCCTATACGCCCTGGCTGAAGACTGAGGATAAAGAGGTACTGGTACATGGCTGTGTGATTGTGGTCATAGAAGAGCTCATCGGGATTTGTCAGCGGCTTACCGATACCCTGTCAAAACCAGAACTGGCTCGGAATATCGGTGAATTGATCGACAGTGCAGCCGCACTTGATTCCAGGTCGGTGCACTCGCACGCGAAGATCGTGAAATTCCGTAAAGAGTCAGCTTATCTGCGGGGCGGCGGTGGTATAACTAGGAAAATCATGACTCGGCACTCGCTGCGCCAGCGGTCGCCCGCGCGTCACCAGCAGTCGCATCGGCCGCTCGACGACTGAAGTGGAGCGCATGCATGCAGTATCCGCCCGCAGCGTTGCAGCTCACTCAGCCCGGGAAGCGCAAAAGAGTCGCTTTACAGCTTTTCGAGTAACTGCAAAAAGGCGAGATACTCCTCATGCCCGAGCCGGAATCCTTTGTGGATCATCAGGTTCACCTTTTCCCGCGCTTCATCCTTCTTCAACTTTCCAGCTCGTACCATGAAAAAGAGCAAAAAGAGCGTGCCGTGAACTTCGATCTGGAAAACGGTCGCTACCTCACGGGCAATACTCTCGTCCAAAATGGCTGTCCCGCTCTTCTTCTCGGCGAGCGCAAGCACGTCCAATTCGCCTTCATGCAGCTCAGCTCGAAGACCACGAACCCGAGCCTTGAAATCGCTCTCGACCGGCACAACCGTGATTACCCCCTGCTCCACCAACCGTTCCGTAATGAACGCATCCGCGTCTCCCCGGGTCTTACCTCGGGTTACTACCTGCTCATAGACTTCGGGAGGTATGATTTTCTCCCCCTCTAACTCATCGAGCACCCACGCTAGCCCAACCTTATTCAGATAGATCAAGGGTGAGGAATCGAAGACCCAGATCTTGTGGTTCGTCACCGCAGTGCAGCCTCGAAATCTTCCCGGAGCTCTTCACTCGTGATATGGAGCGCGAGTCCTCTTTCCTTGATCAGATCCATCATCTCCCTCACGGAGATATCCGCAAGCTCAGCCGCTTTCGCCAGCGATACCTTTCGCTCACGGTATAAGGCGAGCGCACGCCTTTTTAATTCCTCATCGAGACCCGTCATTAAAATGCGCCTCAGCAACACGGATCGCTCCTTCTGCTCAATCCATCCCAACTTCTCGAGCTTCTTCATCAGCTCGTCAGTCGGCCTAATCGAGATGGTACGGTTCATGTTTACGTATTTGTAGTTTGTAGACTTAAAGCTTGCGGGGCTATCGAGCCCTCGGCTCCAGGATGACATTGCTTACGAACTCGCTTATGGATGAGAAGCTTGCGAGGCTGTCCCGCTACAAGGCGAGATCCAGACCTGGGAAGCGAAGCGGGAGTGGGGCATCTACTCTGCTGTCTGCGCGCATAGCCGCTCCGTTGATGATCCAGGTGGTTATGGATCGGTCAGTCACCGCGTGCGTCGTCGTGCTAGTAGCATGTACCCGGCGAGCATGCAGAGTCCGGTGGCGAAGAGGATGAGCGGTGCGAGTTCGGGTAGCGGGGGCACCGGTTCATATTCGCTGCACCGTGGATCCGGCGCACCAATGAAGAAATCTGCAGCGTTATTATCCGTATCCCAGCCAGGACCGTGGATACCGTCAGAATCGATTGTATCGTTAACTTTTCGCTGCAGACTCTTGCCTTCTTCAGGTATGCTACAGGGAGCAGTTTCGTAGACGGCGCTGGCGCCCCACCCCAGTTGGTCAATGATCGTTCCGGATGCAGTCTTGAGGAATATGTGTGCGTCTTCACGACTGTTTGCGATTGCAAGATCCGCCTCATGATCTTTGGGAAAAACTTCGATCTCGCCAATGAGATAGCAGGTATATGCGCCCATACTTGTCCCTTCCGGGATCGTGAACTGGTCAGGATTTTCGGTACTGCCACCTGTCCAGCCAGAAATATCTACTGCTTCGCCTGTTGGATTGTAGAGCTCTATCCACCGATACCCATCATCCTCACCCTCCACCGGGTTTGATAGCACCTCACTGATCACCACGTGATCCGCAACACTGCCAGCTCCTACCGCTATTCCCATCACTATCACCATCGCCGCCACGGCTGCGGCAGCTAAAATCACACATCTTCGGTTCATGAGCGAATAATATAACCTTAAGCATTTAAAGCTTGCTATCTTCTGCTCATGCTCTGCATCCCAGTACCCGCGCGCATTTCCGGGCTGCAATCGCTCATACAACCCCGTATACCACCTTCTTCTGCAAGATCACGCAGCTCCACCCGCACGCTCCCGCCATCGGCGTGCTCCCGCAGATAAGTAAGCGACAGGCCAGAGGCACTTCCGATCCTTCCAGCCCCTTCATCTCATCTGTACGGTGTAACTAACGAAACGATGAATGAGATAGCTAACTATTTAATAATCCGGCTCCGATGAACGAATTAAGGGGTTCTTGTACGTATGAGCGGTAATCAGCATGAAGCATTGCGCTGGCTCAAGCAGGCGGAGAAGGATTTGAGCAGCGCGCGTAATAGCTTGGAATCGGGTGATTATGAGTGGGCATGTTTTCAATCGCAGCAGAGTGCGGAAAAGGCCTTGAAAGCTCTGCTCTACCTGCACGGCTATCGCAAGGTCTTAACGCACTCGATCTTCGAATTGGTCAAGGATGTTGGACGCAGTGACCGTGCATTTATGCGATTAACGAGGCAGGCAAAAGTCCTGGACGGCGTTTACATATCCTCGCGCTATCCCAACGGTATCGCAGGAGACCTGGTGCCAGGCGAATACTATGAACAGGAGGATGCGGACGAATGCATCAGTTGTGCCGGCTTGATCTTAGCCGAGGTGAAGAGCTGTATCGAGAGCTAGACGCCGAGCTACGGGCACTAGCACAGCAGCTGCGAACGCACTACCGGGCGAGCAAGATACTCGCCTTCGGCTCCTATACACGGCACGAGTTGAACGAGGGTAGCGATATTGATCTCTTGATCGTGGGCGAGTTCACTGAGCGGTTCCACAAACGAATCGGCGCGGTCCTCGAGCTGACCGAATTGCCCATCGAGCCGCTCTGCTATACCCCGGCGGAGTTCGAGCAGCTGGTGCGTGACAAAAACCCCTTCATCGCAGCAGTGCTCGAAGAAGCGGTTGAACTCTGATCCTTTTCCAGGCCTGAATTTCATCGGCCTCCCTGGGGTTCAAGCATGAGATAACATGACCTGGAACGTACAACATTACCCGGCGATGATCTTCTGCGGTAACGGCTTGTCCTCATCGAATCAGCGATCTTGAGGGGGGGGCATGAAGTAGGCTCTGGTAGAGCTTTCTTGCCGGGATCTGTAGAACTGGTGCAAACGCCTGGGCATGAGCTTGGCTGCCCTGCCACAGACAAGTATAATCACCTACGTAGAGGACGAAAGGAGGACATGACCATTATCTCTTTGAGGGATAACACGTGCCTTACCTATTCGTTGATACCGGTGCCTGGCAGTGAAGTTCAAAGACTCGTTAGTTCGTTCATCCCATGGTGACGAGCAACTACAGTGCAGATGCGGTTATTACGTTGTGGGATGAATCCATCGCCAATCTTATTTATATATACTCGTGAAGAAGCGTAGATAGCGCGCGCATACACACCCTCTACCCCTTCAACCGCTCATACAACTGCATATACCCCTTCTTCTGCAGGACCACCGCGTTCTCGTGCAACTCCACCCGCACGTTTCCACTACTGGCGTGCTCCTGCAGATATGCGAGCGCATCATCAGCCTGCAGCGCATGCACGATCAGCTCGCGGTCGAGCCAGAGCGTGATGTCCGCGTGGGCATTCGCGCCCTGCTGCACCACGAGCCGGCCAAAGCTCTTGGTTACCGCGAACACCTCGTCGGAGCCGTTAAAGACGCGCACTTCGAAGCTCGCCCCGTCTTCTAATCCCGTCACACCCAGCTCCGCGAGCAGCGCAATGATCTGCGCGACCTGAATCGGTGCGGGCGATGCCGACGATGCCGGCGTCGGCCGTACGTACCGGAGCGTCGTCAATACTTCACCCGTCGTAGCGTGGATCTCCACGCCATAGAGCCGCTGCAGTTCATAATCCTCTTCGGTCGGGGTATGCTGCCAGACGACGCGCCAGCAGATAATGCCGTTCTTAAGGTCCGGAGAGCTCGAGACCGGATCAGGCACGCCCTGCTGCTGTGCGAGCTCCTCGGCCCGTGTTCGCGTTATGGCGATCTCCTGCGGCGCGGTCAGGCGGCAGGTCACAGTTCGCTCGTAGCTCAATCGTACCCACATCGGCAATACGAGCTCATCTCCTGGCAGTGAATATACGACGGAATAATACACGGTGTTCGTCGTGCCATCGAATCGCTCAGGCGTGAAATGCGTCAAGAAATAGTCAGATCCAAGCAGGTCTTTGAGGTACTCGTCCGCAATGGCGAACCCTTCGTCCGGCATGATCCTGAGCGTAAGTAAAACCGCGAGGTCAGGATTGTTTGAGACATTGTACACGAGCTGCCACTGGTACCGCGTGCGCGAGCTGTTGAGCAGCGTGAAATACCGGTCCACTTCTTTTGCTGGCACGCCCGTAACGTTACTGATCTCCTCTTCCGCGCAAGCAATTGCAGCCTCTTCCGTTGCCGGGAGTTCATCAAGCACCACGGTCATGGCGGCTGCATCGAGCACAAGAATATCACCTCCCGGTGCAGGAGCGCTGAACCATACGCCAAGCGCGAGGAGCGCCACTCCGCCTGCAATCAGTGCGAGCCTGCGTGGGCTCTTCCAGCTACCAGTAGCTCTCAGGTGCATGATCCAGTCATCCATTCAGTCATGTTCCAAACGGTGCGAAACCCAGGACGGGCACAATAGAGCACCATATTACCTACCCGGCTTCGTGAGCATTCCGATGGTTGAGGGTGAGCTGCTGTCCCGCGAAGAGTGCCAGAATGGTCATCCCGATCAGCTCGGAATACAGTGCAAATGCCGCATCGGGCGCAAGCGAATAGGTGCGGAAGAATGCAGCGATGAAATACTCCCACCAGTGCGGCTCCACAAAGCCCTGCGGGAATGCAAACCCGAAGAGCGGATACAAGAGCGTCTCAGGGATGAGCCACATCTGATCCTCGCAGAGATGTAGCAGCGCAGCACCGCCGAGCAGTAACCCCCAGAGCTCACCAGTCCGGTTGTATACGTACAGGCCGATGAGTATGAGTATAACGGCGAAGAGGAGTGTGTGCGCAATGAGCCGGCCGTTCGAGAGCGAGTCCGCTAGCAGGATCTCCCCGATCGGCTTATCAATCAAATCCGGAAGGATCGCGCCTATGAGTATCGCGCCATAAAGCTGCCGATCCGGCTCGATCTTCAGCACGCGGAAGAGTAGCACGGCGATCCCCAGCGTGATCCCCAGGTGTCCGAAGAGAAACATGGTTACGCAGCTCAGCGATTAACTGTTTGTTGTATAGTTACTCAGCTATGCGAAGCCCTTCAGAGCTCTCTATCATGGACTTAATACCTTACCATTCTTCCGCACCTTAAATAACAGTTCGCTCAGGCGTTCCAACCGACCGCCACTACTGCTTCCGCTCGTCCCCCCTTCACAGCGGACTCAGGCGCTGGGAACATCGCCCATCTCTCGGTTCGCCGGAAGTTCTTTAACCGCAGGGCGCGAATAGATAGAATGCAGATTCGCACTAACGAAATTACTCCAATTTCTGGGGAGAAACTCGCATGAGCACCATCTACGTGTTGACCGCGCTCGTGGCCGTCATGATCATTGGCATCTTCGCACACATGCTCGGCCGCGTAGTAAAAATCCCGAGTATCGTCTTCTTACTGGCGGCGGGGATTATCCTGGGCCCGGAAGTGACCGGCCTGGTGGAGCCCGGCAGGTTCGGTAGTGGGATCGAGCTGCTCGTCGGAGTTGCCGTGGCTATCATCGTCTTCGATGGTGGGCTCGACATTGATCTCCGGCAGGTCCGCAAGATGCAGCGCAGCATTCTCTCGCTGGTGACGGTCGGTGTGGCCATTACGGTAATACTCACCACGCTTGTCGCGTACATGCTTCTCGATATCCCCTTCGCGATCGCCCTGCTCTTCGGCGCCTTTATTGCCGCAACCGGGCCTACGGTGATCACGCCCATCCTCAGACAGATCACGGTGAATACGCGAGTTGCCCATACGTTGCAGGCTGAGGCAGTCTTGAACGACGGCGTCAGTGTGGTGCTTGCCGCAGTGGTCTTCGAGTGGATCGTCGCCTCGCTCACCGGCATTAAAGTCCTCCAACTCCTCGTGCTCCGGATCTTCGACGGTATCCTTTTCGGGCTGGCAAGTGGGTTTCTGCTCATTCTCATCCTCCGGAAGGTGCCGCTCCTCACCAAGCAGTATGCCCGACTCTTCACCATCTCCATCCTCCTGGCCGCATTCGTCGGTGCGGAGAACATTGGCACGCAATCCGGCGTGCTCGCCATCGCCATATTCGGGATCGTCATCGGCTCCGCCGACGTGCCGCATAAAGAGACCATCAAGAGCTTCAAGGAGGATCTCTCGATCATCCTGCTCTCCGTCATCTTCATTATCCTCTCGGCCTTCATCGATTTCGACGCTGTGCGTGCTATCGGGCTCCGCGGGCTGCTCCTTGCGTTCATCTTGCTGCTCCTTATCCGCCCCCTTGCAGTCTTCGCATCCACCCGCACTGCAGATTTGAACCGTGGCGAGAAGCTCTTCATCGCCGCTATGGGTCCGCGAGGTGTGGTCCCGGCCTCGATGGCGGTCTATTTCGCACTGCGATTGCAGCTTCTGGGCTTCACTTCAGAGGCGACCAGCCTCCTTGGCTTGATGTTCATCACGATCATCGTCACGGTGCTCGCCACGGGCATAGCCGCAAGATTTATCGCAGAACAAACAGGAGTAATACCTATGGAGATCCTGCTGATCGGTGGCGGCAGCGTTGGCCGAACCCTCGCCGAACGGTTCCTCAAACGGTGCGAGAACGTTGTGATCATCGATAATGACGAAGCGAACGTTAAGAAGGCGATGGAGCTGGGGATACCGGCGGTGCACGGCGACGCGGAGGATCTGACGGTCCTCAAGAAGGCCGGAATCGAGCACGCCAAGTACCTCGTCGCCACCACGGATCAGGACAACACCAATCTCCTGGTCTGCCAGATCGCCAAGACGAAGTTCGGGTTCACCGACGAGAAACTGGTCGCGCGGGTGAATAAGACGGAGAACCTGCAGGCCTTTCGCGACCTCGGGATTCGCTCCATTAGCCCCGTTACCGCAACCGCGCTCATGCTCGATGGTATGGTTGGCCATCCTGACCTCTTTACCATGTGCGAGGTCACGGAGGAAGGCGATATCCTCGAGGTGGAGGTCTCGAATAAGCGCATCATCGGGAAGGCGATCAAAGATATTTTGCTGCCTGAGGATACTCTGATCGCTCTGATACGGCGAGAAGGCAAATCGCTGATCGCACATGGCGACACCCAGCTCATGGATGGCGATCTCGTGACCATCCTCGGCAAGGCTGGCGCGGTTCAGGAAGCGGCGAATATCTTGCGGTGATCCGTTCTGGTTGTAATAACATTCGGTGTCAACAACGACGCTGGGTGCGACCGGCAGGCCATCAGTTCATCGCCGCGAATTGGCAAACAGCGTAACGAGTGCCGCCAGCACCAGTGCGACCAGCGGCACGAACGCATTTGCCTGCGGTGTGACGTTCACGCCGCCGAGCGAGGAGCAGAGTGGGAAGAGCAGACCGATGCCAGCAATGATGCCCGCAACGACGTACGGTGCGTAGTGAGCGTTCGATGATGCATGCCGCTCTAAAGTCGTCTCCGATGCACTCTGCGGCCGGTATTCACTATAATGATCAATAATGTCCGGTAAGTTGCGGACCAACTTGACTGAAGCGTCGCTGAGCCGTTTCATGCCGCGCTTGATCTCCTGTTTCAGCAGCTCCTGGACACTGAACTGCTCTGCAATGGCCTCCTTGATGTCATAGTAGCGATACAAATTGTTGCAGACGCCCTCAATGAGCAAGACCGCCCGTTCCAGGACGACGAAAGCACGGGGCGCCGGGAGTTTATATTTGAGCGAGAGCCGCGCGAGGTTGTCGCCCTGCCCCTTCTCGTAGCGGCCCGCTTGAAATTTCTCGATCAGCTCGTCGAGATCTGCGTAAAATGCATCGATATCGATGTCCTTCTCTGTTATATTGACGAGCTGCAGAAACCCTTTGAGTGCCTTGCTCACGTCGCCCGTGAAAAAGGCGTAGAAGACCTCGAGCGCATCGAGCATCACCTCCTCTCTCAGCCGGCCGACGGCGCCGAAATCGAGGAACGCGATCTTTCCGTCCTCCGGAAGAAGGATGATGTTACCGCTGTGCGGATCAGCGTGGAAAAATCCGTCGACGTAGACCATCTGCAGAAACGCCTTCGTGATCAGGTTCGCGTAATACCGCGCTTGCTCATCGCTCAGCGGTGGCCGCGAGCCCACCGTTGGCCCCTTGATGAAGTCCATCACGATGACCCGGTTATTAGTGAACTCCCAGTAGACGCGCGGGATCACGACCTTCTCCCAGTCCTTGAAGTTCCGTTGGAACCGCTCGATATGCAGTGCCTCGAGTCGCATATCAATTTCATTCTTGAGCATGGTCGAGAGCTCATCGACGATGAGCTCGGGATCGAAGCCTTTCACGCGGAGGAGCCGCGCACCCACCGGCAGCATCAACCTGAGCAGCCTGAGGTCCGCGTCAATCACACGCTCGATCTCAGGTTTAAGTACCTTTAAGACTACCTCGTTCCCTTCCAACTTCGCCCGGTAAATCTGCGCGATCGAGCCACTTGCGAGCGGCTCCTTAGTTATCTTCTCAAAGACGTCCTCCAGCTGGCGGCAGGTCGAATATTTCTCGCCGGTCTTTTTGTCAACGCATTCACAGGGGAAGGTAATGGAACGGTTGATCTGCTCGAAGGGTAGCGGAGCGACGCCGGATTGCAATTTCTGCAGCTCAACAATAATCGGTGGCGGCACGATATCCGGCCGCTGGCTCAGCAACTGGCCTAACTTGATGAACGTGGGCCCGAGCTCGGTGAGTGCCAATCTCACTCGCTCGCCCTCCTCTTCCCAGCCCTCCGCAGGTGCGCAGATAGGCTCGGTGGGTATGCCGCCCTTCGCAAAGCTCCGATAGAAGCCCAGCAGGGATGAGATCAGGTGATACTTCCAGACCACTCTGATGATCACAAATACGCGTTTCGTGAGTCTGAACATGCGGTTATCGCCTCAGCACCGTAATTCTATCGTTCAATAACTTAAGAAGGAACGGCTATATAACAATTTCGCATACCGATCGTTTTCCGAACGAGCGGGCAGTTGTGCCACTCACTGGTTCTTACTTACGTGCGTGCGTGCTCAAATCAAAATGGCTTTAAAAAACGGTGATAATAACGGTTGAAGAGCTCCTCCGCCTGCTTCACCTGCGCCGGATACCGCGTTCTATACGTGTGCATCAACGCGGCTCGATCGCGGCTCGCGAGCGCGATCCGTAACAATTCAAGCACGGATTCGCTGATCTGCGCTTCTTCACGTTTCCATTTCGGCACCTCAATCGTCATGCAGAAGTCCTCGATTGTGAATCGCCGGCGGAGTAATGGCGCAATCGAGCCGATGAGGATCCCGTTCCCCAGCTCGATGAAGTGCGGCACACCGATCTTTTTTACACGCCCGGGATCGGTTAAGCGCTCATACGACTGCTGACCGTAGGCATGGAGCTCAAAATAGAACTGGGGGTTGTATCTGCGAATGAGCCTGAGCAGCAGCTGACCCGCGGCGCTCTTATGATACTCCTCAGTGAGGACGCCGATGTAGCTGCCTCCCTCAACGAGGCTCGGCACCAGTATCGCTTCGCCTGCAGTGAGCTCCTCAGTGACCAATCGCTCGATAATGGGTGCCGTGAACAGACCTTCGTCACCGTGGAGCCCGCCGATCACGAGCCTCATCGGCCCTGACACTGATCCCCTGGCAGCGTACAGCCGCACGCCGAAGACGGTCTGCGGTTCAAACAACGCCCTTATCTCCTATAGGGATCGCTTCGCGCGCGGCGAGGCGGGTGAGCAGCCGTTGCCCGTCCTCAGTGCCGAAGAGCGGCAGCTCCCTGAGTTGAACGATTCTGAACCGTGTTACCGTTACCGCTCGCTCTGCCTTACGATCGTAGCCCGGTTTTTCGTACGCTTCTTTCGCCACGATCATGCCACGCCGCTGCCACGAGGGCGTCTCGTTCAGGTTAATACCCTGGCGATACAGCAGCTCGTGCACCTCCCTCGCCTTCATCCCTTTCACGCGCGTTTCCGCCGCTCGTTTGCTCAGACCCAGCGCTTGCAGGCCGTAATAGCCATACGCATTGATATGATTTCGCCACGCTTCCGCCTGCCGGTGCGCGAGATACGCCCTTAATCCATCTTCAAGGTCGCAGATGGGAATGACCCGTGCATCGAAGGCAATGGGCTCGGTAAATCCCAGCACGAGCGTTAATGCACTTGCCAGATAGCTCGCAATGACCGAATCGAGCTTCTCCAGCCGGCCTCTGAACGGAACGTGCGTGAAGCAGAGATTCACCTCATCGGAGAAGACAAACGCAAGAAGTGGGTCGAAGCCGCTCTGCTCAAAGAAGAGCGTCACGGCATCTGCCATGCCGGTGGCAAATCGTGCATCAAACGGTTTTGAGAAATCTGTCTGCAAGAGCCGACGGAAGTTGCGGCCATCGGCACGCACAATGAGCGGGGGTAGCGCCTTGATCGCCGCGTAAATCTCGCGCTCCTTCTCCGCGGGCTCATTCCTCACCCAGCTCTGAGCCGTCATCCCGGATCTGATCCGTGCTGTCCTGTTTGGCGCCGCTCCGCTCTAGCCTGGCCTAACCCGGCCTATCGTTCGTGCTCCTCTGCTTCCTCGTGCTCTTCCGAGAGTTGCCGCCTCACATGCTTAACGATCACGATGTCCCCAATCGCGGTGACCCAGCGGTACGGAATGATCACGCCCTTCTTCCTGCCCACATTAAACGCATTGGGACTGACGTTCTTCACGGCGAGGCCTGAGATTCGCTTATCCTTGATGTCAACAGTCACATCCTCAACCTTCCCCACGTAGATGCCCCGATCGGTATACAAACCCTGCCCGTATAACGACGATAATTGTATTTCCATAATGCTCTTTATGAGTGGAAGGCAGTATAAATAAGTATCGGGTTACCGCGAGGAGAATCGATGCGCGCTTCCATACAGGTTGGTCGAGTCATTGGCATTCCAATACAGCTCCATGTCACATTCCTGCTTATCTTCCCGCTCATTGTGCTTATGTTCGCGCAGGGGCCCGAGCCGGTGGGCCTGGGCGATGTGGCGAACCTCTCACGGCCATTTCGCTATGCGCTCGCACTTGTGGCAGCATTCCTCTTCTTCCTCTCGCTGCTGCTCCATGAGCTGTCCCATTCCTACGTCGCGATGAAGTACGGGACAAAGATCCGGAATATCACGCTCTTCATCTTCGGCGGCCTGGCGCTGATGGAGGATTTGCCGCGAGAGCCTGAGAAGGAGTGGAGGATCGCGATTGCGGGCCCATTAATGAGCTTTGCGCTCGGCGGCACCTTCTTGGTAGCTCATTTCGGGATCTCTCGGGGCAACCTGGTGCGTTTCGAGCCGCTTCTCATTATCCTCTTCAGCATCGGGCTCCTCAACGTGATCCTGGGCACCTTCAATCTCATACCCGCATTTCCTATGGATGGCGGCCGCGTCTTACGCGCTTTCATGGCCAAACGCGTGCAGTTCCTCACGGCGACGAGGCGCGCGGTCTTTGTGGGCAAGGCGTTTGCGCTCGTCATGGGCATTATGGGCTTCATGCCCAATCCCTTCATCCTGCTCACACGCGGGGAGATCAGCATTCCCTTCAACCCGTGGTTATCGATCATCGCTGTGTTCCTGTTCATAGCGGCGACTGAAGAGGAGAGCGCAACGATCGCCGTTGCTGCATTGGATGGCGTAACGGTGCGAGAGGTGATGAGAGCAGATAATGCGTGCGTGCCCGCGGATATGCCGCTTCCCGCACTGCGCGCAAAGATGATCGCGGAGAAAACGACCGACTATGCCGTGATTGACGGGTCAGGCGACTATAAAGGTATCATATCACTCACTGAGCTCAAGAAACACTCCGGAGAGCCGCGTGAACTGCTCCGCGTGGCTGACGTGCTCCCGTCCGGGGATCACGCGAGTGGGGCCGTGATCGCGCAGGAGGAGAGCGCAGTCGAAGCGCTTAAGCGCATGAGCGGGACGAGTAAGAAAGTCCTTGCGGTCGTGGACGGGGAATCGGGGAAGATTATGGGCATCATCACGAAACGCGATCTGGCGATGGTCGTGGAGGTGTTGCGAGGCCACAATGAGCGGGTGCACGCGTTACTTTGAAGCGCCCTTTATCGTGCCTGACGTTTTAACGACCCGTATACCGATGCTCGCAGTGTCAATCGCATGGATACAGGCGAGCGCGGCACGGACCTCCTCAACCCGATCATGGGCGCACCGGAGGATGCCGGCGCCCCGGGTACCGTCCTCGCGCGGTTGATAATCGATCAGCCAGAGCTTGCTCTCGCTCGCGCCGAGATCGCCGTAGAGCGCATATAACGAGTCCCAGATCGCCTTCAGCACGTCTCTTTTATCGACCGGGCGCTCGCAGAGCAGCTCGAATCGAAGATAGCGGCGGCGCTCTCGGAGTGTGGGTGGGGTGTAGACCATGCAGAGCATGCAAAAGGGCAAATCCATCGTTCTTCGCACCATCAGAGCACCTCCACCTCGCGCTCCTTCTTCCACCGCTTCTCCACCACGCCCTGTGGCATCTCGGAAAGCGCACGCGTCGCCTCCTCTCTCGTCATGCCGAAGAGCGCAGCCAGCGCGATCAGCTCCCGGGGGGCACGTAATTCGTAGATGGAGTGCGCGTGACTGGTTATGATCATCGGCGCCTTGTATTTCCGGACGAGCTTCAACTGCTCCCGCATCTTGCTCAGAATACGTGCGCGCTCGCCGTGCCTGCTCTGGATGAGTGCGTTCATATTAAAATCGATGGCAACACCGTTCTCAGCGGCGAACCGCACCAGCACGTAGCTTAACGCGCCCTCCCCCTTCTCGCTGCACGGATGGGTCAGAACGTCCACCTTCGGACTCTCGACCGCGGCTCTGTTGATCTTCTCGTCCCCGCCGTGCACCGCAATAACGGTAACCCTGCCCCCGAGCTGCCGGACCTTCCGCTTCAGTTCCGTTACGGTCTGCGCCTGTATCTCAACACCGAGGATCAGATCCTCCAACCAGCTGTCCTGAAGCACGTGGTTATCGTAATTAGTAATGGCGATCTGTGCGAAGCCATAGCGTTTCGCAACGCGAAGAAGGTCCTCTGCCGGCGTATCAGTTTCGGGATACGCGTGCACGTTGAGATCAATGTAGGTGGGCATCAGGGAAAAAGAAGTGGTTAGAAGTTAATAAGTGTTCTAAAAACCCCGTTTGAGGCGAGTGGATAAAAATAACGGCGTTCCGCTCTTTCGTTAAGTATTTATTTATCAGTGCGGGAAAGAGAGTAGAAGTAGATGTGGATATGGCTTATTCAGCGGCTGCGGAAACCATATTAAACGAAGTTCTTGCTCGCGGGTATCAGGTACATCCAGAGGCGTTAAAGATCCTGGAGGCGCGAGGCAAAGCGACTGCACTGGCGATCTTGGATTCATTTACAGAGCGGTTTCCCGATGCGGTTGTTATTGAAGCTGATCACCTGAACGAGCTACTCGCAACCGGGGAGGATAGGCGGATGCCTGAGACTCTGGAGTCAGGGTCACGGATACGTGGGCGGATAACCCAGATTTATGATGGCAGCGGGCTCATTCAGCGTTGTCCGAAGTGCAACCGGTGGATCATCGATAATTTCTGCATGGTGCACAGCGACGTCGAAGGGGTCTGGGACCTCAGGATTAAAGCACGATTTGAAACCGCTAAAGAACGCTGCACCTTGATCTTCAAACGGGAAGCAACCGAGAAGTGCGTGAAGATTAGCTTAGCGGAAGCGAAGGCGCTGGGCGAGGCGGCAACGCTGGAACGTATAAGAACGGCGATCTCAGGCAAACAGGTTGAGGCGCTGGGCGTCGAGCTGAAGGGCGGTAACTTCCTGGTGAAGGACATTCGCGAACTGTAACATGGCGGCACCCGAGAACATCCGGTCGAGCTTCGGAAAGCTCCATGAGAAGATAAGAAGCGCAAAAGAGATCTCTGAGGAGGATTTACGCATCGCATTTGTTAAAAGCGGTATTCTCGAAGCGCTCGAAGTGATTGAGGATTTACTGAGGAGATTTTAACACATGACCAACCGAAACCTAGAAGCCGTTTTATTCGACCTCGACGGCGTCCTTATCGACTCGTTCGAGAGCTGGTACCAGGCCTTCTCCAGAATGTTGCAGACCTACCGCAAGCCTGAGATGAGTCGAGAAACGTTTAGAGCACGATGCTGGGGCCCTGATCTGCGGCATAACCTCGCGGCGTTACAGCTTGGTGAAGATGCTGCCTGGTACGTCGTCCGCGAGCAGCAGCAGTTGATCGGGCTCGTCGAGCTCATCCCCCACTCCGAGGAGGTACTGCGCCGTACACGGGAAGACTACCTGCTCAAAGTGGGGCTGGTCACGAACACGCCTCGGGCGAACGTGGATAAGATCCTGGAGCATGTTCAACTCGCAGACCACTTTGACGCGGTTCTTACCGGCGATGACGTGGAGCGCGGAAAGCCGGACGCAGAGATCGTGTTCAAGGCATGTGAACGGCTCGCCGTGATACCCGAGCACGCGATACTCGTTGGGGATACCAGAACGGATTTCCAGGCCGGTAGGGCTGCAGGCTGTCTGGTCATTGGCGTCGGCCTGGGCTCGGCAGGTGACTTGCATATCGAGCGGCTCGAGGAGCTGTTTGCGCTTGAACCCTTCTCGTTCGGGAAAAGAGAAAGAAAAATATCTTCGGAGAAGAGAAAGAGAGCATGAAGAAAGTCAGAGCATCGGTCCCCGCGAAGGTGATCCTCTTCGGTGAGCACTTCGTGGTCTACGGCAAGCGCGCACTGGCCACGGCGATTGACCGCCGGCTCACCGTCGAAGTCACCGCACGGGAGAAGAGCGGCTATCACATCACTATCGAGAACATTCCCACATTCGGCTTGGAGCTGGAGTTAGAGGCGCGAAAAGGAGCAGAGCAAACAATACGACCCTATAAAGATTACGGCACGGCGGCAAAGGCGCTATCTTACGTCACGGGTGCAATCGAGTACCTTGAAGAGCGCTACGGTATCGGTGACGAGGGTGTAGACGTAGCGATAACGTCCGGGATCCCGCTCTCTGCAGGCCTGGGCTCCTCTGCCGCGACCTGTGTTGCGACCGTCTCGGCTCTCAAGGAGTATTTCGGCGTCAGAAGCGATCTAGAGCGCATACGGAACGATGCGCACGCGGTTGAACTGCTGGTGCAGGGTGCAGCGAGCCCGATTGATACCGCCATCGCAACCCATGGTGGGTACGTGCTCGTGGAGCAGGGCGCGGTGCAGCACGTGCAGTTACCCGCGTTGAAGCTGCTCGTCGGGTGCGTGGATAGCATACCGCTGAGTATGGACACTGCAAAAGCGATTGATCTCAGCTTGAAGACCAAAGCACTGATTGCCGGTGTGCGAGCACGAAAAGAGCTCTTCCCTGCTATCTTCGAGGCCGTATGCAATGCGGCCGAAGAGCTGACGACAGAGGCGATCCAGGCGATCGAAGCGGATGATAGAGCAAAACTGGGTACGTTGCTGAATATCAATCACGGGCTGCTGGATGCGATCGGGGTGGTGCCGCGACGGTTGAGCAGCCTCGTGAAGGTGGCACAGGCGTTGGGTGCGTTTGGCGCGAAAGTGACGGGAGCTGGTGGCTCGGACGAGCTGGGTGGTATCGGCTCGGTGCTGGTGCTGCCCGGAAGAAGCGAGGAGAAGATACGGGCAGCGATGGAGCTTGAAGGCGCGCTCGCAATGCCGGTGCGAACCGGAGGAGAAGGGTTGAAAGTAGAAACGAGTTTTTGATGGGTTATTGTTTTATAATCTGCGCATTGTCCAAGAGCTAACGAACAATGAATGATTTGAGGGAATCTAAAGTTCGTAGCGAAGCGATTGTGACGAGTGTAAAAACCAGCTAGGTCTAGTTCTTGAGCATTTGAATCAAAGTATTCTTGGAGATTCCATTCCACAGTGACACTTTGGTTAATATATCATTCAACGTGCCCTTTGCAATTTCTTTGTTATTCGGTACAGTAATAGTATGCTCGCCAATTATTGTCTGTTTTCTAAGTCTAACATGACTCCCTCTTTGTCGAATTATCTCATAATCAAGTTGAGTTAGCAGTTTGATTAATTGCTGGCCGCTAACTACCGGCAATTTTTGCAACAGATCCCACTTCGAATTCGGAAATTGAAATTATTTTCACCGATTCTCCGCGTTCTATACTGTCCTCAAAATGGAGCTCAACCGCTTCTTTTAAGTTAATAACCAGTTCCTCAAAGGTCTTACCTTGAGTGAAAATATCTTCGCCAATACCCCGTGCACACCAATACTCCCCGTCGTTGTATATCTCGAATTTGGCGAGCATTTCGAAACCTGCTTCTATACTATGTCTTATGTCTATATATCCTTTTGGGCAAGTGCTGGCGTTCCCCTGTTGTTACTCTACTACTCTGACAAAGTCTAGATAGACTGTGGATCAGTCTACTACCGAGAGATAGCGCCGTCGACTCAGTTCTCGTACTGCCTGGAGACATCAAAAAATACTAATGGTGGACACGACCCGCAGACGCGTGGTGATGGAAGATGGGTAATGACGGGTTGAGAATAGAGCCAGGTGATTGATAAGCTCGTTGAGTTCACGAAGGCAAAGTTCGGTTTCCAAGTGTGGTCTTCTTCAGATTTGCACTACTCCCAAAATAGTGAGAGGTACAAATCACGCGTATTAACTCAATAAGACCTGCATGGCATTAAAGCAGAACTAGAAAACCATCAACGTATAAGCTCGATAGTGTGATGAGGTTTAACCCGATCCTTTCTTTCCTTTAGAACGTTGAGACAGCCCTGAATTGCACCTTTTATATTCTCCAGTGCGTCATCAACAGTCTTCCCCTGGGACACGCATCCAAGTATGGCCGGGCATTCTACAACATACCAACCATCCTCTCCCTCGGTGATCACAACTTTGTACTTCATCTCTCCCCTTTAATTGATAATAACTCGATGCTTTTTAAGTTGTCCCCTAAAAACCAATCTATCCTTATCCCAACATCTTCGTCATACAGCCCGCGATCAAGCCACCAATCGCATCGTCCATGAACACACCCAATCGCGCCAATATCCCCGGCTTCCGGGTATCGTAATAGACGAAATTGAACATCGCCCTCTTACCCCCGATGTACTCCGCGATATCGAGCCCGATGAGCTCGTCGGCCACCACGCAGGCTGCGTCCTGTGCGCCTACCTCACCACCGCGGCCCGTTCTGATCTCCTCCTCTTCCGCATGCAGTGCCGCGGCCAGCAGCAACGCCACGTTCACGTCCCCGCACTCCTTGCGGATCGTCTCTTCCAAACGCGTCGTGAGCACTGATTCGGCCGTTTCCTCACCTTCTACGCTCACGTAAAGCTCCAGTGCCGTTGCCACCATATCGTCAACGGTGATCCCGCGCTCCTCCAGCCGTTCGAGGATCGGTCTGTTCGTTGCCCAGGTGTTGTGGTTGAATAATGCCTCCTTTACACCATCCTTAACGAGCTCGTAGACGGTTTTACCCAATGCCGTCGCCCGGCCTGCGAATTGCTCTTCCGGCTCAGTCTCCTGCCCGTAGCACGCGACCACAACGGCATCTGTATAGTCGCCGGTGAACAGCTCGCCGCTCCTGTAGCGCACGTCGAGATCATAAAATGCAGCGGCCTTTGCTTCCGTTGCCACAATGATCAGGTTTGCCATCGCAGATAGCGACAAATTCAGCTCAACCAGAAGGATAATGTTCACCGTGGAATCCGAATTCGAGGGCGGTTTACCGATGCCCGCGGATATGATAACGGTTATCGCACCCTGTTCAATGATGCGCGCATGCTTCATCTCGACCGCGGTCATCATGCCCACCGTCTCCTCCTTCTGGAGCTCAAGTGCAGCGGCGAGCGAGTCGAATAACCGGGCGGCATCGCCCTCAAAGTGGTCCTCAACAGTGACGTTCACGATCGCCTTCGCCCGTCTATAGCCGCCGTTATAGCACGCGGAGCTCAGCACCCTGAAATCGCCAAGTACTGCTATATACTTTTCCGTTCTCTCGATCTCCATCTCTCCTCTCTCCTGTGTCGTCGTTACCGTGAATAAGGTGCCGAAAGCTTTTATTACCTCTGGCACTTCTCCCGATTTAGGATGACCTCCCACATGCTTGAAGGATCTTCAGCTTGAAATACTCGAGGTCGTGGAACCCATACGCTCGCCGTTTGATGATGTTGATCTTGGTGTTGAAGGCCTCACTTGCCGCATTGGTGAGCCGATATCTGAAGTAGTTCAGGATGCCATCGAGGTAAGACGTGATGGTCTTGACGACCGCGTCGAATGGCGCGAGTCCTGCGACCTTAACGTTCGCGAACCACCGCTCCAGTCGCTGCAGCGCAGTTGCTTCATCTCGTTCATCGAAGATGTCCAGCGCCTGTTCTTTTAGCAGATACGCCTGGTATAAGCGTTCATTCTCCGCCATTAAGGTCTTCAGCGTCTCCTGCTTTTCCTCATCCAACTTCTTCCTGCGCTTCAGAATCAGGAATCGTTTCTTCTTGAACTTCTTTCGCGTTGCTGCGTCGGCTTTTTCGAATTCCTGTTTGCGTACGGTGTCGACGGCGTCAGTAACCTTCTTTGCAACGTGGAACAAGTCATAGACGATCTCGGCGTTCGTGTTCTCATGAATCGAGGCGATATAGGGATCCCACATGTCGATGACGCAGACCCGGATGCTTGCGCACTTCTCCGCGCCGAGTTCAGCGAAGAAGGTATCCAGCGCTTCCTTTTTTCGCGTCTCGCCGACCCAGATGACCCGTCCGATATCCAGATCGCGGACCACCGTGAGATAGCGGTGCCCCTTCTCGTAGGCGATCTCGTCGATACCGAGTCTCTCTGGATTCAGATCCTCAAGTCCCGTCACCAGTCGGCTCAGGTACTTCTTGTCAATCCGCTTCGCTGCCTTCCAGTTGATCTCGGCGACTGAGGCAGCATCGGTGATGGTCATCTTCTCGCACAGCACGCTCACATAATCCTCGAAGCGCTTGACATAGGGGCTGTACTTGTCCACGAAGTCCAGCTGCTCCACGCCGCGATAGCCACAACGGCACCGGATCTTCCTTTCAGTGAAGAGGAGGAAGCACTGCTTCGGACCGAGATCGAGGTCTCTGATCTGCCGGGTATAGGTATCCTCAATGGAAGCGCAACGCTTGCCACAGATGGGACAATCGGCAGTCTTGCGCGTACGATCCAAAACCAGCGTCACATGTTCCTTGTCTTCGCGGAGACCGCAAAGCTTAAAACCGCAGAAATTAAACAGGTTTCTGAACAGGGGAGAGAGCTTCAGTCGAGGCATTGTTTCTCAAAATAACGTATCTCGACGAAGCTTTATTTCCTCTGTTCGTTCCTAAACTTGGAGAAGAGCC
>Ga0268279_1000544_pt1 | contig 23730 bp, 21 predicted proteins | sample saktaG_6_FD_190142 | JGI IMG/M metagenome (GOLD analysis project Ga0268279, IMG submission 190142) | Saline water microbial communities from Sakinaw Lake, British Columbia, Canada - sak_2010_1_5_80m | ecosystem: Environmental > Aquatic > Non-marine Saline and Alkaline > Saline ...
GGTGGAAGAAAAGATATTACTCTTCTGATTCGCCTAAAATAACCATTTTTGAAGAAAAAGATCCTTTGGGAACTTTTGGAGGTCTGTATCTTTTAAAAGAATGGTCAGATGGCAAACCTTTTTTCTTAACTAACGGGGATGAACTTAAGAAAGTAAACTTGAATAAATTAGCCGATTTCCACAATGAAAGACATTCGGTTGCAACTATAGCTTTAGTAAAGGTTCCGAATCCTCAACATTACGGCGTAGTTGTTTGCAATGAAGGAAAAGTGGAAAAGTTTCTTGAAAAACCGAAAGATCCCCCTTCTCAATATATTAATTCAGGACTTTATTTCTTTTCTCCGGGAATATTTGATTATCATCCGGGAGTACCCAAATTTTTAATGACGGAAAAGGATATTTTTCCGAAATTAGCAGATGAAGGAAAGTTAAGCGCGATTGAACTTGAAGGAGAATGGGAAGATTGCGGAACTTGGGAAAGGTATGACCAAGCAATACTAGACAGTGATAAATTTAAAAATGATTAAGTATTTTCAATATGAAGAAAATTAATTTAACATTTTGGAATATCTGGAGTTCTTATGCAATTTACTATTTTGGGAAAGTCAATTTAAGTATTGTAATACCTGCTTTACTAGCAACGCATGAAAACTTAACTCTTTATAATGTGGGTTTGGTGTCAAGCGGGTTCTTCTTTGCCTATGCAATAGGGCAGTTCTTACATGGTCAGATATCTGAAAGATATAATCCGTTTGTCTATATTGCCCTAGGTCTTATCGGTTCGTCTATAATGAATGTAATTCTCGGTTTTTCTGCCGGATTTTTTATAATCCTTTTAGTGGGAGAGATATTGGATGGTATGTTTCAGTCAATGGGATGGTCTTCTTGTGTGAGGGCAAATGCGCTTATGCAAAATCCAAAGGATAGAGAGCGTTCTTCTGTGATACTTGGAACATCCTACCAAGTTGGAAATTCTGTAGCTTGGCTAATATCAGCATTTGCGGTCGGGGCATGGGGTTGGCAGGCAGGATTTTGGGTTGCCAGTTTCTTTCTCTTCTTTAGGGGAATAACTTTATTGCTGACGAAGCCGAAAGCGGAGATTCAACCAAAGCAAGACATAAGACTGCAAGTTAGAAGGACATTTTCTTTTCCTATTGTAATGAGCGGTATGGCATTGTGCTTATTAAATATGGTTAGATATGGAGTTATTGTTTGGATTCCTTTATACCTGTTTACTTCTAGAAATCTTGTTGTAGAGGAAATGGGCAAAGTAGGATTAAACGTATTTTTAATTCCTATTATGGGAGTAGTAGGAACATTGGTTTACTACAGAATTAAAGTAGTAAAAGATGTTTTAACTATTTTCTTTCTTCTTGGTTTAGGGTTAAGTTTTGCAATATTTCCTTTTACAACAGGAATTATGGCAACAATAGTTTTACTAATAGGAAGTTTTTTCTTATACGGACCTCATGTGTTTTTAGTTACAACATTTCCGACTCGTTTTGTAGAAAAGAAAATAGTTGCAGCGTCTACGGGATTTATAGATGGAATGGGGTATATTGGCACAGTTTTGATTGGGATAATCATTCCGTTTTTAGTTACTTCTACGCAAGGAGGATGGAAAAATGTTTTTATCTTTTGGACAATCCTTTCTTTTTTAGTTGCCGCTTTTGTCGCTGCGGTCTATTTTAAATTAAACTTTAGATTCAGTAATAAATTAAAACTTATGATTGAAAGGTTTTTCAGTATTATAGGAGCTAAGAAAACAAGAGTCTATGCCTATGTAGTTGGAGATATAATTCACATTGGTCACTTAAATCATTTGAAAAGAGCCAAGAAACAGGGAGATTATTTAATTGTTGGAGTCCTAACCGATGAGGCGACAATGGAAAAGAAACCGAAGCCAATTATTTCCTTTGAAGAGCGACTAGAAACTATAGGTGCTTTGAAATATGTTGATAAAGTAGTGCCTCAGGAAACTTATTCGCCCTTGGAAAATGTAAAGATATTTAAACCAGATGTTCTTATGGAAAGCAGTGATCATCCAGAACAACCTGCTAATGAATTTGTTAAGTCTTATGGAGGAAGAGTGGTTTTAAGTCCTTATTATAACCTGCAAAGTTCGACCAAAATTAAGAATAAAATTCATTCGCTTTGGAATGGGAATAATAGTTAAAAATCTAAGAATTATTATATAAACTCGAAGGATAATAAACTATTAGAGAAAAGACATGAATGTTAAAAATTTTATTGGTTTAAAATCATCATTATTTGAAAACAAAACTATTAGACAAACGATCTTCAAAAATACTTTTTGGCTAGCAGTAGCAGAAGTAATTCAAAAAGGAGTTGGTTTCTTAATTGTTGTTTGGATTGCTCGTCATTTTGGTCCAGCAATTTATGGTCAATGGGCATTTGCCTTAAGTTTTGTTGCTTTGTTTACAGTTCTTGCTGATTTTGGATTTGGCACTTTAACAGTACGAGAGGTTGCCAGAGATAAATCTAAAACTTCCTCATATATTGACAATATAGTAGCAATGAAACTGATTTTAGGATTGATTGTTATGGGTCTAATCGCCTTAGTTATTCAATTTTTAGGAAAAGAGCCACAAGTGATAAAATTAGTTTATTTTTTAGGAATTTATGTAATTTTAAATACTTTTGGTAGCTTTTTTCGATCGATTTTTCGTGCTAACGAAAAAATGCAATATGAAACTGTTTGTCGGGTGGTCCAAAGTTTGAGTTTATTAGGACTAGGAGCCTTTTTTATATTAAACAAGGGTTCGATTTTAACAATAAGTTATGCTTATATTGGAGCAACTTTTATTGGAGTTTTATCTTCTTTAGCGTTAATCTGGCGTTATTTCTCTCGGTTCTTTTTAAAGTTAGATTTTAAAATTTGTAAAGAAATTCTAAAAGAATCTTGGCCGTTTTGCTTAAGTGGAGTATTTGTAACAATTTATTTTAATATAGATACAGTGATGATATCAATCATCAAAAATGATTTTTGGACTGGCATTTACGGATCAGTCTATAATATCGAATTATTTATTAATTCTTTTTTAGGACTAGTTTGCGTTGCTTTATTTCCAAGGATATCGAAAGATATTGTAAATAATATTTCAAAATTTAAGAAGGATTACAAAAGAATAATATACTTTTTATCGATCATCTCAACTCCTTTTATTTTAACTACTTTATTTTATTCAAAAGACATTTTAAATTTTTTCTATGGAAATAGATTTATTCTCGGCTCAAGCATCTTCATTGTATTAATTCTCACCCTTTATTTTTCTATTATTAATAATTTTATAGGTTTAGTAATTTTTGCCTTAAACAAGCAAAAAGTCTATATGTACCTATTACTTATTTCTATAATATTTAATATCACGGGGAATATTTTATTTATTAACTTATGGGGGGCTCTGGGAGCAGCAGCAACTACTCTGCTCTCAGAAATCTTAATAATGGTATTGTTTTGTGACTTTATAAATAAACATCTAGTGAAATGCAGCATCATAAAGCAAAACGTATTTCCTATTTCTATTTATGCTACTTTGTCTTTCTTAAGTTATCTAATTTTCCTAGCATACAAACCTCATTTTATTTTATATTTTTTAATTATATCTATTTTTCTGATATTGGTCATAATGTATTATAATAGAAGAAGAGGTTTCCTCTCCGAAACAATTAAAATTTCATAAACCATAAAATCATAAACTACAATGATTAATAAAAAAAGATACAAAAAAATAAACAAAGAAGGTATCCCAGTTGTAATTTTCTGCGGAGGAAAGGGAACCCGGCTTCAAGAAGAAACTCAGGTTATTCCAAAACCTTTAGTGAAAATAGGAGAGAAACCCATACTTTGGCACATTATGAAGATTTATAGTACTTACGGATTTAATAATTTTATTCTACCCGTCGGGTACAAAGGAGAAAAGATTAAGGAATACTTTTACAATTACTCATTTCTCCAGAGTGATTTTACAGTTTGTCTTAACGATCACGATAGGGCTGTTTTTTATAATCCTCCCAAGGAAAATTGGAAAGTTACTGTTGTAGACACAGGCATAGAAACTCAGACAGGGGCTCGGCTAAGAAAGATAGAAAAATTTATTTCTAATGATTTATTTATGCTTACCTATGGAGATGGTGTTGCCGATATAGATATTAATAAACTTCTTAAATTTCATCTTTCTCATGCAAAGATAGGCACGGTTACAGGCATTCATCCTTTGCCTCGGCTGGGATTTGGCAAATTAGCTGTTAAAAAAGATAAAGTTGTCAGATATAAAGAAAAACCAAAACAAAAGAATTCATTTATCAATGGAGGTTTTTTTGTATTCAATAGAAAGATATTTAAATACCTTTCTCCTCGAGGCAATTCACCCTTTGAAAAAGAATCCTTAGAGAGGCTAAGTTTAGATGGTCAGCTCATGGTCTATAAGCATAAAGGCTTTTGGCAGTGCATGGATACCCTTCGGGATGTTGAATTTTTGAATCAACTTTGGAAAAGTAAAAAACCTCCTTGGAAAATCTGGAGTTAAAGGCCTTATTTTATTAATCTAAATTTAATTTATGAAAAAATTACCAAAGATAAATTCTCTTAATCGTTCTTTTTGGAAGAATCGTCCTACTTTAGTTACTGGGGGAGCTGGATTTATAGGAAGCCAGTTAGTCAAAGAACTAGTAGAACTGGGAGCGAAAACAATTGTTCTAGATTTAAAATCTTCTTCGCCGATATTATTTCCTTTGATAAAGAGAAGGAGCAATAACTTAAAAATAATTCAAGGAAATGTTTGTAATAGAGTTCTGGTAAAAGAGATTTTACAAAATTACAAAATTGATAATATTTTTCATCTTGCTGCACAAGCTATTGTGGGTGTTGCAATAAAGAATCCAAGAAGGACATTAAAGACCAATATTGAAGGGACTTGGAATCTTCTCGAGGTTGTCAGGTCGTTTAAAAATCCTCCCCGAGTTGTAATAGCTTCATCAGATAAAGCCTATGGTAGTCATGAACGAATTCCCTATACTGAAGAGGCAGCTCTTAAGGGAACAGCTCCCTATGATGTTTCAAAAAGTTGTGCTGATTTAATTTGTCAGATGTATTATAAAACCTATTGTCTTCCAGTTTGCGTTACTAGATGTGGGAATGTATTTGGCAATGGCGATCTTAACTTTTCACGTTTAATCCCTGATGCCATTCGCTCCACCTTTTACAATCGAATGTTTGTTATTAGAAGCGACGGTAGTTATTGCCGAGATTATATTTACATAAAAGATATAGTCAATGCTTATTTGTTTCTGGCTCAAAACATGGAAAAAAGAGATGTCTGGGGGCAAGCTTTTAATTTTGGTAACAACAGGCCACGTTCGGTTCTTGAGGTGGTAAAAATAATTTTTCATTTAACAGGGAAGAAAGACTTACAACTTAAAGTTTTAGGCAAAGCTAAAGATGAAATAAAAAATCAATCCCTCTCGTCTATAAAAGCCAGAAAAATATTAGGATGGGAGCCTAAATATACATTTGAAAAAGGTCTAAAAGAAACAATAAATTGGTACAAAAATTATTTTCAAAAATTATGATTAAAGATGTAGTTATAAAACAATTAAAACAGATACCAGATGAGAGAGGCAACATAATGCATATGCTAAGGTGCGATGAGCCGCATTTTAAAAAATTCGGTGAGATTTATTTTTCAGTAATCTATCCAGGAGTAGTAAAGGGTTGGCATGTTCACAAAGAGATGACTCTAAATTATGCGGTTGTTAGTGGAATGATTAAGCTGGTTCTTTTTGACAAGAGAGAGGATTCGCCCACTAAGGGAGAATTAATGGAACTTTTTATTGGAGAGAATAATTATATTTTAGTTCAAATTCCACCAGGGGTAGCTAACGGTTTTAAGGGGATTGGGACAAAATCAGCCATTGTAGCTAATTGTGCAACCGAACCCCATGATCTTGATGAAATAATTAGAATTGACCCTCTCAATAATGACATTCCTTATGATTGGGGATTAAAACATCGCTAAAATATGAAGTTAAAAATCTTAATCATCGGTACTGCTGGGCAAGTAGGAGGAGCTCTATTAGATATCTTGAAAAAGAATAAGGATTTTAAGGTAATAGGTGCTGATAAAATAAAATCTAAAAACTCTCTTTCTTTGAATATTACCAAAAGCAAAGAGATTAATCAGGCTTTCCAACAAATTAAGCCACATATAGTAATTCTGCCGGCGGCTTTTAGTAATGTAAATGCTTGTGAAGATCGGCATACCTTTACTTATGATACGAATGTCAAGGGCGTAGAGAATATAGTTCGGGCATCAAAAGAAAACTTGGCTAAAGTTGTCTATATTTCTACAGCGTATATTTTCGATGGTAAAAGAGGAGATTATAAAGAGAGTGATAGACCAAATCCTATAAATTTCTATGCAAAGACTAAATTGGAGGCAGAGAAAATTATTCAAAGAGAACTCAATGATTATTTAATAATTCGAACAAATTGGGTTTTTGACATTGGCTATGATCAAAAAAACTTTATAGTTTATTTGCTAGAAACTCTTAAAAAGAAGCAATCTGTAAAAGTTCCTTATGATCAATATGGAAATCCAACTTTAGCTAGAAATATTGCATGGACCATAGAGGAGCTAATTCAAAAGAATAAAAAGGGCATTTATCATATTGTTGGACGAGATAAAATGAATAAATATCAATGGGCAACAAGAGTGGCAAAATACTTTAATTTAGACTATAAATTGGTTCTTCCCGTTTCAAGCAAATCCTTAGGACAAAAGGCGCCCCGACCCAAAAAAGACGATTTGAATATCGCTAAAGCTAAAAGGGAGTTAAAGACTAAGCTTCTTTCATTGAAAGAGTCCCTAGGTTTAATAAGTCAAAGAATCAAATTATGACTCAGAATCAACTTAAAAAAGAAATCTTTAAAAAAGTTTGTGAGTATTATAAAATAAGGTTCAAAAAAAGACCTTTTGTACCTGATCAAACATTAGTTCCTCCTTCCGGTAAAATTTTTAACGAAAAAGAAATGATTTCTTTGGTGGATTCTGCTCTTGATTTTTGGCTGACGGAAGGAAGATTCGCTGAAAAGTTTGAACAGGAATTTTCCAAATACTTAAAGGTGCCTTATACTGTTTTGACGAATTCTGGTTCTTCGGCAAATCTTTTAGCTTTTACTGCTTTGACTTCGCCTAAATTGGGCAAGAAAAAAATAAAGCCGGGAGATGAAGTAATAACCGTAGCTGCAGCTTTTCCTACCACGGTGAATCCTATAATTCAAAATGGATGCGTCCCTGTATTTTTAGATGTTGATTTAGAAACTTTGAATATTAGTTCTTCAAAACTTGAGAAAGCCATAACCAAAAAGACTAAAGCTATTTTCTTGGCTCACAGTTTGGGCAATCCCTTTGATTTAAAAACTGTAATGAAAGTAGCCAAAAAACATGATTTATTTGTTATTGAGGATGCTTGCGATGCCTTAGGAGCGACCTATAATAATCAATTAGTTGGAACTTTTGGTGATATCGGGACATTTAGCTTTTATCCGGCTCATCAGATTACAATGGGAGAAGGGGGGGCATTAGTCACTAAAAATCCTTTATTAAATCGAATTATCAGATCGTTTAGAGATTGGGGTCGTGATTGTTGGTGCAAGCCAGGTCACGATAATACCTGCGGGAAACGATTTGATCAGCAGTTCGGTAAATTACCTTTTGGTTATGATCACAAGTATACCTATTCTCACCTCGGTTATAATTTAAAGATTACTGATATGCAGCCGGCGGTTGGAATTGAGCAATTAAAAAAGCTGCCTAAGTTTATAGAAGCGAGAAGAAGAAATTACCAGTTTTTATACAAAAATTTAAAGAAATACAAAGATTATTTTATTTTTGCTAAACCAACTCCTAGTTCTAAACCAAGTTGGTTTGGTTTTCCGATTACTATACGAGAAAATGTTGGTTTTACCAGAGCTGAAATAGTGAATTATCTTGAAGAGCATAAGATTATGACCAGAATGCTCTTTTGTGGAAACATTACTAAGCAACCATATTTTGAAGATATGAAATATCGCATTTGTGATACCCTAGAGAATACAGATTTAATTATGAATAATACTTTTTGGATTGGAGTTTATCCTGGAGTGGGGGAAAAAGAATTAGGTTATACAATAAGAACTATTACTAAATTTTTTGAAAAGAAAACATTTGAGATAAAAAATGAAATATCTCAAAGTTTTAATAGTAATTCTTAAATTCTTAATTAGGACAGAAGATTAAGCTTAAAGTCTTTTCTAGATGACAATAAAAGAAGTTTCCGGTAAAATTTTAAGAAAATTTATAAAAAAAACATTTTCCTTTTGGCAAATGTTAGGTTTTCACATTACATCTATTCATTTTTATGAACCTATTCCCGATACAAGAAAGTTAAAAGATAATTTATGGCAAAAACATTCTCAGTTAATCGGGATTAATATAAATGAAAAAAAACAACTCGAATTACTTTCCCTTTTTATATCTAAATTTAAAAAAGAATACAAAATCTTTCCGAAGAACGGAACTCACATACAAGTACCGTATCAATATTATGTTAATAATGGAGGGTTTGAATCAGTAGATGGAGAAATTCTTTATTGTATGATTCGGTATTTTAAACCAAAACGAATAATAGAAATCGGCTCTGGAAATTCAACATATTTATCGGCACAGGCAATTTTGAAAAACAAAGAAGAAGATAAAATAGACTGTGAGTTAATTGCTATAGAACCTTATCCAAATAAGATTTTAGAAAAAGGATTTCCCGGACTTTCAAAATTAATAAAAAAAGAAATTCAAGACGTAGGATTATCTATTTTTGACCAACTTAAAAAAGATGACATTCTCTTTATTGATTCTAGCCACGTTTTAAAAATTGGTGGTGATGTTCAATATGAATATTTAGAAATATTACCTCGACTTAATAAAAATGTTATTGTTCATATTCATGATATATTTTTGCCAGTTGAATATCCTAAGAAGTGGATTTTGAAAAATAATTTGTTTTGGACAGAGCAATATTTATTACAAACATTTTTAACTTTTAATAATACCTTCGAAGTATTATGGGCAGGGAGTTATATGCATATTAAAAATTTAGAATTATTAAAAAAAGCATTTAATTCTTATAATCCGAAAGTAACTTGGCCTGGTAGTTTTTGGATAAGAAAGAAGGTATGAATTTACAGAAATTATCTTTATTGCAAAAGTGTCCTAGGGTAGCAATAATTTTACTAAATTATAATGGTTTGAAGGATACAGTCGAATGTCTCCAATCTATAAAAAGGAATAAATATCCAAATTATGAATTATATTTAGTAGATAATTGTTCAAATGGAGAGGATGTAAAAATCTTAAAAGAACAATACACTTCTTTTTATGATAGTTTAATAGAGATAAAACCTAAAAACTTAGGTTTTACAGGGGGCAATAATTTTGCTTTACGTAAATTAAAAAATAGGGAAGATGTAGACTATTTTTTATTACTAAGTAATGACGTTATTACTGATTCCAGATTTTTGAGTGAGTTAGTTAAGGTTGCTGAAGGTAGTCCTAATATCGGAATTGTTGGCCCAAAGATTTATTATTATGATTTTGGCGGGAGGAAGGATATAATTCAATCGGCGGGTGCAAAAATAAATCTATGGCTGGGGATATTTGATGGAAAAGGATCTCAGCAGGAAGACAAGGGGCAGTTGGATAAAATCTCAGAAGTTGATTATGTAGGTGGAAGCTGTTTATTAATAAAGAGAGCAACAATTAAGGAAATTGGGCTTTTAGATGAAAGATATTTTTTATATTTTGAGGAGACAGATTGGTGTCTAAGAGCTAAACGAGCTGGCTATTCAATCCTATATGTTCCTAGATCACAAATATGGCATAAGCAAGGATCTTCGATGAGAGAGCTTCCCGAGATACCAACGTACTACGCAACAAGAAATTTATTTTGGTTTGAAAAAAAGTTTGCTAACCCTTTCCAGTTATTGTTATTTTTTGGGTATTATTTTATTATTGTATTTCCTTGGAAAATTAGTTGCTTTTTTCTTATTAAGAATAGAAATAAATTGATATTACTTAGAAATTATTTAATAGCAGTTAAAAATGGTTTTTATTATGAAGAATAGATTAAAGATTTGTATTATTTTAGGTACTCGGCCGGAGACAATTAAAATGTCATCCGTTATTAGGGAGTGTCAGAAAAGAAAACTTGATTATTTTATTTTACATACAAATCAACATTATTCTGAAAATTTAGATACAATCTTTTTTGAAGAGTTGAGCTTACCATCGCCAAAATATAATTTGAAAGTTGGCTCTGAAACGCAAGCTAAGCAAACAGGGAAAATGTTAATTGGTATTGAAAAGATCTTAATAAGGGAAAAGCCAGATATAGTTTTAATAGAAGGAGATACAAATACAGTGTTAGCAAGTGCCTTAGCGGCAACGAAATTACATATTAAAATTGGTCACATAGAAGCCGGATTAAGATCCTATTTCAGAGAGATGCCAGAGGAGATAAACAGGATTTTGACTGATCATTGTTCGGATTTTCTTTTTACTCCAACCAAAAGAACAAAGGAGATTTTACTAAATGAGGGAATTCCCAAAGAAAGAATATTTGTTACTGGAAATACAATTGTTGATGCAGTTTATCAAAATCTGAAATTAGCTAAAGATAAATCTAGAATTTTAGAGATGCTAAATATAAAAGAGAAAAATTATTTTTTAATTACTGCTCATCGCTCAGAAAATGTTGATAAAAAAGAAAAGATTAAGGGAATTTTGGAAGGTTTAGAATTGGTCTCTAAGAAATTTAAATTGCCAATAATCTATCCGATTCACCCCAGAACTGAGAAAATGATAAGAAAATTTAAATTAAAGGTTCCAGAAGCTATTAAGTTAATTGAACCAGTTGGTTATTTAGACTTTCTTCAACTCGAAACAAATGCAAAATTAATTTTGACTGATTCTGGCGGGGTTCAGGAAGAGGCTTGTATCCTAAGGGTTCCTTGCGTTACATTTAGAGATAATACTGAAAGGCCAGAATCTTTAGATGTTAGGGGAAATATTCTATCAGGAACTAATTCCAAGAATATTTTAAAGTGTGTTTTAAAAATTATAAATAAAAAAAGAAATTGGAAAAATCCTTTTGGTGATGGAAAAGCAGGGCAAATAATTATAGATGTAATTTTAAAACAGAGAAATTAGGTAAATTATGTTAAAAAAATGAATATAAAAATTGCATTTATTGCTTCAACTGCAGTAATAAGTGGTGGGGCAGATGGGATAAGGGCTTATAACCAACTTAGGGAATGGAGCGAGTCTATTGGTAGAGAGAATATCGATCTCTTTATTGTTGGCGATGCCCAAAAGCAATTTACTGAGAAACAATTATCATTTGAGCTTTTTATAAACAATATTACATTTATCCCCATTAGAAAAGGAATATTGGGAGATTTTTATAGGCTATTTATTTTAAAGCGAGATATAGTTCAGAAAGTTGTAGGAAACTATGACTTAGTATTAAGTATCGATATGCCCGTAATTTTTAACGAGACATCTTTGAATGAGAAAACTATTAAAATCTTTGATATCCATGGTGCGATCGAAGAAGAGAGGTTACTGACAAGGTCATTCCCTAAAAATATTTTAATAGCAAAAAATATAGGGCGAGAGCTTAGAAAAAGTTTATTAAATTCAGATATTTTAATAGCTTCCTCCAAAGCTTTAATAGAATATTATAAAAATAAGTATACTTTGACTTTTGATAAAGAATTTATTGTCTATAATTACCCCAATCTCCATTTTCAATTATCAAAAAAAGAAATACTTGAAAATAGGACTAAAACTAGAGAAAGATTAAATATGTCTGAGACTACTCCACTTTTGACGTATATAGGGGGAACTCAGAAATGGCAGAGTTTAGATTTGCTATTTAAAACAGTAAGAGCACTTATCAAAGTTAATCCACATATAAGATTTTTAGTTTTAACTAATAATCCTGATCTTTTCAGAAATTTATTAAAGAAAAAGGTTAGCAGTACTTTAAAAGCATATGTTAGGAAAGTCAACCACAGAGAGGTTCCAAAATATCTTTGTGCAGCTGATTTAGGATTAGTTATCAGAGAAAACAATTTAGTAAATAATGTTTCTACCCCGACAAAGTTTGGAGAATATCTATCTTGCGGTGTTCCAGTTTTAATAACTAGAAATTTGGAGGAGTATGCAAGGTTTACTCTAGAGAAAGATTTAGGATTTGTAATAGGTCACGATGATAATTTTCCTAATGAGCTAATAGAATTTCTAAAATACTTTAACCTGCAGTTACGTCTAAATTTTATAGAAAGAAATACTTCCTTTGTTCAGAGGGAGTTTAATTGGGATATTTATAAAGAAAAAGTAATATTTTCAATTCTCCAATATGTGCGTGACAAAACTTTAATTAAAAACCCATAAATAAATCCTCTTTGTCATTTTAGAATATAAACATAAATTTGTTTTTTTTAGAGAAAACATTCTACTATAAGATGAAGCTGAGGAGAGAAATAAATGAGATATAAGGATGTCAAAAAAGTCTCAAAGTTAAAAGGTGTCCCTGAAGAAAGTTTAATAAAAGCATTTGAAATTGAAAAAGATTTTCATCAAAAGATTTTGAGGGAAAATGATCAAGAGAAAAGAAAACGGATGTATAGAGAAGTATATGATAAAGTACATCTTATTTATTATTCATCAATCTTGGATAATAAAACTAAAAATCCAAAAGATAGAATAGTAAAAATTTTAAAGAAAGAACTTAAGGGAAAGTCAATTCTGGATTTAGGTTGTGGACGAGGGTTTTTTTTGAGAAGCATAGCATCTTGTCTAAACCATAAAAAATTAGTTGGGATAGACACTTCAACTTCTGTGTTGCCCAAGAGTTCAAAGGACATTAGATTTATTAATGCAGATATAATCGATTTCGATTTAAAGGAGAAATTCGATGTAATACTATCTAATCAGGTATTAGAGCATATCGCTCCATCGGATCTTTCGTCCTACATGGATTCGATAGAGAATGCTTTAGCAAGAAGTGGATTATTAATTATTCGAATGCCAAATCGTCTTTTTGGACCTAGTGACGTGACTAGAATAATTGATTGTAGTCGTACAAATCGTATTAGAGCTATAGGAACTCATCTTAATGAATCAACTTACACCGAATTAATTCCCATATTAAGAGAACATGGCTTTATAAAATTTCGCACCATATTCCCTGCTAAAATACAATGCATTTTTCCTAATCTAAGAATATCTCCTGCCATTTATGTTTTTATCGAGAATAATCCAACTTTATTAAATATTCTTTATAAAATACGATTTCAGTCAAGATGTATTGCAAAATTTGATATTTGTCTAATTTGTGAGTATCATCATTTGTCTTAGAACATTGTTTAATAAAGGTCTAATTAAAATATTTATAGGAGAAAAGTAGTAACTCTTATTTTAGAATATGCTCTTCGCAAAATATATTTTTAGAATTGATGATATTTGTCCAAAAATGAATTGGCAAAAATTTGAAAAGTTAATTAAAATTTTCGATAACTATAATATCAAACCACTTATAGCGGTGATCCCAAACAATCAAGATGAAATTTTAGAGAAAGATTTACCAAATTCAAATTTCTGGCAAGAAATCAAAAAACTTATCAATAATGGTTATGTGCTTGGAATGCATGGTTATCAGCATAGATATGTGACTAAAAGTGGTGGAATGTTAAACTTACATCAAGAGAGTGAATTTTCTAACTTGTCTTACATTATTCAGTTAGAAAAGATCAAAAAAGGAAAAGAAATAATAGAAAGAAACAAGATAAAAACTAATATTTTTATCGCTCCTGGACATTCTTTTGATAAAAATACACTTAGAGCGCTAAAAATAATGGAATTTAAATACATCAGTGATGGCATTGCCTTATGGCCCTTTCAAAAACATGAACTGATTTGGGTTCCTCAAGTTAGCGGGAGAATACTAAAGTTCCCGTTTGGTATTATTACTTTTTGTCTTCACACAAATAATTTTACTAATAAAGACTTTTTACAAATCGAAAGTTTTATTAAACAAAGTCAACAAAATATTGTTGACTTTCATTGGGCATTGGACTGGTTTAAAAAACGCTCACTTTTACAAAGATTTGTTTTTATTTTATTTAATACTATATTTAAATTAATTTTTAAGTTCTTTCGATATTTAAAATATAATATATTTAAAGTTTGATAAAAATGATTACTACTAACTTTAAATTGAAAACCTGGAACAAAAAAAATAGCTATAGTAAAAAATATGCTTTGGAGTATTTGGGAAGAAGAAATGCTCATCTTCGTGAAGATAAAGTGTTTTTTAAAGAGTTAGTCAAAAAATATGAGATAAACCTAAGCGATGAAACAATACTTGATTTGGCGGCTGGGACTGGGATGGATCTAAAAATTTTAAATGAGTTTAATCCTAAAACCTTAATTTGGCATGACAAAATGGAAGGTGTCTATAAAGTTGCTCGAAAAAATTTGGAAAACCTAAATAATATATTTAATCTAAAAGATTTAATGGATTTAGATGAATACAAAAAGAATAGTGTAAAGTTTGCTCTTTGCAGAGAGTCTCTCTATTATATTGGCAATGATTTTTTATTTTTTAAAGAGTTAAAAAGAATATTAAAAAAAGAAGGGTTTTTTTGGGGTAAAAATGCCACCCTAAAATTCTATAAAGAACTTCCTCGAAAATCGTTAATAAAAACAATAAGAAACTATTGCTTTGATTGGCCTCTATATAAGACTACTGGTTTAAGGATTTTTGCCTTTATCCCAGTAGACCCAAGAAGACTAAAATATATTTTTAAAAAATTAGATTTTAAGATTCTATATTTTTCAGAAATTAACGATTATACAGAATTCTTAATTAAAAAAACATAAAATAATAATAGACTCTTTTATGTCATTTAAAAAGATATTGATATTACTAGCTATTGCTCTTGCGCTGTTTGGAAAGCTTGTTTATAATATTATTTATTTGAAAATTACAGAAAATATACATATTCCAGCTGGAGTTTTTTTAGATTTAACCGTTATTATTATATTTTTTATATGGCTTTTTAAAAGGTTTATCAAAAAGCCAGTTGGGAACTCTGTTCTGAAACCTAGTGTTGTAAAATGTATAGATTCTCTTATGTTGCTGTTTATATTATACATCGGGTTTAATTATATAAGAGGTTTTCTGCTTGGGAATACTACCATATTCAGTGAAGGTCGTGGTTTTTTATATTATTTGTTATTTTTTCCTATGGTTAGTGCAATAGAAATTACTAAAATAAAATTTACAAAAGTTAATAAACTTATTTTTTACACTGCTGTTATTTTCTTAGTACTATTTGTTATTGATATACAAGGCGTATTTCTCCCTTTCAATGTTTCATATATTGAAGGAACAAGAGGTTTTGAAATCATTGAATCAGGATTAACTAGAACCTCAATGACAAGTTCTATTGTTTCCGTTATCTTGTTTTTACTGTCTTTCTTTATTTTTTTAGCAAGTAAAATAAGGGCTGACAAGACGAGAGCATTTCTTGTAATGCTGATTAGCTTATTCATTTGTTTTAGAGCCAATACTAGGGGTTATCAGTTGGGGTTAATTTTAGGATTAATTGTAAGTATTATTACATGTGGTGGTTTCTATAAACGCTACATAAGACGCTATATAATTCATTACTTTTCATCTTTTATCCTAATACTTTTTTTAGGATGTATAATATTCTATTTTTTCTTTCCTCAACAAGTAGAAACATTTTTTAATAGATGGGGTAATACCTTTTCCGATGATTTTAGTGTTGAGAGGAGATTAGTCGAGGTAAAGGTTTTTGGACTCCAATTTTTAAAACATCCAATTTTGGGAAACAATATTGGGACACAGATGACATACAAAGCACCAAACTGGACAGGAGAATCTGGAGAAATCACTACTTCTGGTCCTCATACTGAAATAATTTATTGGCTCTATACTCTAGGAATTGTAGGAACGGGACTTTTTATTTTCATTTCATTTTTGATTCTTAAAATAGGGGTATTTAATGTAAGTATGCAAAAACTTCCAAAAGAGCATAGGTTAATCCAAAAGGGTATACTCGTGACCCTTTTTTCTCTATTTATTATTTCATTTTCAAGTTGGAATTTTCGATACTGGATCATAGTTCCTTTTATCGTTATGATGTTTGCCTACACAAGAAATTTGTATCTATATTCACTTTGTTTATCAAGGAAATATAAGGAACGAAATAAAGACCTTGTTTATTCCTAATAAGTGGAATCATAAACTTTGTAATGAAGTTATTTGAGACAGATCAGGTATATCAAGTCACATGAATTATTGCTAAATTTATGTAAAAATAAATGAGCGAAACATACAGATCAAAACATGCCAATTAAAATTCTCAATTTAATAAACTCTCTAAACGATGGCGGTGCACAGTCAGTTCTTAAAAATTTTGTTTTAAGAGTGAAGAAACATAATGAATTTAATGTTGAAATATGCACTCTCTATCCTTTATGTACTCGCTATTACATAGGAATTTTTAGAGAAGAAATTAAAAGAGCTAATATTCCAATTTGGGATATTGAATTAAATTTTAAGTACGATCCAAGGGGTGTAATTAGGTTAATCAACCTCATTAAAAAAAGAAAGTATGATGTGGTTCATGTTCATCTCTTCCCCGCCAATCTATTTGTTGCCATTGCTTCACTCTTTTTACCTAAGAATACTAAATTTATCTTTACTGAACATAGTGTATATAACCGGAGACGTTCCTCAATAATTTTCAAGCCACTCGATATTTTTATTTATAGTCACTATTCAAAAATCATCTGCGTTAGTAATCAAGTAAAAGATAGTTTAGTAAAATGGTTACCTCAATTGGAAAGAAATATTATAGTTATACCAAATAGTATTCCTATCCCTGAATTTATTGGTACCGATTATTCCAAAATATATGACATTCTTTTCGTTGGAGGATTAAAAAAACTCAAAGGGCTAGATATACTTTTTGAAGCAATCAGTATTTTAAAATTTAAATATCAAAAAAAAATAAAAGTTGCTATTGTGGGAAATGGCTTATTTAAGGAGGAACTAAAAAAAATAGCTGAAAAGCTTCAGATAAAAAATGAAATTAAATTTTTAGGTATTAGAAAAGATATTGATAAATTAATGTTTTCTTCGAAAACTTTGGTGCTTTCTTCATATTGGGAAGGATTGCCAATGGTAATATTAGAAGCTATGAGCAGAAGGTTACCTGTTATTGCTACAGAGGTTGGTGGCATTCCTGATGTCATAAAAAATGGCAGAGATGGAATATTGGTTCCTTCTGGAAATTCAAAAATATTAGCCGAAGCTATTGTTAAACTTTTAGAAGATGAGAAATTGCAAAAAAGATTAAGCCGAAATGCCTACAAAAAAGTAAAGGGAGGGTACTCAATAGAAGCATATACAAAAAATATATTAGAGCTGTACAACTCATTAATTAAAAATTACTAAAAATTGCATAAGATGGTTAACCCAAACAAAAAAAGACTTACTGTTAGCGATATTCGATTATCCCACAGTAAAGAAAAGAACAGGCAGGACAGAAAAGATTTGTGGTTATATTATGTAGCTCGAAGAGTTTCTTTTTACCCAACGTGGCTATTTCTAAAACTGGGCATCTCAGCAAACCAGGCAACATATATTTCGATGGTAATCGGAATTGTTGGGTGTGGACTTTTAGCCGTTGGAAATTATGGTGTCCGGATTGTGGGAGCTTCATTGATTAGTTTTTGGATTGTTCTTGATTGTGTTGATGGAAATATTGCTAGATTCAAAAAGACTTTTAGTGATTATGGTGAATTTCTTGATGCTCTAAGTGGATACATTATGAATGTGTCTCTCTTCTTATCCGTAGGAATCAGTGTTTGTATTTACCCGGAATCTTCTTTTGAATCTATTAATTGGTTTTTTAGTGTTAATTTCAGTGAAAATGTTTTAATTATTTTAAGTATTTGGACTTCTCTATCTATTATATTTCCACGACTTATCTATCATAAGTTTAAAAATACATTTTCCCAATTTAAAAATGTTGAAATTAAACCCGAAGGAGAGTTCTTAAAAAGTTTTTATCTTTTAGGCTATCGTATAGTCCATAACATAGTTAGTTTCTCTGGATTTCTGACGCCTCTATTGTTTTTGGCAACTATTTTTAAATACTTGAGTATGTTTATTCTTTTCTATGCATTGATAAACACTAGTCTTTTAATTGTTACTGTAAGCTTAATTACTTTCAATGCTTGGAAATTGGAAAAGAGAAATCACTGAATTTACTAAATCTAGTCAAATGAAAAAAAATCAAAAATATAAAATTCTACATATTATAACAAGATGGATGGCTGGAGGAGGGGCAGAAAGAAATACTTATTTCACTATTAAGGGGTTAGATAAAAGTAAATATGAAGTTGACTTGGTAATCGGTGGAGATTCTAAGGCTGTACCAGAAAATTTGGAAGGAGTAAATATCGTAAAAATAAACAGTTTGCGTAGAAATATTCATCCTATAGATGAATTCAAGGCTCTGTTTCAATTATATAAATTGATAAAAAAGAGAAAATATTGTTTAGTACATACTCATTTAGCAAAAGCAGGAATGTTGGGAAGATTTGCATCAAAATTAGCAGGAGTCCCAGTTATAGTTCATACCTTACACGGCTCTCTTTTTCATGATTCTTTAAACCCTATAGTTAAGTTTGTTTATAAAAATCTTGAAAGATTTTCTGCTCTATACACCACTTGGTTAATATCTGTTGGTGAAGACTTGAAATCTCGGTATCTCAAAGCTGGCGTGGGTAAGCTAGAAAAATATTCTGTGATTAGAAGTGGAATGGATCTAGAAAAATTTCACAAAGCTTCAAAGTTTTCTGAAGAAGAAATTAAGGAAATTAGAAAAAGTTTAAATTTTAGTTCAGATGATATAGTTATTGGTATGGTGGCCAGTCTTGAGCCAAGAAAAGGTCATAAGTATGCTATAGAAGTAGCTGAAGAAATTATAAAAAGACATCCAAGGGTTAAGTTTTTATTTGTTGGGGAAGGGTATCTGCATTCAATCCTAGAAGAAATTGTTCGAAAGAAAAATCTTCAAAATTCTATATTTTTTGCTGGCTTAAGGAGAGATGTAGAAAAAGTAATGGCTGTTTTCGACATCTTAATATTAACTTCTCTGTGGGAAGGATTGCCACAAGTTTTAGTCCAGGGGGCAGTATTAGGTAAGCCTATGGTTTCGTTTGATGTTGAGGGATCTAATGAATTAATTAAAGAAGGGAAGAACGGTTTTATTGTTCCCTTAAAAAATACTTCAGAAATGATTAGAAAATTAGACTACTTGATTTCTAGTCAAAAAATGGCTAAAATGATGGGAGAAAACGGAAAAGAAATAGTTGGTCAAGAATGGGATATCGGCAGCATGACAAAAAAGACTAGTGAGTTGTATAAATATTTATTAAATGAAAATGAGAAAAAACAAAAATAGTAAACAAATTATTCTCGTAACGGGAGGGGCTGGATTTATTGGTTCCCATTTGTGCGAAAGATTGATTGAAGATAATTATAGGGTAATTTGTCTTGATAATTTTAATGATTTTCTCTACGATCCGAGGTTGAAAGAAGATAATATTTCTGAGTTAAAAAAACATTCTGATTTTACCCTAATAAAAGGTAATATCTTAGACAACAAATTACTTAATAAGATTTTTGCAGAATATAAAGTTAAAAGAATAATTCATCTAGCTGCGCTTGCAGGTGTGAGATCTTCTCTTCTTTCTCCTACTGAATATGTGGATAATGACATAAAGGGAACAGTTAATCTTTTGGAAAAAGCTAAAGATTATAAAATTAAACAATTTATTTTTGCTTCTTCTTCATCGGTATATGGTGTGAACAAAAAGGTTCCATTTTCTGAAAAGGACGACGTTAATCTCCAAGTATCTCCATATGCTGCAGCAAAAAGAGCAGCTGAACTATATTGTCAGACCTATCATCACTTATATAAAGTTCCTATCACTATCTTAAGGTTTTTTACGGTCTATGGTCCAAGGCAACGGCCAGAAATGGCAATTCATAAATTTACCAGATTAATAATGCAGAATAAACCTATCCCGGTTTATGGAGAAGGAAATTCCTCGAGAGATTATACTTATATTGATGATATAGTCGAAGGCATTATGAGGTCGATGAAAAAAATAGTAGAAATCGAAATTTTTAATCTTGGTAATTCAAAACCGATAAAATTAAGAGGACTAATTGAAATCATTGGTGAAAGTATTGGAATCACACCTAAAGTGAAAAAGTTGCCATTTCAGCAAGGTGACGTCCCAACGACATTTGCTGATATTAAAAAAGCAAAAAGAATTTTAAGTTGGGCTCCGAAAACTTCACTGGATAACGGAATCAAAAAATTTATAAAATGGTATAAAGAAAAAGAAAACTTTTTAAATAAATTAATTTAAATTTCATAAAAATTATGGAAAACGAAAAACAATTTGAAGATGAAATAGATTTAATGGATTATGTTAAAGTAATTCTCAAAAGAAAAAGAACTATTTTATTCTGGTTTTTTGGATTAGCAATAATAGCTGGGATTATAAGTTTTGTTATGCCTAAAGTATATGAGATTGATACGGCTTTAGAAGTTGGGATATTAGAAAAGGCAAGCGGAACGAATGATGAACAATTGATGGAATCTCCAACTCAATTAGTGGGTAAGATTGATGGAGATGTTTATGGGATAAAAGTTAGGGAAGATTTAAATATTTTGGAAGAAGATTGGCCAAAGATAAAAACAGAAAATCCAAAGGGAACAAATTTGGTGGCGATATCAATAGAATCAAAAGAAACGGAGAAATCAGAGAATATTTTAAAAGAGATAAATGATTTAATTTTGGGAGAGCATCAAGATATTATTAACGTTAAAAAAGATTTGATTGAAAAGAAAATCATTACCGCAGAGAATAAAATAGAAAGTACGGAAGAAGATATAGTTATTGTTAATAAAAAAATAGAACCGCTTGAAAATGATATTGAGAGGATAAATAATAAAATTGAAAGTGCTGAAAGGGAAAAGGAAAGTCTTGAGGAAAAAGTGAACAGTTTGCAGCAACAGCTTATATATGAACAAACTCCGGGTACCCAATTTGCCCTGTTTGATGCAAAAGAGAAATTGGCAAATAAAGAAGACGATATAGAGGACCTATATTTAAGAATTAATTCTTTGCAGAGAACGATAGAAGATTATGGTTCTAAGGTAAACTCCCTTGAAAGAACAATAGATGATTATAATTCTACTATAGATTCTTTAAGAGCCTCTTTGGCTGGAATTAGAGAGACAAAGATTGTAAAGGCTCCTACCGTTTCAGAAAATCCCATAAAACCGAAAAAGAAATTAAATATAGCAATTGCTGGAATGTTGGGATTGTTTATTGGAGTGTTTTGGGCTTTTGGGAAAGAGTGGTGGGAAGGGAATAAGGGAAGTATCTAGTGGCTAGTGGCTAGTGGCTGGTATGTAGTATAGAGAATAGAGTAATGAATAAAGAATTAGGAATTATGAATAATGAATTAGGGAAAAAGGAATCAAGGTTAGAGAACAAAGACATAATTGACTAATGACTTATGACAGAATAAGAGAAGAGGAGATAAAGAAAAGAGAGAAGGAGATAGAGGTTAAACCTCAACCAAAGATTGAGGATTAACCTCCTAAAATAAACATTTAAACATAAGAAAAATCCTCGGGAGAGGATTTTTTGTTTGATGATATTTTAAATCTTTTACTTAAATTTTCTATTTCTTTCCTTTTAGAACATAATTTATTGTTTTAAGGATAATTCCAATATCAAGAAGCAGTGAACGGTTCTTGATATAGTAAAGATCGTAGTTAAACTTTTCTTTTGCTTGTTCAACTGAAAGAGAGGCTGGAAAGTGCAACTGAGCCCAGCCGGTAACGCCTGGTTTTACTAAATAGCGTTGGAAGTAGAAGGGAATTTCTTCTTCAAATATCTTACCAAGTTTTATCCATTCAGGACGAGGTCCGACAAGGCTTAAATCTCCTTTTAAAATTGCCCATGATTGAGGGAGTTCATCAAGGTGAAATCTTCTAAGAAACTTGCCGACTCTTGTTATTTGGTCTTCATCTTTTTCTCTCCATGTTTCTGTGTATTCCTTTTTGTTTGACTTCATTGATCTAAATTTGCAAACAATAAATTTCTTTTCTTTTCTTCCTATTCTTTCCTGCCTGTAAAATACAGGACCTGGGTTGTCTAGCTCTATTAACAGAGCAATAAAAGGAAAAAGCAATATTGTTAATATTATTGCTGGTATTCCAATTATAACATCAATTAATCTTTTAACGTTTTCGTAAACGATCTTTTCCTTTTCGTTTAAATTGTCTAAAAACCAAACCTCGTCAATTTGAGATAAAGGAACTTTCCCTGTGATTTTTTCATAGAAACTGGTAAAACTCTCAAAATTAAAATAGGGGAGATATTCATAAAGTTTTTTGGCAAGCTCTGGGTAATGGTTAAGATTCAAGGCGCTAACCACGGTATAGAGGTTTTGATTTTTCTCAAGATTCAAATCCCCTTTTTCAGGGTCAATTATTGAAATAATTTTGTATCCAAGCTGAGGATTGCCATCTATTCTTTCTTTAAGTTCTAACGTACGGGGGTTATTGCCGATGATTATTACTTCTCTTGTTAAAGTCGGGGACTTGATAGCAAAGTTGTAAAATTGGCGCCATAAGATAAATAGGATTCCGAAAAACAATAGGTTTAAGAAAAGATTTGTTTTTGGAGCCAAATGGAAGAAGTTAGGAAAAAGATAGAGAATGGTGGTTGATAAAAGACCATTCAATATTGTTGCTTTTAAAATTGCCAAGTAGAAATCAGATGTATTTTTGGCTAGTTTTAAATCATAAAGACCGAAGATGTAAAAGGAGAGAATCCAGAAAGGATAAATAAAAACAAAGACACTTAAGTGTCTTTGTAACATTAGAGAAGAATCAATCCCGAACCTTAACTTGAGTATTAGCAATAAAGAAAGATACAAAAATGCTATGTCTCCGAGAAACATTAATCCTATTTTTGCTTTTGAGAAAAATCCCTTCATGTCTTTTATATAATTCTATATAATTTCTTAAGAAATAAAAAGAGTAAAAGGGTAAAATCACAATATGAAGATTAAAATAAAACTTTTAATTAAAAAATCTTTGTGATAAGATTAAATAACCGAAAAGATAAAAACAGTCAAAATGAAAAAGATAATCTTTATTTTAAGCTTAATAATATTCGCTTTATTTTTCAGCTTTATTGAAGCTGAAATGGTGGGGGAAACCCAGGATTTTTACATTCAGTCAGATTATGATTTGCAAGGAAGGGAAAATATTTCAGCAACTTTGGTTAAAAAAACCTCCAAACTCTATTTCTATATAGACCAGGATTACTGGTATTCTTTGAGTTACCATGAACAAAACCAAGTAAGAAATTCTTTAGAAATCCTTGCTGGAGAGTTTGAAAAAACCACATATCCTCTTTTAACCGGAACCTTCGGTTCTGAATGGAAACCGGGAGTGGATAACATGGAGGA
>Ga0268279_1000546_pt1 | contig 23657 bp, 26 predicted proteins | sample saktaG_6_FD_190142 | JGI IMG/M metagenome (GOLD analysis project Ga0268279, IMG submission 190142) | Saline water microbial communities from Sakinaw Lake, British Columbia, Canada - sak_2010_1_5_80m | ecosystem: Environmental > Aquatic > Non-marine Saline and Alkaline > Saline ...
TTCGTCAGCGATCTTCTGCCTGAAGGCATGAGCTACGTATCGTCGAAAGGCGGTGGGGTCAACAACGATCGCTACATAAACTGGTCTGACGCCGGACCTCTGAACGGTGGCGCCAAAAAGTCGCTTGAGCTCGTAGCCCACATCGACGACCCGGTCTCAGGAACAAAGACTCTGACCAACCGCGTCAATGTGGAGGCAAAGCCAGAGCACGGCAATAACGTCACCGCCAATGCCAGCGCCATTGTCCAGGCCCGGAACGTCACCTGCATCTCGGGCTACAAGAACGACACCTTTGGGAACAGGCTTGCAGGCTGGACGATCTTCGTCGACAACGACGGCGACGGCGAATTCGATTCCGGCGAGCCGAACGGCACGACGAATTCGACCGGACGCTGGCAGATCTGCAGTCTGTCTTTTGGCGAATACACCGTCTGCGAAGAGCTGCAGCCCGGATGGACCCCGATCGATCCTCCCAGCGGTTGTTACCACAACGTCACCTTGGTGCCCGGTCAGAACGTGACCCTGGACTTCACCAACGACCCGCGTAACCTCACCATAACGAAGGTGGCCGACAAGTACGAGGTCAAGAGCGGCGAGGAGGTAACCTACACCATCACCGTCTGCAACAACGGCGGAACTGACGTCGGCAACGTCACCGTCTGGGACGTCTTCAACAGGTACGTGGAACTCCTGTGGTCCTCGCCCGCACCAGGGCCCGACGGAAGGTGGCACTTCGACGTTATTCCGGCAGGCGAGTGCAGGACGATCACGGTCAAGGTCAGAGTTCCGGAGAGGCAGGACTTCGAGTTCGGCATGGAGCAGGGGGTGACGGGAGAAGGCTTCGTCAACGTCGCCAACGACTACAGCACCACCTTCGAGGAGTACCTCATCAAGAACTGCGCCTATGCCACCTCCGACTGGAATTCGGAGCCGATCTCTGCCTGCGTGACCGTGACCGTTGGTGAGGAGCTTGGAACCGAGCTGGAGACGAGAGAGTACGGCAGCGGCCTCTTCGACGTCGAAGAGAGGGTGGCGATCTTCACCGATAACAAGTCGATAGAGTGGGAAGAGGACTTATCAGCGACCTACAAGCCGACCACGATAGGGCTCTACAACAACAGGACCGTCACCTACGACTCCGCCTGGGTCAAGAAGGCCCGGGCCAAGAACCGCGTTACCGGCACCACCATGACCGAGACCTATCACGATGCTGCCAGGCTCGATCGCGAGTCGAGGATGTTCCTGGACGAGAACGAGTCCGTCATGGAGGTCAATTCCGAGTTCGACGGTCGGGGTCACATCGGATTCTTGAAGATGCCTTCGAGTTCGTCGACGCCTCAGACAACTCCCATCTTTGAGGCTCGCGAGGACTACACCGGAAGCTTCAAGGTTTTAGAAAAAGTCGACGAGTACGGCTCAGCCGTCAGCTCCGAGAAGGCGGCATCGGGAGCGGGCCTCGTGGTGGTTGACAAGAGGGTTGGCGACGTCCAGAGAAGCTACGAGTCGGGCACGGGAACCTACGACTCTGAAGAGCTGATCGAGACCTACACCAACTACATCGCAAAGGATATCAGCCTCGTATACTCGCCGATGAGCCAGAGCCTCACGGGCGACGTATCGATCGACGCCTCTCTGAAGTGGAAGGAGGGTATGTACTCGAAGGTCGAGAACACGAGCTTCATCGGCGAGGAGTACACTGGTGTGACCCAACTCGACAAGGAGACGGTGGCCAAAGGTCTCAACGAGATGGATACCGAGGCCGAGTTCTCGGGCCGAGCTCGTTACAGGGCCGTTTTGAGAGACGAGGTCGACTTCGACGAGCAGTACGAGGGGGACTACTCCATCGAGAGGAGGGTTCTCTTCACCGGGATTCCCAAGTACGACCGGCCTCACCTGACCGTCGTCAAGAACGGATCGTTCGCCAAGGAGACGATATTCAATGCCAAGGATACGACCCTGGCCGGCGAGAGCAGAGACAAGGTGATCACCGTTGCCACCTACACCATAACCGTGGAGAACGACGGCAACAGGGCTCTGGGTCCCATATACGTGAAGGACCTATTCCCGCCGAAGGCGGTTTACATCAACGCCTCGGTCCGGCCCGCCGAGCTGACTGACAAATATGCCAACTGGACTCTGACGCATCTTGCCATAGGCGACGTCGTCACCATCGTTCTTAACATGGACGTGACAAAGCACGTTCCTGCAGAATTGGTGAACAGGGTCGAGGTCTGCGGCGGCTACAACGGCGACGAATGGGTCTGCGCATCCAACTTCAGCGCCGTCGAGAAGGAGTGGCTCACATGCTGCCTCGACGAGACCGTCTCTGTGACGAAGACGGCGGAGGTTGACGAGACGAACGCGAACGTCGTATGGTACAGGATCGAGATCAAGAACAACGACGACGTCACCAGGGTGGCGACGGTGACCGATTGGTTGCCTGTGGGGATGGAACTCATCGACTCGTCGATACCTTTCGCCTCCTACGAGAACGGCACCGTCATCTGGAACCTCTTTGAGATCGGCCCGTTCGAGACGGTGACGATCGAGTTTTCCGCCCTCGCCCCCGGCGACGGGAGGTTCTCAAACTCCGTCGAGGTCGATCCGAGGTCCGTCGACGGACCCGTCGTCCAGCCGGTCCGCGCCACCTGCGTCATCGATGTTGGCACCGTCGAGGACGAGTGCGGCCCCGTCTCTTGTGACGCCTGGCAGCCGCCGAACTGGGAGTTCGAGTACGTCGGATACCCGGCGGAGATGACCTGCGAAGAAAACTGTGGCCTTGCGCCATGAAAGGGGCCTATGGCCCTCCTTCCTCATTTTTCTCGTCTCGTCTTTTTCGACCTCTTCAGAGGAAAGCCATATAGCGGCGGAGGTCGAACTCTCGACCATGATCAGGGGAAAGGCATGGGTCTATGGGGACGACGTGGACACCGACGTCATAATCCCCGGTCCCTACCTCAGGACGAAGGACATCAAGGAGCTGGCCTGCCACGCCATGGAGGGTCTGGACCCGGATTTCGCCGAAAAGGTGAAACCCGGGGACGTGATCGTTGCGGGGAGCAACTTCGGCTGCGGCTCCTCCAGGGAGCAGGCGCCTCTTGCCCTCCGGGAGGCCGGAGTGGCTTGCGTTGTGGCGCGGTCTTTTGCCAGGATATTCTACAGGAATGCCATCAACGTCGGCCTGCCGGTGGTGGAGGCCGACGTTGCGTGCCTGGAGGGCGACGAGGTGGAGGTGGACCTTGCACAGGGGACGGTGACCGTCGGGGAAAGGACCTTTTTGGGCACTAGGCTTCCAGACTTCCTCCTCGCGATCCTCCAGGATGGAGGGCTCGTCGCCCATCGTAGAAAGGAGAAGGAAGGAGCGCTTTGATATTTCCTGAGGATTACAAGTACGTGGGAACGGCCCTCGAGGCTAGGCCCGGCGACCCCATCTACTTCTCCACCCGGTACCTGATCCACTTCACAGACGAGATCACCATCTACATGGTGGAGGCGGGGCCGGGGAAGGGGTTCATGCGTCCGGTGAAGTCGATGAAGCCGATCGTCAGCGGCGATGCTATCCTGGAATATCCAGAGAAGATCGACACTCGGAGCCGGGCAAAGCTGATCGAGCTGGCTTTTTCTCTGTGCAAAGACGGTGTGAAGGCTGTGATCTTCAAGGGTCCCGACGAGCACGTCACCTTCGTCCACGAGCCGGACCTCTCAGCCGTCACCGAGATTGAGATCCTGGACGTCGTCCCGCCCCGACCATCCTGGCTGGTCTATGTCATCGAGAACCTGGAGACGGCCGGAGTTCTCGGAGATCTTGCCCTGAAGTTCAAGAGCAGAGTTCTCGACCTTCGAAGCTTTGAGGGTGAGGACGTCTACTTCCCCTGCACTGCCTCGGGCCTGGGCAGGTCCCTGGACTCGGACAGGGTCGAGATCGAGGACCCCCTGATCGTCGGGTGTGAGGTCTCAAGGGAGGTCTTCAGGGGCATGTACCCAGGAAAAGAGCACAGATTTTTGAACACCTGCCCCCTCTCAAACGATCTTCTGGCTCCGAAGGGGCCGTTCATCACGCGGTGCTGCAAGTCCGAGCGCAGCGGGATCACCAGGTCGAAAGGCAACGTGGGCGTCGTGGTCCACTGGGGGGATGGTGCCCCAAAAATCTCGGAGGCGATAAGATGTCTGGCAGAGGAGCTGAAAAGAAAGTAGCCCTGGTCAAGGGGGACGGCGTGGGGCCGGAGGTCATCGATGGCGCCCTCGCCGTCCTGGAGGCGGTGGGCGCGGACCTGGAGTTCGTTCCCGTGGAGCTTGGTTACGGCCGATGGAAGAGGACGGGAAAGGCGATTGGAGAAGAGGACCTGGACCTCGTCAAGACCTGCCACTGCGTTCTCTTCGGCGCGATCACAACTCCACCGGACCCCGACTACAAAAGCGTCCTTCTCGCCTTGAGAAAGGGGCTGGACCTCTACGCCAACATCAGGCCTTTCAAAACTCAGGACCTCGACTTTGTGATCGTGAGGGAGAACACTGAGGGGATGTACTCGGGGGTCGAGAAGCTGGACGAGGAGGAGGCTACGACTTTGAGGGTGATAACCCTCCGGGGCTCTCTTCGGATCGCGGAGAAGGCCTGCCAGATCGCTTCAGATAGAGAGAAGCTCACCATCGTCCACAAGTCAAACGTCCTCAAGAGCGACACCCTTTTCTTGCGGATATGCGGGGAGACGGCCCACCGGTGGGATCTGCTCTTCGAGGATATGCTCGTCGACGCCGCCGCCTACAACCTGGTCAAAAACCCCAAGAGGTTTGACGTGATCGTGACCACAAACCTCTTCGGAGACATCCTCAGCGACGAGGCCGCGGGCGTCATCGGGGGCTTGGGCCTTTGTCCCAGCGCGAACCTCGGCGAGAAGTACGCCCTCTTCGAGCCGATCCACGGCTCAGCCCCCGACATCGCAGGAATGGGAATCGCAAACCCCATCGGCGCCATCAGGAGCGCCGCCATGATGCTGGAGTGGTTCGGCGAGGTCGGGAAGGCGAGGATGATCGAGGAGGCGGTGGAGTGGACCCTCGCCCAGAAGGTTGCAACGCCGGACCTGGGCGGGAGCTGCTCCACAAAAGAGGTGGCAGAAGCCATCGCAAAGCGGCTGGCCTGGTCAGATTGATCGAGGATCTCGGAAGGCGCGGTCGTGGCGGTTGATTTGAGGTATGCGAAGGCGGCATATTGATCGAAATCTTTTTCACCATGAAGCCCCCTTCGCCATCTGAATGTCAGAACAGAAGGCTCAGACCCGCAAGAACAAAGTCAACGGCCGCAAAGGCGAGCTGGCCGAGAAGCTGGGCGATATGAACGTGAAGATCAACGCCCCGAAGTTCAACTACAAGGATTACATCAGGGTGCTCAAGCTGGCGAGAAAGCCCACACGCGAGGAGTTTCTGATGATCTCCAAGATCGCCATCCTGGGGATAGCCCTGATCGGCATGATGGGGTTCATCATCTACGTCTTCCTCACAGAGCTTCCAAAGGCGGTCTGAGCAAAAAAACGATTTCGAGATGGGGCCACCGGGTCCCCATCCATCGAGTTTTTCAATTTTATCCCACCTCGTTCAGCCCTCGCAGTGTGGCGCCGAACTCCGACTCGACGATGCTGGAGACGCCCATGGTCTTGGGGTGAAGGTCGATCTCCACCATGACGTGCTGGTGGCCGAGCTCTCTCAGGGGCCGGACCTGCCGGGGACCGTTGGTGATGGAGAATATCTCCATCCCCTTGAGCGAGTCGATGGGTATCGCGTGGGGAACTCCCGAGATCACGGCGAAGTCGTAGTCGTCCTCTTCGGCGATGTATCTTGCCACCTCATCTCCGGCGATGGGGTACTCGTCAAGCCCGCCGATGATTCGATCGATCTGAACACCTCTCTCCTCGAGGCCCCGGAGGACGTTCTTCGCGTCCCTTCTCACCTTCGCTAACCCCTTGTTCTCGTCGAGGTTTGCAAGGGTCGAGACCTCGGCGCCCCGGGCCTTTGCGACCTGGGCCACGGCGGCGTTGATGTCGGCGAACATGTAGGCGGTTTCCTTCTTGGCGTTGAGGACGTTTATGCCCCTCTTCCCCTCCTTTATCAGGTCGAGAAGCCTCTCTGCTGCCTTGTACTTGATCTCGCCTCTCTCGGGCGCCAGGTACTCCTGGCTTGCCGCCCCGTGGAGCCTCTCGACCTCTGTCGCCTTCTCCAGGAGGTACTTCTGCCTGTCAAACTCCTTCCGGTCGATTATACCCAGGTCGAGGGCTGCCTCCAGGGTGATGATGACGCCCTTGGTGTTGTCGCGGTATCCGGCGTGAACCTCCACTTCCAGGACGGGAACGTCGACATCGGCGTCGACGACGGCCTGGTGGAGGTCTTCACCTATGATCATGCTGCTGCAGGTCCCCACCACGCCGATGAGCTTCGGGTTGAAGAGCTCGCTCGCTCGCTGGAGGAGCCTTGTGAGCTGCTCTTGCCCGCCGAAGACGAAGCCCGCCTCGTCGAGGGCGGTGGTGAGAGTGTGGACGCCGTCCTCCTCCAGGAGGCGGGCGTGCTTGAAGCAGCAGCCGCTGGGGCCGTGCATTATAACGACGTCGACGCCCAGGTCTCTCAAGGTGTAAAGGGCCGCAACTATCGAGCTCGGCCTTGGATGCAGTATTTGAACTTCGTTTGCCATCATGAAAATCACCTGAAACATTTAACGCATGAAATTATCCTGTCGCCTTTCTTCAGGTCGGCCTTCGTCTCGGCGAGGCCAGAATCGAGGTCTGGGGCCGATAGGGCTGCTAGATTGGGTGCGTGAGGCTTCAGCCTCTCCCCCACGAGGACCAATAGGTCGATCTCCCGGCGGCGGCGAGTGAGAAGATCGATCAGGGCAGGCACGTCCATCCCCTCGCAGACGGTCGCGGCCTCCTCGCCCACGACGAGGGCCAGCCTTCCGTCTCCTCTGGCGCGGTCAAGGGCGGCCTCGACCCCCGAGGCCCCAAGGCCTGAGTTTGAGTTGTCAAGTACCAAAATCCCGTCTTGCCACGTCTTCTTCATCCTGCCGCCGAGGCCCTCAAATCCCTCCAGGGCGGAGGCGATCTCCTCGAGGCCAAAGCCCGCTGCGAGGGCAGAAGCCGCGGCTCCGGAGATGGCTGCAACGTAGCTTTCGATATCGAAGCTCTCGCCGAGATCGAGGGGCGCCCTCTCCTCGCCTGCCAGAATCTCTCGGGGCGTGCACCAGACCCTGCCTCTTGGCCCCGCCCCGAAGGTCACGTCGGCCGAGATCTCGACGTCCTCGCCCGCGATAAGCTTCGAGCCCCGTTTTGACAAAGACACCATCTGGAGCTTTGCGGTGCTGGCCCAGAGGGATCCTCCCGCTATCTTGTAGTCGCCGGCAAAGCTGGTCAGAACCCCGAAGTCGGCAAGGCCCGTCCCCCCGAGGGATATCTCGCATACCAGATCGTCGGCGCCAGCGTCCTTTGCCGCGTCGAAAGCTCGGATCACGTTGGCGGGCGTGATGCTGAGCCCCGACCTCACGAGCTCGCTTTTTCCGTCCTTCCAGATCTCGATCCCCCGGGTGGTGTGGGATGCGACAGTTCCCCTGGCAGAGAGGATCCGGGCTAAGATGAGGGCTGTGGTGGTCTTGCCCCTCGTCCCCGTGATCTCAAAGGCCCGAAAGTTCCTCTTCCCATCTAAGAGGTCGCCGACGGCCCGATGGTGGGTGACCACTTTTTTTCCGAGACGTCTCGCCTCTTCGTGGGCCGGATTTCCTGGCGGCAGGTGGACCGGGGCGACGACCAAATCGAAGCCCGAGACGTCGGGGACGCTGTGGTAGACCTCGAGGGCGGCAGCCTCGATCCCCCTCCCCCTCATCCGCTCTGCGATCAACCCGGCGCCGTGGATGGTGTCGAGGACCGCAACCTCGGAGGCTACTTCAGAGCTTCCGTCGCTCTCCTGTAGGCGAGGGAGGCGATGCATTCGTCCACGCCCAGGGGCTCTGCACACCTGATCTCCACCTCGTCTCCGTTCAGCTTGCATTTTCCCCTCCGGAGATTCGGGTCCACGCACAGCTCGCTTGGGATATCTTCCAGGGTGTGGACGCCGTGGGCGAGGAAGATGGGGAGGGCAACGATCGTCTTGACGTTCGTTCCCGAGAAACTCTCAAGGCCTGCGGCGATGTTCGGCTCGTCCATGTTCAGAAAGGCGATTCTCACGGGGCCTTCGTGGTTTTTGCCTATAAGCTCCGCGCACTTTTCCACCATCTCTTTGTTGTACGGCTTGGTGCTGCCGTGTCCGAGAACAAGAATCCCTACATCGTCAACCATAGATCTCACCGATATTACGTTTTTACATATTTGTATTACCTGGATGGGATTAATAACTAATAAATCCTTTCCCGACGTAAAATGGTCTGGCAGTCGGTCCCCAGATCTTCGTCAGTGGCTGAAGGTCTCAACCTCGGGCTGAGCGCAAAACAATTGGGATAAGTCGATATGAGCCGCATAGCGTATCTCCTGGCATCAGTCCTCTTAATTATGCAGACTGCAGGCGGAGCCGAGGTCTTCATGTCGACGCGAGAGAGCCTCACCTTCGCCGACAACCTGACCCTCGTGGTGATGGACGTGGAGCCGGGGGCGGGCGAGGGTGTCGTCTGGCTGGAGCTTCGGGACGAGCATGGGCCCCTCAAGTCCTCGATCTTGAAGACCGGGGAGAGCTTCGCCTACGACGAGAGGGGTGAGGGGCTGAACCTGACCGTCACCAGAATCTACGCCGGGGGCGAGAGGGACCTGGTGGACCTGGACCTGGAATCCGGCGAGGTCGTCAGAAGGTCATCCCAAGAGCTTCCCGACGACCCATATCAAAATCGTGATCGTTCCGGCCAATCGGGCGATTCGCCTCTCCTCAACTGGGGCCTGGCGATCGTCCTGGTCCTCGTCTTGACGGCCTGGGTCTATTTCGGGGCGAGATCCAGGGGAAGGTAAAGGTGAGGGGCGGCCTTCTCGGCTGGCCGAGCTAGGTTATTTTTGCTGAGTGTATTGGGGCGTATTTTTGAAGTACCATGTTCCCTTCACAAATCTCCAATCGGCTCCACCATCGGGGATTCTGGACCAGGTATAATTGTTGTCGGAATTATCACTTAATATGGGAGTCCTATCGACCTCGATGCCCTCACTGTTTCTCAGGATGAGGGATTCATCATTGTGCTCGAACTTTTCGTCTACTCCCATGCTGTATATGTGTCCTGGGAAGATCGCAGCATCAGTTAGTTCGATGGTGACGCCACTGTTGGTCGATGAGATGGTCCAGTCGTCTAGGTCAAAAAACTTATCTCCAGTCCCAGTGTTATACAACTCAAAAAACTGAAAGCAATTGAGGTGGTCGCAGCCTGGATTGAGCTCCACCTCATTGATAACTATTTTACTCACAGCAATCCCAGATATCGCCATCAAGCCAACTATGATTAAAATCGGAATCGTTATACTTTTCATGAAAATCACCTCTATGTGTCTGTTATAGATAAACTATAAATTCTTTTGGGATGATGTTGTAATAAGAGCCAATTTAACTCGTATTTAAAGCTCGTCCCAGGTCTCTTTGACTGATCCCAAGTGCGCCCCCCGGACGGTCCCGCCGCCCCCGCAGCCAGCCTTCGATTTTCATCTCGCCCTCTTCCGACAACATCCCAATCCTGCGCGACCTCGCCCTCGCCGCTCCGCACGATGCCGCCGCCCTCCCCATCACGGTCTGTTTTCGCCGCCCGATTTTCCCGCCCGGCGGCGGTCCCGCGCCCCTCGGTCCGGCCTACCCAGCTTTTCGCGCCGCCTGGGCGATCTGGAAGGTGCACCTCGCCTTGGGGCCGGGACGACGAGAAGCGCGCCCGAGGTGGTGCTCCGGGACCCGATCGACCCAGAATCGGCGCCGTGCCTTCAGGGACCAGGGGGGGCGCGGCGAAAGGATGAGCTCCGCCAACGAGCTGAAGATGGCGAGGGACTTCGGGGCCTACCCCACCGGGATCGCAAGGAAGCTGGCGGAGGAATAAAGGAGGTGGTGCGACTTTTTTTATAAGAAGCGAGATTTTATTTTAAATTCAATTCACCGCAACTTGCTGCATGGTGCACCACCACCAGTTTGCAGCCACTTGATTTGCCTGCTGCTCAGGGAACTGACAGATGAAGGAATCGGCATCTGCAAATCTATAAATAACAGAAAAATATATATTATTCTAGCCTTCTAGCTGGGGGCCATAAGCGATCTGAGGTGAACAAGAATTGAATGCTGAAGCTTCTAGTCGGTTGTGTATATGGACATTTTTAATTGCGTTATTTGTATTGTTTGGCATTGGCTCAAACGCCATCGCCACAGATCAACAGGACACCACCTTGGAGGCGAGCGATGGTGCGGATCTCGGGCCAGCCATCGGCTCGGAGAGCCAGGATCAGGAACCTTACCCAGGATGCCCTCCCTGGAACCACACCATCACGTTCGTCAACAAGGGCAATAAACCGGTTACGATTAAAGTTTCCTCAGGCTGTTATAATGGGTCGGCGCCCGCCATAAACAATACTAGTAGTACGAAGTGGTTCGTCAAAAATGCAGGTGGGGACTACTGTTGGCCAACGCAGGAGCACAGCAACAAGTCGATAGAGTTAATTACTGTGGATGCTAATAAATCTAAAAGTATTACCGTCGCCTCATGTTGGTCTGGCAGTTTTTTTGTTAACAGAACCAAGGCAGAGATCACCTTCGATGGCGGTATAAACCAATTTGGTAAAATTAAGAACACGCATGACTTTTACGACGCGAGTATGGTCGACGGCTTCTCCAGGGATGTTGTCCTGATTAAACCGGGTCCAGGAGGTGTTGGAGATTGCAGATACACCGGATGCAATAGAATTCCCGAATGTCCCGGAAATCTTTGGGATAACGCATCTGGTGCCTGTCTGAGTCCTTGCCAGAATATGACCAGAATGAAATTAAATGTGAGCGACCCTGAGTTCCGAAAGTATTGTTGTAAATGCGCGGGTGTCGGCAAGGATAACACCAGCTGCGATTGTGATCCTAACCATCCAACTAAGATAAAACCCGGAGCTTTACATAACTGTACTGGTGAATTCGGCTGCTCGCCCTTTTCTGAACCGGGCAAGTCTAACCCTGGTTCAGCGTGCTGTCCGTGGTTCAAAAACGATTCTGCATCGTGCAACGCTACGAGTGTGGACAGGGCTTGGGACCAGTGGGCTCTGGATTACATTGATGCTGTCAAAACTGCGTGCCCCGGCCAGTACGCTTGGCAGTACGATGACGTGGATAGCACTCGCACCTGTCAGGGAGGAGGAGATCCTCCTAGCTACCCGATGAACTACACGGTCACCATCAGGTAGATTCAGACGGCAACGGCGTGCAACATGAGGATGAGGTGGGTCTTCCCGGGGGGTCGCGGTGGAACTCTACGATCCGCGGGAAACCTTGGTCAGGGAGCACGACGGCGAACGCCGCGGGCCATTACGGAGCCTGGCTGGTACCTGATCAAGTACCACGTACATCCTCTATTTCAGATCGCAGAGGTAATATCGCCTCTGTCCTCTTTTTCCGCCCCGACGAAGTATCCTGTGCTTATCCACCAGCCCGTATTTTTTGAAGAACAGACCCCTCGCCCTCGCCTTTCATCCCACGGCTGTGGCCAACTTTTCTGAGGTGGTTTTCTCTCCTCAGACCAGGTGGGGCCGATGAATTCCTCGTCAGATCACTCAAAGCGGTTTTAATCGATCGTGAATGAAATATGAAATAGAATCTGCTCTTCCTCCATCTCCTCGATCACCTCCCCCAGCACGAAGCCGAACCTCCTACGATCGTTCCGCCCTCGCAGAATGCAGTCGATTTCATCCCGTCCACTCACGAGAGCATCCCCCTCGGCGCGAGTTCTTCCCCACCAGCCCTGCTCTGCCACCCTTCCGCCTCGATGTGTTTCGCCGCCCGATTTCCCTGCCCGGCGGAGGTCCCGCGCCCCTCGGCCCCGGATGCCCCGCCTTTTCGCGCCGCCTGGGCCAGATCACTGCCAGACAAGAGGTGGGTCTTATTTTCCTCTACTCGCCTGGGGTTTCGCTCCAGAGGTCGGAGTATCTCTCCATCAACTGCGAGTAAATGGCGCTGGTTTCGCCGTACACCAAGTCGTGATGGTTGATGGTTATGAACACGATGGCATCTCTGATGATTACATAAGTGATGACAAAAGGGTTGACATGTACGCCGCGAGCGCCTTTTAAATTATATCTCTTAGGCACGCCGGTTTCAGGATTTTCTGCTATTTTTTCGATCTTCTTTTTTACCTTTTCTTTCAAAGCTCGATTTTTCTGAGTTAATCTTTTATAATTACTATCGAATTCCTTAGTGAAGATTATTTTGGTGATCATTCGGCAACCTTAAAAGCGCTTACAGGCTGTCTAAATGCTTCAAAGCTTCGTCTTTATTATGGCAGACTGTCACACGCCCCTCCTTGTAATCCTCTATGCCCCTAACTATGCTTGCTACGAATTCATCATCTTGATTGAGAGGACTTATTTCAGTTTTTGTGGTTTTGATTTCTGCAGATACCATTCGAATGCTCACCTAGCTTAACTTGAGGCTCTGATGTTATCTATCTTTCGCCTTTATCGTACTTACGATCTTTTACTTGGATCGGATGTTAGGTCCTGGTTCATCCTGCCGCTTCAGCGCATTTTCGCCGCCCGATTTTCCCGCCCGGTGGAAGGTTCCGCGCCCCTCGGCCCCGGCCGCCTCGCGTTCTCGCGCCGCCTGGGCTACTTCGTGGGCCTTCGGGACTGGACTATCAGAAGACGTGCACTGCCGTCGCCTTGAAGGTCAGATAAACGTGGTCGCCCTCCGTGAGGTCCATCTCCTGGCATCCGCGCCGGGTCAGCATCACCATGAAGGGGATTCCCACGTCAACCCAGACCTTCACCATTATCCCGCCGTTGGCGATCTCCTCGACCCTGCCCTGAAATGAGTTTCGAGCGCTGGATTTGAGAGGCGCCTTTGATATCAGTATATCCTCGGGCCGGACAGAGGCGAAGACCTCTCGGCACTTTTTACTTTCCCACCTGTCATCGCTTCCGTTTCCGTCTCCATCCCCATCGAGATCCCCAGACGCCGCCGAGACGATCTTGAGGCCGTCCACCTCGATCTCCATCAGACCTCGCCTTTTTGATGCGACGCCCCTGAAGATGTTCTCGACTCCGACGAAGTTTGCGATCATCTCGCAGTTGGGCCTTCTGAATATCTCCTCCGGGCTTCCCACTTGGATGATCTCGCCCTCGTTCATCACCGCCACCCTGTCGGCCAGGGAGAAGACCTCCTCGAAGTTGTGGGTGACGTGTATTATCGTCGTCCCGTAGACCTCGTGGATCCTCTTCAGCTCTCGTCGAAGCCTCTCCCTCGTCAGGCCGTCGAGGGCGCTCAGGGGCTCGTCGAGGAGCATCACCGCGGGCTCCATGACGATCGCTCTCGCGATCGCAACCCTCTGCTGCTCACCACCGCTCAACGTCTCAGGCCTCCGGTGGTGAAGGTGCGAGATCCCCAAAAGCTCCGAGGCCGCAGCCACCTTCTTCTCGATATCGGCAGAAGATGCCTTCCTCGACTTAAGGCCGAAGCCGATGTTCTCCTTGACCGAGAGGTGGGGAAATAGCATGTAGTCCTGGTAGACCATGCAGACCTTTCGGTTCCTCGGCACTTCCCTCGTGATCTCCCGCCCGTCGAGGAAGATCCTCCCCTCGTCGGGAGCGTAAATTCCTGCCACTGTCTCCATGAGGATCGTCTTTCCGGAGCCGGTGGGGCCGATTATGACGAGATACTCGCCAGATCCCACCTCCAGGGAGACGTCCCTCAAGACGAAGTCGCCCAGATCTTTGGAGAGCTTCTCTATCCGCAGAATCTTTTGCCACCCCCTTAAAGGCGGAGGCCCCCACCCCGCCGTTCGAAGATGTAGAGGGAGACTGCCGATATCAGTATCAGGACCGTCGCCGCCGAGATGGCCTCGTCGAGCTTTCCGCAGGACATGTTCAGGAAGAGGGATATGGGGAGCGTCTCGGTCTTCATCCTCGTCGCTCCCGCAAGCATCAGGGCCGCCCCGAACTCGCCGATCCCCTTAGACCAGGTGATCACAGACCCTGCGAGAAGGCCATTTGAAGCCATTGGCAAGGTCACCCTCCATATGGCCTGGGCGTCGGTGCACCCCAGAGTTTTGGCGACGTACTCGTATCTGGGGCTGATCCCCTCGAAGGTCGACCTCATCACCCTCAGCATAAAGGGCATGTTCACGAAGAACTGGGCGACCACGATCCCGAGGGGCGAAAATACGAAGACGAGCCCCGCCTCGGCAAGCTCCCTTCCCGGAAGGCTTGTGCCGAAGAAGAGGAGAAGGCCGACCCCCGCCACCAGCGGTGGGAGGGCGAGAGGCATGTCGAGAAGGGTGTTCGCCGCGCTCTTTCCCGGAAAGTCGTAGCGAGCGAGGGCGTAGGCCGCCGGGACCGCGACCAAAAGGCAGAGGATCGTCGAGGCGACCGACGTCTTCAGGCTCAAGGCGATGGCAAACTGGATCTCCTCAGATCGAAGAGATTCGAAGAAGGTCTCGGGTGGCGAATGGCTCAGTACCAGGATAAGGACGATCGATATGAAGGCCGCAAGGACGAGGATCGCCCCGATGGTTGCGGCCTTCAGCCAGAGCCGTTCAAGGACGATCAGCTTCCTCTGCCCCCTTCCCCTTCAGTTTCATCCCTCGTACTTCGGATCTGGATAAGTGGCAAACCCGTAATCGGCAAAGACCGCCTTTCCCTCTTCAGAGGCGACGAAGTTCATGAACTTCTCGGCGTTCTCCACCTTTTCGGAGAAAACTAGAGTTCCGATGGGAATGACTTTGATCCCGTTCATTTCCTGAGGTATATCGACCTTCTCCATCGTTTCGGGGTTGTAGAGGTCTTCCCAGACGATCGCAGCGTCGGCCTGCTCCATCGATATGTAGACCAGAAGCTCATTTACAGTTCCTGAGAAGGCGATGACGTTCTTTTCGCCCTCTTCCCAGATCCCCAAGCTCTCCAGCATGTTCTTCGCGTTCTTTCCAATGGCTGGGCCCGTGGGATCACCGAGAACGACACTCACACCGGTCTCTGCGAGGTCCTCAAGGGAATCGATCCCCGCGGGGTTTCCCTTCGGGGTGATGATGCAGGGGACGTGGTAGACGACGTTTGCGGTCTCATCGACGAAGCCCTTGTCTATCGCCGATTCGATGTAAGATCTCGCTCCGGGCATGTAGAGATCACCGGTCTGGTATAGCTCGATCTGGGAGAGTAGCTGGGCCGATCCGCCGAAGGTGTACTGGATCTGTATTCCCTCCTTCTCCTCGAAGAGGTCGGAGATCTCCTCCATCGGCACTCTCAATCCTGCGCCACTATAAACGAGAAGCGAATCATCAGCAGCGCACCCCGAAATTGCGAGGTTCGCAGCCAAGATCAGCCCGATCATCAATGATACAGCTTTGCGGTTCATCGGGCAGCATCTTTGCAACCACAAACATAAACATGACGGCACGATGGTAAACAGAAACGTTTAACTTGTTGACCGGATGGCGCCAAAAAAGGGACGTGGGTCCTGTAGGCGACTGATAGCTTTCGAGAAAGCAATATAACACCTGGTCCCAACCTACGGCCTTGTGAGATCCGGCCTTTCGGCGTCGGCTCATCTTCTCCTCAGGGATACAGCAGTAGCATGGAAGGTTCTCGTTGGCTTGGATCGATGTGGTCGCCAGGGAGATCCAGAGCATATGATACAAAAAAGAAAATGAGCCGAGGATTGGTCCGGCCCCAGCCCAAGATCGAGAAATTAGTCATCCAGCTTATTCTTCAATTGGCGTCAGCACGGTGGTCTCTGCAAAGTCGTAGACCTTCTTCAGATCCATGTCGTAGGCAGCGCCCACACCATTTAGGATGATCTCGCCAGATTCCAGGATCTCTCCGTCCAATACCCCCTCAACGGTCAAGTTCATCCCATCATCCGTTTCGGGCCCTGAGTACAATATGTGCACCTCATCCATGGTGGTGGAACCCACGACCTGGTAAGGCCCACCGTCAAGACACTCCATGGTGGCCACCAAAAGGGAGCCGTGCTGCTCTATCGTCCAGACGCACTCTTCCTGGTAGGGGTATACCATGGTGACGTTCTCCTCGACTCCAACGGCAACGCCTTGAGTGAGATCGGCATACTCTCCAGAGATGTCCTTTACCTCAACCTTCGAGGCGATCAGATCGGTGTCCAAGGCAGCCCAGAGATCTTCGCCACTGGCAGCGCTCTCCGAGTCATCTCCCATGGCGGTCAGTCCCGTCAGCAGAAGGAGGGTCAAGATCCCTCCAAGGGTCGCAATTCGTCTCATCTTACAACCTCTCTATCTTATTGCTCACAGTTGTTGAGATAATCGAAGCGTAATAGAGTAAATACTTGATGATCTATAAGAAAGAGTTTTTCAGATATGCTGGTCGATCGAGGGATCGCCCCAGGTTCAGACCGACGGGCCCGGCGCGATCCTGCATTTCGGCGCGGGCTCGCCTTCGTCTCCGCCTGGGGATATCCCACAGACTGCGCACCGGACGGTTGTGGTTTTGAGGGAATAGAAATAGCGTTTTTTGCTGACCCCGTCAATTCAGCAACTTCGAGAACTGGCTCGCGAAGACGCAGACCACGTACCATATTACGTATGTGTTTAGTTCCCCCAGAGTCGCTTGCAAGGTGTTGGTTTTGGTCAATTCTGTCTTTGCCATCAAAGGGCGGAGCGAAAGTAGAATATGACCTCGAAGGTCTCATTGCCGGTGACGTGGAGGTGTGTGCCTTTCGGCCTGGAATCCTCGCTTTTCTGCCATTTGATTCAAGAGGGCTTATCCCCTATCGTCAAAGGGAAAATTGCTGGCCCCCCCCACAAAGGCTTTTATATCTTCCTCCCTTATGCGGCCCGGGCGCGAGAGTGGAAGGGCGGCTGCCGCTGGCGAACCCTTCGCCGGTGTGGAAAGTCCCCCCACCTCTGGACACGCAGACACCTTTTTCGGGTGTAGGGCGAGAGCTCTGGCTCTGGCACAGAAACGGCACTGCACCGCGTCAATGCCATGATGCCGAAAGGCTGAGGTCGCGCTGGAAGCAGATGAAACGGCGAATCCCTGCGGGTGCAAGCCAAAATATGGGCGATCGATGGAGTCCAGCCAACGCCCGGGTATGGCGCTAAGCTGAATGCCGCCAATGCTAGCAAGCACGAACAGAAGGGGGCTTACTCTCCAGACTCGCGTCCATAAATTTCACGGACTTAAGCCCTTCCATCAACCAACATCAATCAACCCGACCCCCCCTCGATCTCTTCTCTCTGGATGCTCCTTGCAAGAAGCCTGCCCACGCGGAGGGGTTCGGGGACCTTCCCCTCCAGGGTGAAGGAGTTTAAGAGGCCCTTCGTCTCCTCCGCCGTCGCACCGAGGGTCCTGGCGTAGACCTCGAATCCCGTTTTGAGCCTGACGGGCTCGCGGGACCCGAGCTTTCTGTACCTATCGATCTTCTCTTGGGGATGGGGAAAGTACTCTCTGATGTACCCCTCCAGCCCCTCCGACTCCTCGTAGGTGAGGCTAATCACCGGAAGGCCGGTCTCCTCGTGGATCTCATCAAGATCGACGATGTTGAACCAGCTGATGACCGATCCGTTCAGGACGATGGCGTTTATGTCGCTTCTCTCAAGTCTCCTGAATATCTTCAAAACCCCCTCGGTTGCGTCGTCCCCTCCGACGGATATTTTGGCGAAACCGAACCCGTCGACCCTCAGATCCTTCCGCATAACCACGCCCGCTAGCCTGGACTGCGGCTTCGTCTTCAGAAAGCTCTCGGCTATCCCCAGGACCCGAACCCCCCTCTTGTTGACGTGGAGCGTCATGAGCACCTATTTGCCCGGCAAGCTGAAAATCCTTTTGGAGGTTGTCGATGGTTTTATCCGGATATGTTCCCTCCCCCCATCTTGGCGAAAATTTCATAAGTTCATCCTTCTTGATTATAATCATTTGAGCAGCCGGGTCAGCAAGCGAATCTTGATGCACCGAGGAGTCAAAGACGAATAAGCGAATTTTCGCCTGTATGTCATTTCTGGACGCTTTTGTCGCGGCCGTCGGTACCATCTCCTCCGAGGATGTGACGGAGACTGCGGTGCCAGAGCCTGCGGAGGATGTGCCCAAGTTCTTCCTCTTCGTGGTCGACCCCGAGGGAGAGCTTCACTTCGCAGGGACGGTCGCGCCCGACGATCCCATAAATTTGAAGGTTTCAGCCCGCGACGCTGCAGGAGACGTCCATCTCGTATCGACCCGATCGACGTGTGAGGGCTGCAATCAGACCTAAACGAACCTGGGGAACTTCAGCAGCGGAGAGTATCTGGAGCTGGCGGGTCCCTGGGATGAAAACAGCTACGTCTTCTTCTGGACCCTGGACCGAGCACGAGGGCGAAGTCGTTGTGAGCAGCGTCTGCAGTGTCTATGTGGGAAGTCATGTTGCAGAGCCCTGAATGAGACATCACCTATATTCTTATAACCAAGAAGCGTCACAAAATAAAGATGTTCTAAGGCGAACGATCACGGCAAAATGGCGGAAAAGCTGGGGGTCAGGTGCCAACCAGCGGGGTCCTCACCTTTTCCAAGGCCGGGAAGGGGCAGGCCGGTAATAATGATCTCTCTCATCTGTTAGAATGTGATCGCGCAAAAAGATCAAAATTATAATAAGTTGGATCAGGGCGTTTGAATATCGCATGGAGGTGAAAGCGTGAAGACGAAGGAAATGGAGAACATGGACAAGGTGGTCGAGAAGATCGGGACTGGGCCGCTCTGCATGAACGAGTCCATCCTGGAAGAGGTCCAGAAGACCCTTCTGGAGAAGGGGTACGCAGCAGCCGAAGTTCTCGTATCTCAGCGGGCAGGGGCCGACGAGCAGGACGAGATTACGAGGGCGCTTGCCATCTGTCAGAAATACAACCTCAGCCAGGAGGCCGGAGCCAAGGTCATCCAGAACCTGAACGTAATCAAGTCGGGAAAGTGGTGACCTCCCCTATAAAAGATCGAATCGTTTTGGTGGATCGGAGCTTTTTTCCTCGATCCATCTCAATTTTCAGCTCCGACGTACCTCTCCCTCTTTTTTCTATTCGCCCGTTCTTCGAACATACATTGTATATAAAATAATTGTTTTAAAATTCGCGGCATCGAAGTTCAGAACACCATAGAAAACCTGATAAATATAGACCGTCTAAAGAATGTTGGTGGTTGGGAGGTATTCGATGGCTGATAAGAAGAATGAGTGGCGCCGATGGCATACGATGTTGATATGTGTCTTTCTAGCTTTAATTTTGGTGGTAAACTACTGGGCGCTACATTATTGTGTAGTGGAGCTCGCAACTGAAATTACGCCAGCAACTGAAAACACACCCGCTGTATTTAATCCGGAGAACGTTAAACCAGATACCCCTTGGATCAAAGTCTCAACTTGGATCGCTACGTTTGCGCTGCTGACGTCGATAGCCGTGGTTATAGGACGCGGTAAATTGGGCAGGAACTGCGGTCTGCTCATCGATCATAGACGCAAGATGAGCCTTTCCAGGACGCAGATGGTCCTTTGGACACTCATAATTCTCTCGGGATTTACAACAGCGGTCTTCTGGAATCTCGCAGCGGGTTACCCGAAGCCCATGTCCATATCGGTCCCAAAAGAGTTATGGGTCCTGATCGGGATCAGCATCACCTCGCTGATCGGGTCGCCGCTGATAAAGGATATTAAAGAGAATCGACCTCGCAAAGACGACGGGTCCTCCAAAGATACAGCAAAAAAAATAGCTTTTAGTCGCGGAGCGGATCCCGAGGCTTTGAAAGCGAAATCTGAGTTGAACGCTCTTCAAAAAGAGGCTAAGGTCTATAATGTGGGACGAATCCTTTACAACGAATCTGAAAAGGACGCCAGCTTTTCGGATTTATTCAGCGGCGAGGATGCAGACGACTCCAACATACCGGATTTGGGCAAGGTTCAGATGTTCTACTTCACCGTGCTTCTGGCGGCGGTTTACCTGTTTTTCCTTGGAGATGAGTTCTTCGTCGGTCCAGGTATGATGGAAGCTTTTCCCGCTTTGGATTCGAGCATGCTGGCATTGCTGGGAATAAGCAACGGTGGCTATCTGATCAAGAAAGCCACCTAAATTTTTATTCCGCTGAGGGTTCAGGCTCTCCCTTCTCGCCCTCGTAGTGGGCCATGATCTTTCTCACAATCTCGTCGAAGGCCTCGGCGTTTTTTGACTGGACGTTCAGGATGAAGGGCTTGCCACTGTCGCCTGTCTCGCAGATCGCAGGATCGATCTCGATCCTCCCCAAGAAGGGGACTCCCAGCTCCTCGGCCGCCTTCATTCCTCCGCCGACCTTGAAGAGGTCGATCGCTCCTCCGCACTTGGGACAGGTGAAGCCGCTCATGTTCTCGACGATCCCCAGGACCGGTATCCCCAGGGACCTGGACATATCGATCGCCTTTCTGGCGTCGAGGAGGGCCAGGTCCTGAGGGGTGGTGACGATGATCGTCCCGTCGGGCTGGAGGAGCTGGGCGATGCTGAGAGGCTCATCGCTCGTCCCCGGGGGCAGGTCGATCAGCATGTAGTCGAGATCTCCCCAGGTCACAGTCTCGATGAACTGCTTCAACGCCTGCATCTTAAGGGGTCCCCTCCAGACGACGGGGCTGTCCTTTCCGATCACAAAGGCCATCGAGACCACCTTTATGCCACTGTCCGACCCCACAGGAAGCTCCACGGGATGGATCGTCCGGTCCTCCTCGCCCGTCAGGACGGCGTCTTCAATGTTCAGCATCTTGGGGACATTCGGCCCTGTGATGTCGGCGTCCAGGATCCCCACCTCCTTTCCGTAGAGTGCAAGGCCGAGGCCCAGGTTGACGGCCACCGTCGTCTTTCCAACGCCGCCCTTGCCGCTCATCACCATTATGCTGTGCTTGATCCTGTTTGCTTGTGGTTCTGTCATGATATCTGCTCCATACGACTCCGTTTTGAGATCTTCCGAACCTCTATCCTATCTGAACTTAGATCAGGCTTTTCCCAGAGCCGTGACTTTCTGATGGTCGAAGACCGTCTCTCAGGGGGACGAAAAGTTATACTTCAATAGGTCGATTTGATCCCATGAACAACCGGATGATCTACCTCCCCTTCGGGATTTTGGCGATCCTCCTTTTGGCCCTGGTGCTATGGGTGAGCGTGACCCTCCTCTTCTTCGGGGCCCTCAGCACCGCCTTCACCAAGATGGGGTTCTCCTGGTCCGACGCCCTCTTTTTGCTGGCGGCCTCCCTCGTGGGCGCGGGGATGAATTTTCCCATCTTCACCATGGAGTCAAAGGTCCCGGTGGTGAAAGACACCTTTGTCAGGAGCTTTGGCATGGTCTACAGGGTGCCGGTGGTGAAGACGGTGACCAACCAGACCACGGTGGCCGTCAACGTCGGCGGCACCCTGATCCCGGTTCTGGTCTCGGCCTACCTGCTTATCGCCTATCCACAGGTTTTGCCTTTCGCCCTCGCGGGGACCGCCATCGTCACCCTGGTGACCCACAGCGTTGCAAGGCCCATAAGGGGCCTTGGGATCGCAACCCCTCTCTTCATCCCGCCGCTGGCGGCAGCCTTATCCGCCCTCCTTCTGACTGCGGCCTTCTGCCCCATCCCCGAGTGCCGTTTCGTCACGGCCTACGTCGGAGGGGTCCTCGGAACCCTGATCGGAGTGGACCTGCTCAACCTGAATAGGATCTCAGACCTCGGGGCGCCGGTGGCGAGCATCGGGGGTGCGGGCACCTTTGACGGCATATTCATGACGGGAGTGATCGCGGTTTTGATTGTCTGAAAAGCAAAGGTCTTTATCAATGGGTGGCGTCTCTTCCAGCATGAGCTTCAGAGGTTTCCTCCACGAACTTCAGGAGGCTGGCCTTCTCGAGGAGGTGGACCGTCCGATCTCGCCGGTGCTGGAGGCTGCGGCCCTCTCCGTCGGGGCTGGTCCCATCCTCTTCAACAACGTCGACGGCAAGAAGTGCTGCATGAACATCATCGAGACCCGGGACCTTCTGGCAAGGGCTCTTGAGACCTCCAAAGAAGACCTGGTGAAAGGGCTCGCCCGGATCGATATGAAGGGCGGCTGGATCCGGGAGGTGGACTCTTCTCCCTTCCAGGAGGTCATCTCGGAGCCCGACCTGTCCAGTCTACCCATCCTAACTCATTTTCGGGAGGACAGGGGCCCCTACATCACCTCCGGGATCGTCGTTTCGAGCTTTGAAAAGAAGACGAACGCCTCCGTCCACAGGATGATGGTCCTGGGAAAGGACGAGCTTGCGGCTAGGCTCGTTCCCGGAAGACACACCCACATGCTCCTCCAGGAGGCTCTTGAGAAGGGAGAGAGGCTCCCCGTGGGGATCGTCGTCGGGGTCGATCCCGTCGTCCTGATCGCCGCCAGCACCAGAGTTCCTCCGGGGATGGAGTTTCAGTACGCAAGTGCCCTATCCGGAAACCCAGTGGAGCTTGTGGCCCTCGATAACGGCGTTTTGGTCCCTCACGCCGAGATCGTCTTAGAGGGGTACATCGACGCCGAGACCGCCCCCGAGGGCCCCTTCGTGGACATAACCGGAACACGAGACTTTCCGAGGATGGAGCCGGTGATCCATCTGACGAAGATGATGACGAGGGAGGTTCCGATCTACCACGGCCTCCTACCCTCGGGAGGCGAGCACAAGATGCTGATGGGCATCCCTTACGAGCCTCTGATATTCAGGGCAGTATCCCGGGTAGCCGACGTGAGGGCCGTCCTCCTGACGGAGGGTGGATGCTTCTACCTTCACGCCGTCGTCCAGATCAAAAAGAAGGACCAGTCCGACCCGAGAAATGTGATCGACGCCGTCTTTGAGGCCCATAAAAGCCTCAAGCACGTCATCGTAGTCGACGACGATATTGACGTCTACAATTCCCAGGACCTGGAGTACGCCGTCGCAACGAGGGTCAGGGGCGATGAGGACATCGTCATGTACCCCAACGTCCGGGGGAGCACCTTGGACCCCAGGTCCGTCAACGGGATCACCACCAAGGTAGGGATCGACGCCACCATGACCCTGGGTGAGGAGGAGAAGTTCCTCCGGGTCAGGCCTGAGATGCCATCTGGAAGCTCATAAAAAGCGAAATTCCGAGGAAGAAAGGAGTTTCGAGGACCGGTCTTTTGAAGGCCCACCTCTTCTGCAGGCCGGTCCATCCGTTCCATCTCGGGGCCGGTTCTACGATTGACCGAATCCCGGCGGCATCCCGATACCGGTCATTATCGCCATCAAGCCGATCTTTCCTTCGTAACTCTCCTTCACCCTGGCTCCCCAGATGACGTTGGCTTCAGGGTCCAGCTCCCTGGTCAGGGCACCGGCGATCGTCGCCGCCTTCTTGAGGGTGAGGTCTTCGCCTCCCGTTATGTGGAGGAGGCAGCCAGTGGCCCGTTTTATATCCATATCCAGCATCGGAGACCTCAAAGCCGAGAAGACGACCTCCTCGGCCTCGTCTTTTGAATCGGCTTCACCCACCAGGACCGCCGAGAGGCCTCCGACTGACATTATCGTCTTCACATCGGC
>Ga0268279_1000548_pt1 | contig 23637 bp, 23 predicted proteins | sample saktaG_6_FD_190142 | JGI IMG/M metagenome (GOLD analysis project Ga0268279, IMG submission 190142) | Saline water microbial communities from Sakinaw Lake, British Columbia, Canada - sak_2010_1_5_80m | ecosystem: Environmental > Aquatic > Non-marine Saline and Alkaline > Saline ...
AGGCGATACTATCCTTGGAAGAAGAGTAAGCGAGATCCTTGCTAAGGCTGGCTTATCCTTTATTAAAGTTGAATCCCGGCCGGCCAAAACACTTGAAATGCTTGCCCAAGAAGTGATAATGCTGGGCGCAAATGGTATGTGGTACTGTCCAAAATGTAAATATGGGGATAGAATTGACTTTATATCAGATAGCGACCACCAGGAAAATTTAAAGAAAGCTTATCTAGAACACAGCAGAGTTTCTGCAGATTGTAACGCAGCCAACGTTACAATATATCAGCTAATTGACGGCAGAATGACCAAGCTAGAGGATCTTTCTCAGATCGCCACTGCTAAAAGAGCCTGATGATTAAACAAGCCTCCAGAGTCTGTTTCTTTGGAGGCCTTTTTTTGCTATAATCTATCTATGAGAAAGTTTCTTTTTCCAATAATATCTATAATAGTTTTAATTACTCTGTTTTGGATTTGGGATAATGGGCAGGAAGAACCTGTTGCAGTTTCCAATTTTGATCAATGTGTTGATAGGGGATACCCAGTCATGGAATCTTTTCCCCGCCAGTGCAGAACGCCTGATGGTCAGGTCTTTGTTGAGGATATTGGCAACGAGATAGAGAAAATAGACCTTATCCGCATTGATAGTCCTCGTCCTAATATGTCAATAGAGAGCCCTGTTGAGATAATAGGGGAGGCCAGAGGCTTTTGGTTTTTTGAAGGTGATTTTCCAGTTAAGCTTTTAGATGAAAATGGCCAAGAAATAGCGATTGGTTTTGTTAAAACTTCTGCAAACTGGATGACGCAAGACTTTATTCCTTTTGAAGGTATTTTAGAATTTGAAGCTCCAGTTACCAATAGGGGAGTGCTTATTTTAGAGAAAGACAATCCTTCAGGTCTGTCAGAGAATGCTGATGAGTTACGCATACCTGTCTATTTTGAGAAATAATTAAATTACTTTCTGTGAGCAAGGTATATTTTTTAAAGATCAAAGATAAAAAAGAGGACATCTTGACTGAAGCTGGAGAAAAAATCTTCAAGGTTTTTGCTGATTATTTTACTGCTCAAGACAGGGTAGCAGTTAAAGTTCATTTTGGAGAAAGAGGCAGTTCAACCTATCTTAACCCCATTCTGACCGAAGCAATTTACAACAGCCTTAAAAGCAAAGTAAAGAAGGCAGCTTTGGTTGATTGCAGCGTTTTATATAAAGGAGAAAGGTCTTTTGCTGCCGGCCATAAAAAACTAGCCTTAGAACATGGTTTTGGCTTCGCTCCCATTGTCATAGCTGATGGGGAAAGGGGCGATGAAGAAATAAAAGTTAGAATTGACCAAAAACATTTTAAGGAAGTGAAAATCGGTGCTGCCATGAAAGATTTCAATGCTGTTTTATGCCTTTCACATTTTACTGGTCACGGATTGACCGGCTTTGGCGCTTGCTTAAAAAACATTGGTATGGGTTTGGGAAGTAAAGCAGGCAAATTAGCCATGCACCACAAAACTTTCAATCTTGAAATAGATGCTGATTTATGTCGAGGATGTGAGATTTGTAAAAATGAGTGTCCAGCAAACGCTATTTCTATCAAGCAAGGCAAGGCTCATATTGATCAGCAAAAGTGCATTGGCTGTGGCAAATGCCTTTGCGTTTGTCCTGTCCAGGCAGTAAGTATGCCTTTTGGGAATACTTCTTCTAAGGAACTGCAAGAAAGAATAGTTGAGTATGCTTTAGGGGCTCTCCAAGGGAAAAAGTCCTTGTTCTTCAATGTCTTATTGGACATAACGCCACAATGCGATTGTATGCGTAATGTGAAGCAAAAAGCAATTGTTCCAGATATTGGCATATTGGTTTCCCAAGACATTGTAGCCATTGAGCAGGCAGGTATGGATTTAATAGGGGAGAAGCACTTTCATGCTTCAGGAATTGATCCAAACCGGCAAATAGATTATGCTGAGCAAATTGGCTTGGGAGAAAAAAAGTACGAACTAGTAGAGATTAATTGATTTTTTAGGAAGTGGAAACGACAACTTGACTTCTCTTGTTAAAAGTGGTAATATAAAAATCACGAAAAAGGAGGAAAAAGTGGGAAGAGATATAAAAGAGATAGAAAAAGAAGGTATGGATATCACTGAAAAATTAGGTAATGGCGTGAAATATGTTGGACCTCAAATGGAGAATGGCAAATTAGCTTTTCATCTATCTGAGGATGATAGAGCTGTAACCGGTACTTCTTTTACCGGTATGACTTTCGAAGAAGCTAAAGAAAGCTTTATTCAAAAACGAAAAGTATTCAATGCACCGCCGCCATTAAATCTTTAAACATTTTTATCCGTTAAAACCTTTAATCTGTATAGTTTAAAGGTTTTTTATTTTATATTCCGCAACATAAACATGGGGCTTGACTTTTTGTATTAAACAGTGGTATAATAAAGCATTAACAAAAAAATAAGGAGAATTTAAATGCTTTTTGAACAGGAAGAATCCGAAGATCCAAGAAAGAAGAAACTTGAAAAAGAAGAAAAAAGGCGAAAGCGCTGGAATATGCTGCCATCCTGGATTAAAAAAAATTCTTTCTTAACCACTTTTTTGATTGATAAAATTAAGTGGTGTGAAAGAGGACAATTTCCGATTGGCCTAACAGAACGGATGGAAGCTTGCGAATCGGCGTTAAAACTACTTGACGAAGCCACAAAATATTTAAAAGGATTAGAACAAATTAGCAATTTAACGGATAAGCAAATTGAAGAGTTGCATGGAAGGGTAACGACTCTGCAAAACATAATGAATAAAGAGGTTCAATGCGGAGTTTACGATCATATAATAGAAATTGAGGAAAAGACAGAAAGTCTTTCTTTGCTTCTTCAAAGAGCTAAAGCAGAAGAGATTAAACTTACAAAAGAAAGGTGAGATAAATATCTCACCTTTTTATTTACGTCTGACAACATAAATTGTCAGTTATAAATCGCTAAAAAGGCGATTTTGGAAAAAGGGGGTTGCTTTTTTAAAAGAATAGGTGTAGTATAAAGATGAAGATTGAGAGTTTGGGATTACAAATAGCCATATTTATTGCTCTTAAAGATACTATCAAATAACACTATTTGCAACTCACCGTGATTAAGAGTTGTTTTTAGTTCAAAAAATGACTAAAAAACAACAATTTTTATTAGAGCATAATAAACTATCTTCTTCTGACCTGCAAGCCACAATGTCCTTGCTCTCTCATTTTAGAGCGGAGAAGGCGTCGCTTTTTAAAGACAATGATTGGTCTATAGATAAGCTTCGGAGGCCGTTTGTTCTCTGGCTGACTTCTATGACACTAGAGGGAAGAGAAGAAATTAGAAAGAGTGGATAAATTAATTAACAAAATTCAATATTTTTTTACCTGAGAGTTTCTCTCAGGTTTTTATTTTATTCATCCCGTAGCATAGAAGGGAGTCTATAATTTCTAATAATTGCCTTAAAAGATGGTTTTTGGTAGAATAGAGATGAAAGGTCATAAATATAATAAAAAAAGAAGATAAAAAAAATGGGCATGGGATGGGCAAATAAAAAGAGACGTGACAGGAAGCGGAGGAAAAGAAAGAAGAAAACGGGTAAAGACCAATCAAAAAGAAGATAATAAAGGCCTGTAAATAAATAGCTGACAGGATTACAGCAAGATTATAGCAGTGAGACCATGGATTACTTGACAGATTTTGAGTATATGCTATAATTAAACTGTAGATGGGGCTGAAAGTTAAAACTGCGAGTATGCTGATCTAGGATTGTGATACTGCGCTTAATGTCCCCAAAAATACATTTCCAGGCTTTTATGCTTGGGTATAAGGGAGCTTCTTCGGAAATTCCTCGCATAAAAATTCGTGGTTTCTGCCAGGGATTTTTTGTTTCCAATGGCGCCCATTATAAAGAAGAGGATTTGTCAAATAGGTCCGTTTATCTAGTGGGCCTCTTTTTTTGACAAACTATTAATAAAATGCGAAAATTAAAATAGGTTTTAAAAAAAAATTGCTGTTTCAGCGATTTTTTCATGCTTTAATATGCAAGAAACAAAAAACAAACTTACTGAAGGGCCTATTATCAAAGCTATTCTGGTTTTGGCTTTTCCGGTTGTCTTGGCCAATGTCTTGCATACAGCATATCATCTTATCGACCTTTTTTGGGTTGGCAGGCTAGGATCAGGAGCTATTGCGGCTGTTTCTTTGAGTTTCCCGATAATCTTTTTGATTCTCTCTTTGGGCATGGGCTTGGCTACGGCAGGCACTATACTTGTTGCCCAGTATAAGGGTAAGAAGCAGAGAGAGAGCGTGAATTATGTGGCAGCCCAGACAATGTTCGTCATGTTCTTCGTTTCAATATTTCTGACTGTTCTTGGCTATTTTCTTTCTCCGCAGATAATCAAGCTGATGGGCGTTGGGCAGGATCTTTTTTCCAATGCCGTGTCCTATCTGCGCATATCGTTTCTGGGCGTCATCTTTCTTTTCGGTTTTTTCGTATTCCAGTCGCTAATGAGGGGAGTGGGCGATGTCAAAACGCCTCTTTACATCGTTATCGGCACAGTTGTTTTGAATGTTTTCCTTGACCCTTTGTTTATTTTCGGCTTCGGCATAATACCATCCATGGGGATTTCAGGAGCTGCCATAGCCACTGTTATCACCCAGGGCCTATCCGCCATTATCGGCCTTTCCATACTTTTTAGTGGCAAATACGACATCCATCTTAAAAAGAAGAACATGGTTCCCGACTTCAAGTTTATCAAGAAGCTCTTCAGACTCGGCATGCCAGCCGCCATTGAGCAGTCAACCAGGTCTTTAGCCATTTTGTTTATAATGTTTCTGGTGACTGGATTCGGTACGGCTGTCATAGCAGCTTACGGCATCGGCACGAGAATTCTTGGTTTTGCCATTATCCCAGCTATAGGGCTTTCCATAGCCAATTCCACCGTAGTTGGACAGAATATGGGCGCTTCTAAGATTGAAAGGGCGGAGAAGGTTTCCAAGATAAGCGCTTCAATCAGTTTTGTTTCTTTGACCATTTTGGGAATATTTGTTTTTGTTTTCGCAAAGCAGATATGCGCTGTTTTTTCTCCGAACGATCCTGTAGTGATTGAGATGAGCGCCCAGTTTGTCCGCCTCATATCCTTATTTTTCGGGTTTATCGGCATCCAACAGGTTTTTAACGGAACTTTCAGGGCAGCCGGCAGTACTTTGGTTTCCATGGTTCTAGCTATTATCGGTTTGTGGTTTTTGAGGTTTCCTCTGACCTATTTTTTATCCCAGCACACTTCTTTGTCTTACACCGGCATCTGGCTGGCCTTTCCCATATCAACCGTGGTTGCCTGCATCATCAGCTGGCTATGGTTTCTTAGGGGTTCCTGGAAACACAAGAGGATTACCGAAGAAATCAAGCTTATCGAAGAAACCGTAGAAGAGTCCGTTATAGAGGAAGAAGTATGACCCTTTACAACCGTCTCACATCATAGAAAGGAGAACTTGACAAATGCTTTTTTAAGATGTATAATGTAAACAGAAAGGATAAAAAATATAAATAAAAAGTACTTTAAAAAGGAGGTAAACGTGATACAAGGAGAAAATATTGTTTACATTTCTGGTACTCAGGGCTTTCAAAGTTTTAAAGGATTAGAAAGATTGGAGACAGGAATCAAAAAAAGAATAAGACATTCTATTAAGGGAGTTATTCAAATTCATGACACGTATTTAGACCCAGCTATTCAAGAAGGACATATTCATACCGCTGGTTATGAAGCAATTATGCTTCAATATGGAAACATAGATGCACTCGTGTGGAATCAAGATGAAATTAAGATATTCTCTCTAAAAAAATGGGGAGATCTAATCGTCTTTCTCCCAAGATCACAGCATTCTTTAATAATAAAGAAGAAGAGTCGAATTATTGTGATAAAAAATTTTGTTGCTTCTTCATCAAAAGATAAACGTCGGAAAGTGATGCTTCCTGCAAGTATTGAAAGCTTAAGGGAAGCCGTGTTGAAAGGAGAAAAAAAGATAGTAGAAGCCTCTAAAGAAATTAACGAAAAATTACAGTAATTTGATTATCCGTAGTCCCTAATTAAACCTTGATTTTATTAGGGACTTTTTCTTTTTATTTTTTTCATGGCCAGCCTTGGTTTTTTAATCAGGGGGGTAGCTTTTTTATTTTGCTCAACGCATCTTGTCAGACTCAATGTCCCACAACATAGACGGTCGGACCTAAGGCCTTTATATTTCTTTACCGTGGTGTGGTAGAATAGAACTATGAACAATACTACTGCAAAAAGTACGCCAAAAGATGTATTTTTGCATCTTTTAAATATTTTTACCTTTTTTCTCGGCGTTATTAGTTTTATCACGCTTTATATCCAGTATATCAGCGCTCTTTTTCCTGATCCTCTCAACTTTTACTATACAAGCATAGCCAATGGTGTCCGTTGGTCAACCTCAATACTGGTCATAGCGATTCCAGTATATATTCTTACTTCGTGGCTCTTGGGGAAAGATTTGGCCAACAACCCTGAAAGGAGAGAGTTGAAACTGAGAAAATGGCTAATTTATTTTACTCTTTTCATCTCAGCAGTTACTATTATTGTCGATCTGATAATGTTTGTTTTTAGTTTTTTGAGTGGTGAACTGACGACACAGTTTTTTCTGAAGGTTTTTGTTGTTCTTTTGGTAGCAGGAGTCGTCTTCGGCTATTATGTCTGGGACTTAAGAAGGAAAAAGCTAAAGTCTAAAGCTCCAAAAACACTTGCCTGGATTCTTTTTTCTGTGGTGTTAGCTAGTATTATTTGGGGGTTTTTTATTATCGGTACGCCAGCAGAACAGCGGGAGAGAAGGTTTGATGAGCAGAGGATAGGCGACCTTCAAGTGCTGCAGGACCAGATTATTTACTATTGGACAAGAAAAGAAGCTCTTCCCCAGAGCCTTAATAATTTGGAAGACAATATTTCTGGATTTGTTGTACCAAAAGACCCGGGGTCAGATCAGACTTACGAATATATTGTTATTGATGAACTTTCTTTTGAACTATGTGCCATCTTCAAAACATCAACCAGCGACTTTGGTTCAGCTTACGGGGGTGAGAAGCCTTTTTATCCCTATGATTTATTCCAGCAGAACTGGGCTCATGAAGCAGAAAGGACTTGTTTTTCAAGAACAATTGACCCCGATCTATATAAAGATAGCGAGCAGCTGAACGAGATCCCTCCTATGCGGTATTAACAAATAAGGAAGCCGCCCCTAATGGGCGGTTTTTTCTTTTACGTCCCGCAACATAGACGGTCGGACTAAGACCCCTATTAATGTCTGATAATATAGAGATCAGTCTATTGACAAAATATTAGTTTTGTAATATACTGTAAAGGTAATTGAATCTCATAGTATTTATTTAAAAATCTACGAGACCAACAGGTCTTTTTTTGTTGAAAAAGATCGGAATTACAGGAAAAACCCCTTAAGAAAAATTATGCAGACAAGAAGTTTAAACAATAAAGGACCAAAAAAGTACTAGGTATGGAAATTCGAAATATAGCTATTATTGCCCATGTAGATCATGGGAAAACTAAGCTTACCGATGCTATTTTACGGCAAACAGGAGCTACAGATAGTGAAGTAAGCATGGACTCAAACACGCTTGAAAAAGAGCGTGGAATTACGATTTATTCAAAGAACGCTGCCGTATTATATAAAGATACTAAAATTAACATTGTAGATACGCCGGGACATGCAGATTTTGGTTCTGAGGTAGAAAGAGTATTACGCTCTATTGATTCTGTTCTCTTGGTGGTGGATGCGCAAGAAGGCCCAATGCCGCAAACCCGTTTTGTGTTAAAAAAGTCTTTGGAGCTTGGGTTGCGACCCATACTGGTAATTAATAAAATTGATAAGCCGGTAGCAAACCCGGATCGTGTGTATAACGAGGTATTTGAATTATTTGTAGAGCTTGGAGCAACTGAAGAGCAGCTCGACTTTCCAGTGATATATACTATTGCAAAAGAGGGTATTGCAAAAAACAAGCTTACTGACGAAGGAAAAGATATTACTCCGGTATTAGACATGGTTTTAAAGTACGTGCCAGTAGCTTCGAAAGATAATGACAAGCCGTTTCGTGCCCAGCCCTTTAACTTGGCATATGACAATTTTTTGGGGCGGCTTGCAATTGTTCGCGTGTATAGCGGAAGTGTTAATATTGGAGATACTCTATATGTAAAAAAGCGTTCTGGGCAAACTACAAGCCATAAGGTAACAAAACTATTTACATTTAATGGAGTTGTTAGGAAAGATGCACAAACCGTTGAGGCTGGCGATATTGCCATAATTGCTGGACTTCCAGACGTATATATTGGGGACACTGTGGCAAAATCTGCAGATGAAGCATTGCTCGAAAGTATTTCAGTAGACGAACCCACTATTGAACTTACATTTTTAGTAAACGACTCTCCGTTTGCGGGTCGGGAAGGAAAGTTTGTAACAAGCCGACAACTCAGAGAACGTTTAGAAAAAGAGCTTGAGGTAAACGTAGGATTAAAAATAGATTTTGACACGCAGTCGGCAGAACAATTTATCGTATATGGAAGAGGAGAATTGCATATAGCTATTCTCATTGAAAACATGCGTAGAGAAGGGTATGAACTCCAGGTTTCCCAGCCCCAGGTTATAATTAAAAAGATTAACGGCAAAAAGGAAGAACCCTTTGAAGAAGTTATAGTAGATGTACCAGAAGAGTTTCAGGGAATAGTTATTGAAAGATTAAGCTCTCGTAGAGTGCAACTAGTACACATAGAATCACAAGAAGGCCGTTCTTTTATGCGGTTTGAAGGCCCAAGCCGCGGTTTATTCGGATACAGAAACCAATTTATTATAGATACGAAAGGAAATGGAATTTTAGCAAGCCGGGTTGTCGGATACCGCCCACACGCGGGAAAAATTGCGCATAGAAAGGTTGGGTCGATGATCTCCGGGGTAACTGGCAAAGTATTGGCCTATGCACTCGACAACCTACAAACCAGAGGTACTTTGTATATTAAAGCAAACACCGAAGTGTATGAGGGCATGGTAATTGGCAATACAGCAAAAGGCCAGCAAATGACAGTAAACCCGATTAAGGGAAAGAATCTCACAAATACGCGAGCTGCAGGTTCCGATGAGGCGATTAATCTTACGCCTCCGCAAACCATAACCATTGAAACTGGGTTAGAGATAATGGATAAAGACGAATATTTAGAAGTAACACCTAAAAGCGTAAGGTTGCGAAAGAAAGGTCTTACAGAAATAGATCGCACAAGAGCAAAACGAGAAAATAAATAATATGTATCTATGGTTTTTTTACTTTACATCGGACAACATAGACGGTCGGACCAAAGACCCCACTAACGCCTCACAAGACAGAGAGAAGAACTTGACCACTTTTATTAAGCTTGATAGGGTGAAGATAGCAATTTGCCAAATAAATGGAGGTTAATAGAAAAATGAAAAAGAAGATAGATAAGGAAGTGGGTGTATCTTGTCCTGGTTTCGTCGCTAATCAAAATGGAAAGCTAGTAGCTAGCGCCAGAACCTTCAAGGGATTGGCCAACAGGGTTAACGAACTATTGGGTAATCCGTCCTTAGTGATTAAGCATGTTGTACCCGAGGGAATGATAAGAGTTTATTAAAAGGAGGTCAAAAAATGGTCTTTAGTGATGGAAAATCGGGAGGAGTGAGAAAACTTAGTCAAGAAGAGCTAGACAAGTTATCAGAAGAAATGGGCGGGAAAGAAAAGATTCAAGAGGATTTAGCACGCCACAGTAGAGATTTTGATTTTTTTGAACACCACAGCAAGGAATTACTAGAGAAATATCCAGATGAGTGGGTAGCAGTTTATGATATAAAGGTGGTTGACACAGATAAGGACTTCCTTGTTCTCTTAGCCCGTCTTAAAGAGAAGGGGATACCAACAAACAAAACCATTATTCATTTCATGGATACAGATCCAAAACCATTAATTTTGGTACAGCAAGGAGTGGCAGTATAGCCGCTCCTTTTCTTTTACGTATTATAAACATAGATTGTGCGACGATTTCCCAGTTATCGGCTTTTATCGGTAAACTGGGTTTTTGATAGATAGACAAAATAAGCCAAAAGTGGCAAAATTAGGATAGTTATTATGTAAAAAACAATGCTCAATAATAAAAACAAAAACATCAAAACTCTCCCTCTTCGTTCAGCATATAAAACAAAACGAGGAGTTATGTTAATTGGTTCTGCTGAAAATATTCTTAGGTCACCTTTGATAAAAAAATATATTAAGAAAACACAGCTTATTTTTACTTCTCCACCTTTTCCCTTAAATCGTAAGAAGAAGTATGGCAACCTCCAGGGGGAAGATTACATAAAGTGGTTTTCGGAATTCGCCCCAATTTTTAGGAAATTGTTAAAGCGGAATGGTTCAATTGTAATTGAAATGGGAAATGCATGGCACCCAGGAAAACCTATAATGTCTACTTTAGCTCTTAAGGCTCTTCTTGCCTTCCTTGAGAGTGGTAATTTTTATTTGTGTCAACAGTTTGTTTCCTATAATCCGTCTAAGTTGCCGGGCCCCGCACAATGGGTAAATATTGATCGCTGCCGAGTTAAAGATTCTTATACACATATATGGTGGATGTCACCTGGTCCTTATCCGAAAGCTGACAATAGAAAAATTTTAAAAAAGTATAGTAATGCGATGATAAACCTCCTTTCATCTAAAAAATATAATGCTGGGAAGCGGCCTTCCGAACATAAAATCGGAAAGATTTCTTTCCTTCGAGATAATAAAGGAGCAATTCCTTCGAATGTTTTAACCTTTTCAAATACTACTTCAAATGACGATTATCTAAATTATTGTCGAAAGAATAAATTTAGGCCTCATCCGGCCCGTATGCCTTTAGGCTTAGCGCAATTTTTCATAAAGTTCTTAACAAACCCAAAAGACTTAATTATTGATCCATTTGCTGGTAGCAATACTACTGGTGCGGTGTCCGAAGATTTAAAACGTCAATGGATATCTATTGAATCTGATGTTAATTATGTAAGATCTTCTTATGGCCGTTTTAAAAAAGATAAAAAATAATTTATGACAATTGAAGATTTTTTTAAAACCATTCAATCAACTGACGACGTTTCTGAGATAGAGGCGTGTCTTCGAGAATTTGAATCTACTCATAAAGGAAATATTGATTGGGTACCTGTTGGTGGAAAGAAGAGTAATAGGGGAATTATTGAAGTTTCTGCTGATCCAGGAAGATCTTTAATAGAAAGAATAACTAACGGAATCGATGCCATTTTGGAAAGTGAACATGATAAACATAACGGTCAACCTGTTTGTAAAACTCCTAGAGAGGCTGCTACCGCTTGGTTAAATATTCCAGAAAATGGTTTAAGTGAAATGACGATTCAAGAGAGAAGACAGCTTTCAAATAAAGTAATAGTTAAAATTTCTCCTGGAGGAGGGAACGATTCTCGTGTTCTTGGGGTGCGCGATTACGGTATTGGCGTGGTCCCAGAAAAAATGTCTGAAACAATTCTTAGTTTGAACGAAAATAATAAACTTCAAAAACATTATCTGGCGGGTACTTATGGACAGGGTGGATCAAGCACTTTTGCAGTTAGTAAATATACATTAATTGCTAGTCGTTCTAGCGACAATCCATCTACAAGCTTTACATTGGTTTGTTTTTTAGATTTACCTCCAGATGAATATAAAACTGGTCATTATGTGTATTTAACGATTGATGGGAGTTTACCTAAAGTTAAATTGCCAATTAAAAAATTTCCCATCGGTACTGAAATAAAGCACTATGGATACGATTTGAGCAATTATCCTTCTCCTCTTGGCCCAAACAGCATATACGGTTTACTTAATCAAACTTTATTCGATCCTATTTTACCCATATGGTTAGATAATCGGATTCATGATTACCGCAGGGTCATTAAGGGTTCTCGCAATGCCTTAAATGGAGCAATAGATGAAGGGGACGAAAAGCGCAGAAGGCCGGATCTCGTACATAATATTAAAATGTTTTATGTCTCCCTTGGAGATTTTGGAAGAATAGGTGTCGAATATTGGGTATTAGAACGACCCGATCAGAAGAATAAAAGACCTTCTGCTGCGTTTATTAATCCTCAAAAACCTTTTATTCTTACTCTAAACGGCCAAAGTCACGCAGAATTTTCAAGTTTGTTACTTAGAAAATATGCTGAACTTCCATATCTTTCTCAATGCTTTATATGTCATATTGACTGCAATTATCTTGCTCCAAGCGCAAAACGTACACTTTTTGTTTCTAACCGAGAAGAGGCACGTTTCGGCGTAGTCTATCAACATATTCAGGATGAGATCGTTAAGGTTTTACGATCCGATGATATATTAATTCGTTTAAATGATGAGGCTCGTTTACAAGGAATGCATGAAACAGATGAATCAGCTACAAAAGAGATACGTAAAGAGGTTGCAAGAATTCTTCGCATTCATGGAATTGATATTAGCCAGGCAGTAGGCGGCGAATTAGTAGATCGAGGCAATAAAGTTGATCGTCCGACCCATCCCCATACGCCTCGTTCGCAGCCAGAGATTATAGATCTACATGAACCTCCAACATATATTCATCTACTTTGGAAAGAAGAAAAAGAAATAACTTTTTACCCAGAACAGCGTCGATATATTCGTATTGAGACAGATGCGCACAATCAACATCATAATCCTTACGATCGTAATAAGTCCAATATTAATGTAATTGTAACCGGGGAATCAATTAGTTTTAAAGGTTCAACCTCATTAAAAGATGGACGTATGAGAATAATAATTGATGGAATTCAGGGCGGAAAAGTGGGGGATGGAGGATTGATTCGTGTAGAGCTTAGTAGGCCTGGACTATCCACACTTTCAGATGAAAGAAAGTTTCGGATTGTAGATGTGCCACCTGCTCGCCCCGGCGATAGACACGTAACTCTTCCTCCTTTCGATGTTAGATCGGTGAATGGGCCAAGGGATGAATTTTGGGCGACTCTTGGTTGGCCGGAAGATATAAATACTGTTGCATCTTCTTCTCTAATTGAAAATGGTGTGCTTGTAGTTTATTATTCGAAAGTCTTTCCGAGATACGCAAATCAGCTGTTAGCATTTGAAAAAAAAGATACAGCAAAAGCAATATCATTTACAAAACGATATGAGGTTTGGCTTGCCGTTCACTCTTTACTTCTACATCAAGATCAACAGAATAGAGAAGGTCGATCATCTGAAGAAGAGATAGAAGATAGTCAAGAACGGGAATATGAAGAGAGGTGTCGCATCGCAGTATTGGCAACGCTTTTTGCCACAAGAGAAACCCAGCAGCCGTCTATTAGAGAAGATGGTAACGAATGAGCTAATCAGAAATTAACTCGATTTTATTGTAAGACGGTTCTAAAATGATCGTCCATCATGAAATTGTCGATGGACGTCTCGTAGACGTCTATTAGTAACGTGAGTATAGGGTTGGGTCGTAATTATATTACTATGGCCAAGTAGTTCCTGGTAGTTTGTAGATCGACCCTCCCTTGGTTTAATAAATCTGGTTTAATAAATCCGTGACATAAGAGTGTTGTAATGTGTGTAAGGGTCGTCTTTTAGGCGATTTTTTAATTTTGACAAAATAGCTCAAAAGGAGCAAAATTAAGGTAGTTTTATGAAAAAAGAAGCTAAAGAAAAAATAAAAACACTAGTAGAAAAATACGAACAAGTTCGACAGGCTGGTAAACTGAAGTCTTACACGGAAGAAGAAACCAAAAAAGATTTTATTCTACCTCTTTTTAAGGTGCTTGGTTGGGAAGTTGATAATAAAAACGATGTTTCAGCCGAAGAAAGCATTATTTCATCTGGTAGAGTCGATTACGGATTTTATCTTAATGATAGGGTTAAATTCTATGTTGAGACAAAAAAGCTAAGTGTTGATTTACATAAAGAAGAATTTGCTAACCAGGCGATTCGTTATTCATGGAATAGGGGAGCTACCTGGGCAGTATTAATAGATTTTGAGAGTCTTAAAGTTTTCAATGCACAAGATATTGAAAAATCTCTTGCTGATAAAAAATTCTTTGAAATTCCATATACAGAATATTTAAAACGGTTTGATCAGCTTTGGTTACTTTCAAAAGAAGCCTTTAAAGATGATTTACTTGATAAAGAGGCCGAGAAATACGGCAAAAAACTTCAAAAGATTTCAGTAACCTCACTTTTGTATAAAGACCTACAAAAATGTAGAGACATTCTTACTAAACACTTAGGGCAATGGAATCCAAAAGTAGATAAAGATTTATTAGATGAAGGAGTTCAGAAACTTCTTGACCGACTTATATTTATTAGAGTGGCAGAAGACCGAGGTATTGAACCACCAATATTAAAGCCAATGGTTCGAGAGGCACGTGCCAATGCGCCTAAAAAGCACCTTTACCAATCAATGATTGAGAAGTTTAGGGAGTTTGATGACATTTATAATTCCAATTTATTTCTTCCACACTCTTTTGAACAGTGGCAAGAATACAGTGGGGCAACCGAAAGAGTAATTGATATTCTTTATGGTAAAAAAGGATATTACGAGTACGACTTTAAGGTGATGCCAGCTGATGTATTAGGAAGTGTTTATGAGAATTATTTAGGATATCGTCTTTCGCAAGCCAAAAAGAAGATAACTATTGCTAGAGATGCTAAGAAACGCAAAGAACACGGCATCTATTATACGCCGAATTTCATCGTAGATTATATAGTTAAATCTACGCTGGGCCCGGTTTTGGACAAGTGCAAAACTATTCATGATCTCAAAAAGATCAAGGTTCTTGATCCAGCATGTGGTTCCGGTTCATTTCTTGTGAAGGCGCTTGAAATGATTAATGATAAATATAAGAAATTTGGCGCTAAAGGCAATACTTTCACCAAACTTCAAATTCTCACAGAGAATATCTATGGTGTAGATTTAGATGAGCAAGCGGTTGAAATAGCTCGGCTAAACTTACTTATAAATGCTTTAGACGAACGGATAAAGTTACCATTACTTACACACAATATTAAAAATGGTAATTCTCTTATTTCTGGGACTGATAAAGAACTTAAAAAATATTTTGGTAAAAATTTTAGAGATAAAAAACCATTCAATTGGCAGGAAGAGTTTCCCGAAGTTTTTAAACAAGGCGGTTTCGACGTTGTTATCGGAAATCCGCCATACCTTTCATTTTATTCCAAACAATCACAAAAATTATCTAGTAATGAGATGCAATATTATTGTTCAAGTTATTCTATATTATCTGGAGCATCTGGCACTCCAAGACTAAACACAATCATGTTATTTTTTGAGAAAGGAATTCAGCTGTTGAAAAAAGATGGAATGCTTGGTTTTATTTTTGACCAAGAGTTATTAGACGTTGCAGCGTATCAAAAGATAAGAAAGTACATTTTATTCAATTGTAATATCCAAGAAATAATTCACGAGGTATGTTTTCCGGAAATCAATATAGATACATCGCTAATTTTCCTAAGAAAAAATGAGAACAATGCGAATAATAATATTACATGGCTTAAGTCATTAGACGACCAGTCCAGTTATAAAGTTCCGCAGTCGGTATTTCGAGCATACGATAATAATGAATTTAAATATTCATCGCAGCATAGTTTCCTAGATAGGATTAGAGAAAAAACAACTCCACTTGGTAGAATCTCAACAGTGAGAACAGGTATGTGCATTACCATTGATGATTTTTGTTCAGACGAAAAAAAGAATAACCAATGGCATCCAGCCGTCTTTGGATCCAATGTCGATAGATATAGTATTGTTTGGCCGCACGGCGAACAGATTAAACACTTGCGGAGAAGAAAGAAATATATTTGTTTCAGCAAGGAATTAGAGAAAAAGGTTAATGATAAATTTGCAAAAAAGGGGTCTGCCACGGTTAAAATAATTGGTAACGAAAATAGATTTAAGCAGCCACGTATTTTTGTGCGGCAAGGCCCAAGCGAAGCACGAATCATCGCAAGCTATACAAAGGATGACTATTACGCTTCACAAACATTGCACGTGATTAATCAAAAAACTTTGAGCCTGAAGTTTATTCTGGGTCTCTTAAATTCGAAACTGATCAGTTATTACGCAAAGGAACAAAAATTAATCCTTTTCGGTGGGAAAAAGAGACCGCAGATTCGCACTAAAGATTTGGCGAAAATTCCCGTTCATATACCACAAGGCACTGACGAAAAGAAAATACAAGGCCAAATAGTTGGGCATGTTGATAAAATGTTAATGCTCAATAAAGAAATCAAGAAGACACAGAAAAATTCTAATAAATGGAATTCAATTAAATCTGAGATTGGAAAAATTGATAAAAAAATAGATGAAGAAATTTATAAACTCTACGGCCTTACGCCGGAAGAGATTAAAATTGTGGGTGGAAGGAAATTAATTAAGAAATAAAATTATGAAAAATTATTATCGTATAATGCTAGGTAAGGGAAGTATTTATGCCGAAGAAGCGCATAGAGGTAATTTTATTGGTGCGGGCTGGTTTGAAAATCTTGATCTAATAAATAAGTTACCGGATAACTGGCGTGATTTTAATAATAAATTTATACCTTTATACATTAAAGATAGACCGGATAAAACAAAAGTTTCTGCTGGGCTTGCTTGCGGTATGCTTTATACTATTGCTAAAGGGATATTAATCGGTGACATAGTATTATGTCCAGATGGTCAAGGGAATTATCTAGTTGGCGAAATTACAAGTAATTATGAATACCAAAATGGTCAAAACCTCCCGCATCGTAGGGGTGTGCGTTGGTTTTCTCGTGCTATTTCACGAAATGAAATGAGTGAATCTCTTAAAAATTCCACTGGTTCTATTGGGACGGTAAGTAATATCTCAAGGCACGCAGACGAAATTGAAGCGCTTATTTCCGGTAGCCGGCCAGCAACAATAATTGCAACCGATGAAACCATAGAAGATCCAAGCGTTTTTGCAATTGAGAAACATTTAGAAGATTTTTTAGTTCAAAATTGGCATCATACTGAACTTGGTAAGCATTACGATATTTATGAAGAAGACGGGGAAATGGTGGGTCAACAATATCCTAGTGATACCGGACCAATTGACATTTTAGCTATTAGTAAAGATAAAAAAGAAATTTTAGTCGTTGAGCTTAAAAAAGGAAGAGTGAGTGATATAGTGGTTGGCCAAGTGCAGCGTTATATGGGTTATGTTAAAGAGGAATTGGCAGAAGAGGGACAAGCTGTTCGTGGAGTAATCATAGCTTTTGAAGATGACGCAAAGATTCATCGCGCACTTTCGGTTGCACAAAATATTGATTTTTATACATACAAAATTCACTTTAACTTAGAAAAGAAATAACTAAAATTTAGACCGAAGCTATGAATAAAAAACCAATACAACTTTCACCAAATTCTCTAAACTTATATTACGAATGCCCGCTTTGTTTTTGGCTGGACAAGCGGCAGGGGATTAAAAGACCGCCTCCTTATCCTTATGCCCTTAATATGGCTGTAGATCATCTCTTAAAGGAAGAATTCGATAAGTATAGGGCAAAAGGGGAGCCTCATCCTTTATTGGTGGCAAATAATATTCCTGCCAAACTTTTTTCAAACCAAGAACTACTGAATGAATGGAGAAGTAATTTTAAGGGTATAAGGTATTATGATAAGAAATTGGATGCAACTCTTTTTGGAGCAGTTGATGATATTTTGGAGTTTACAGACGGTAAATTGGCCCCTTTGGATTATAAATCAACTGGCAGCAAGGTGGCGAAGGTATACGACCGTTTCCAGTTGCAGATGGATGTTTACACCTTTCTTTTGGAGAAAAACGGATATTCAACTGCAAAAAAGGGGTGTTTAGCCTTTTATATCGTTGACAAAGAGAACGGTTTTGAGGACAAGCTTCCTTTTAGAAAGGAGATTCATATGATAGATACTGATTCCTCTTATATACAGAAAATTTTTGAAGAGGCGGTTGGTCTTTTAAGGGAAGATACGCCGCCCTCACATAGCCCTGACTGCAAATTCGGCCAATGGTTTAGAGAAGTATCCGAAATTTAGCCCGAAGTTGAGAAAAATTTATGGCAATTATAAAGAAAAAATGTTGGCCAGAATGGTTTGAGAAGTTTTGTTCTGGAGAAAGAACTTTTGAATTGAGACTAGCGGATTTTGATTTGAAAACCGGAGACACCTTAATTTTAGAAGAATATAATCCAGAAACAAAACAATATACCGGCCACCAAGCGTCATTTAAATGTAAGAAAGTTGGACATTCTGCTCAAGACCCAATACAATTTTACAATGTTGACGACGTTAGAAAACATGGTTTTTGGATTATCGAACTAGAGAAATAACCAAAATAAAAGGTCGAGGAATTAATTAAAAAAGAAGATGTAAAAATGGAAACTACTTATTTTGACAAAACAGGTAAAGAGAATACTGAAGAGACCCTAAAATTGGCCAAGCAGGTTGCTGACCAAAAAGGGATTAAGGATCTTGTTTTAGCTTCAACAAGCAGCTACACTGCTAAAAAAGCCATTGAAATTTGTCCAGGATTAAAGTTAACAGTGGTTGGTATTGGCAGAAGCACTTTTCCAGCGGAATTCATTGAAAGCTTAGAGAAAGACGGGAATAAAGTTTATTTCAGCGATGAAGAGGAATACGATTACCCTAAAGACATGCAAAGAGCGTTTAGAAGGTTTTCCCAGGGGACTAAGGTTGCTGTAGAAGTTGTTGTGATTGCGACAAAGAAAAATACTCTTGAGACCGGTAAAGAAGTAATTGCTATAGGCGGGACTCATGAAGGAGCAGATACTGCTTTAGTCATTAAGGCGGCTGAAGACTTCAATGAAGTCGTCATTGAAGAGATAATCTGTAAACCTCATCAAATCTAATAAGAATAAAGCCGTTAAAAGATAACCTGACGGTTTTTTAAATATATGGTTGACAAATCATAATTAATTCTGTATAATTATCACTACAATTAGATAGGAGGGCAGAATGTCTAATAACATATCTCCACAAATACAAGGAGAGTTTTGTTTGCAGTGGCAGGAGCACATTGAGGATCTTTCCGGTGATGGAAAGGTAACTTTCAGAGAGCTGTCGTATTTAAAAACCCTTTTCCAGAAAAAAGACATTATTGGACACAGTAAAGATCAAATTAGACCGGGTGAGATTGGCAAACTTGATGTTTTCCGGGCCTTAAAGTGTTTAGAGTATTTTGAGAACCTTTCGCGTGATGCCAGACTCATTCTTGCTGACCTCGATGAAACGACACTGGAGAACCTTCAAAAGAAGGACGAAGGAAGAGAAAAACACAAAAGGGCAGAGAAGAGTCGAAAAAGGGAAAGCTCTTTAACCTGTCATTATTAAGGTTTCAGTACTTAAAACCTTCTTAACCTCTGAGTCTTAAATAGCTTAGAGGTTTTTTCTTTCTTCTACATTAGCAGGCTTTAATATTGTGCGACATTTAGAGACACGTAGATAATTAAAGAGGGGATTAATAACCTCTTGAAATTAAAAAAACCACCCGCAAGGGTGGTACAAAAGTTAGCTTTTAGTTTCTCTTATAATTATGACGAAAAAATAAGTAAAATGTTACACTAGACAATATATGTAAGAAAATGTCAAGATATTAAATACTTTTTAATCTTTGCTCTTTTATTTGACAGAATACAGATATTAATGTATAAAAACTGCAGCACACTAGAAAGGGGAATATAATGTTCGATTGGCCTATTCGTTGTTGGAAAAAAATCATTTATTCATGGCACATAGGAACCTCTTATAAATATTTTAAATTGTCTCAAGAGGCTGAAAAGAAAAATAATATTTCTCAAGCTATTAAAAACCTAGAAAAATCCCAAAATGCTGGAGCAAAAGCCTTGGATATATTATTAGATGAAAAATTCTTCCCCAACACAAAAGAAATAAAAGAGACATTAACAAAAAACGTTGAAGACATGCAAACGCATTCAGAAAAGCTTCACCTGCTTCGTTCTCGAATGAACTACAGAAATAATTAAGGGTACACAAAAGTGTACCCTTTTTTTATTCTTTCAACTTCTTCCCACTATGAAATTCATAGTAGTAGATGTTATTGTGCGACATTAATTTATTGTAAAAACAAGATAGGGGATATAAGTACTATTTGACGCTAAAAACAGCTTAGAAGGACTCTCAGGGGCTCCTGGAGCGTAATTTTGGCTCAGGTTTAGCCTATCTATATAGGGTTTTAGCTGATGATTCAGCTATCGAGACCCACTTAAACCCCTGGACTCTTTTAGCCTTGTATTTTTGCATTGATTTCTGGATTTCTATTAAGCGATAGAAGTCTTTCTTGTCCCAATTTGTTTTTGTAAAACCTCTAATTCCTTTCTTAATATTCATAGTTTTTCTTTTATTACGGTAAATAATCTTAACTGCTTCAGTCCAAAGTTCAAAGTCTTTCTTTTTCTTTCCATGAAGGGTATATTTTTTGAAAAAGGGAATAATTATATTATATAAGTTTTCTATATCTTGCACCGAATATCTTACCTGATCTCCTCTGGCAAAATAAATAGCTCCACATTTTAGTGTATTTTGAAGGTTTTTTAATAACTCCTCATCATCATCTCTGGCAACTACTGCAAATTGGACCTTCCAGCCATAATAAACAGGTTTATTTGGTCGTTCATGGCGAACATCTCTACGAAACTGTAGATCAAAACAACCCTCACCATCAACAAAACCAGCAATATAGTTCCCGGGTAATATTGATTGTTTTTTATTGTTCATATTAATTAGTCTTTAGTTGTTTACCACTATGATATTGTCTATGAATATCGCGCAGTCTTCTTGAGGTAACATGAGTATAAATCTGAGTAGTAGCTATATTGCGATGGCCTAAAAACTCTTGAACCATTCTAATATCTACACCCTTGTTAAGAAGATCAGTAGCAAAACTATGACGCAGAACATGGGGAGTGGTAGTAATTGGACAACCTGACAAAAGAGCATATCTTTTAACAATATTTTCAATGGAACGGGAGGTTAACCTGCTACCAGCTTGTCTTTTCGGTCCCTTATAATTGATAAATAAGGCTTTTTCTTTGTCTTTTCTGGCCTCAAGATACTTTCTTAGCATACTTATTGCTCTTTCTGAAAAATAGACGGTTCTGATGTGTTTTCCTTTGCCAACAATGCTTATTTCTAAGTCCTTTGTAGAATGTTTAATTCTTATTTGTTCTCGGTCCAAATTTACTAATTCAGCTATTCTCATCCCCGTAGAAAACAAGGTCTCTAGAATGACCCGGTCTCTAAGGCCAGTTACAGTGGAAATATTGGGAGATAAGAGCAATTTTTCAATCTGTTCAATAGTAAGAAATTTTATAACTCTGTCGCCCTTTTCACGAATTAATTTCACCTTTTCAGCAGGTAAAGAGGCTATATCCCTGTCAGCAAAGTAGTTTAAAAGGTTACGAAGAGCTATAAGATAATAATTCTGACTAGACTTCTTTAAGGGCTCTTTTGTGTTTTTATTGATAGTCTGGGACAGGAAAACCCTATATTTCCAAATATGCTCGTCAGCAAGCTCATGGGCCCTTAAACCTCCAAGCTTATTTTTCCTAAGCCAATTAGTAAACTTCCTTAGAAATCTTTCATAAGTTTCTTGGCTCTTATTACTTAAACCTTTTTCAATATCTAAATATTCTAAAAAACTATCAATATGTTCTATTATTGGTCTTTTATCTTGTTTCATATTAATAGAGGAGTGTTATATTGAATCCCTTATTATACTTCGATAAAGCTACATTATGCGAAGTATATCTACTTAAATAATATCAGGCCATGAAGGCCTGTCAAGTACCTCCCCTGCCTAATTAAGGTAATAAAAAAGCCCCATTGGGGCCTTTAAAGAAATAATGAAAAATTATTTCAACAGATCCTGAAATCTTTGCCAAAGGGATTCGCCAACCTGAGGAACATCCTTTGTCATCTCTTCTTTCTCTTTCTGAAACTCTTGTTTCAGATCCGGGGTCTCTTTGCCTAATAGATTAAGGAACTTCTGCCACAGTTCTCCAACCTTGTCACCAGCATATCTTTCCCAGAAGTTTTTAACCCAGTCCCACATGTTCTGCCAAAGAGGCAAAGCCTGATTTTGCCAAACATCTTTTATAGCTTCAGGCAAGCGCTTTAATATTTCAAAGCTAAGTGACTTAGCCTCTTCTATGTCTTGAGGCATCTGGATAGTTCCTTCTTGAGCAAAACAAACACTTGGCAGAACGAGACCAATTATCAATAGACTTAATATAGATTTATACAAAAACATATTATTTTACCAATTCCCTAGCCTGCTTGATCCGGTCTAGGGTTTTTTCTTTACCTAATATCTCAGCTATTTCAAAGGGTGGAGCTGAAGCCTCTTTACCGCTCAAAGCTACTCTCAAAGGCCATAAAAGCTTTCCCCTATCCCCTATTTTTTCAGCTTCTGGCATCAAAACCTTTTCCAGGTTTTCTTTATTAAAATCTCTACTATCTATTTTATACAATATATTCTCCAATTTGTCAAGAAATTGGCTGACCTCTTCATCTTTCATCTCTTTCCACCTCAAGAGCTTCTTATCATATTGTAACTTATCTTTGAAAAAGAAGTCAGTTAGTTCTCGAATCTCAGAAAGCTTTTTCAGTCTTTCTTGATAAATAGCTACAATTTTCTTAAGCTCTTCTTTATCAGCTTCTGGCAAATAGGGCTGGCAAAGCTCAGTTAACCTCTTGAGTGATTTATTGCGGATATAAAAACCGTTTAAATAATCCAGCCTCTTAATATTGAAGACAGCGCCTGATTTCTGAACCTTGTCCAAAGAGAATTCCTTAACCAAAGAAGGCAAAGCAAAGATTTCCCTCTCGGTATCTGGGTTCCAGCCCAAAAAAGCCATGAAGTTGACTAGGGTTTCGGGCAGATAGCCGTCCTTTCTATAGTCAGCAATAGCTACAGCTCCATGTCTTTTGCTCAACTTACTTTTGTCAGGACCTAAAATTAAAGGTAAATGAGCGTACTTTGGTTGAGGAAAGCCCAAAGCTTCCTGAAGAAGAATCTGCTTGGGAGTATTGGGAATATGATCCTCTCCTCTGATAACATGGGAGATTTTCATCTCGAAATCATCAATGACAACTGCAAAATTATATAAAGGAGTAGCTAAATCCTTAGCAATAGCAAAGTCTCCTATCAAAGAAGAGTCAAATTCTAGCTTTCCCCTAATCAAATCATGGAATCTTACTTTTTTAGAAGGAGTCTTAAATCTAATGATAGATGGTTTACCTTCAGCTAAATATTTTTTAACTTCATCCTCAGAAAGTCTTCTACATTTACCATTGTACTTAGGTGCCTCTCCCCTGCTCATCTGCTCTTGTCTTTTTGCTTCTAACTCGTCTTCTGAACAGAAACAATAATAAGCTGCTTCATCCTTTATAAGTTTTTCCAAATATTTAGCATAGCTTGAAGTTCTTTCACTTTGTCGAAAAGGCCCTTCATCCCATTTCAGGCCCAGCCATTGAAGATTTTCAATAATGTCTTTTTCAAACTCAGGACTTGACCTTCCTATATCAGTATCTTATCCTTAAGATAAAC
>Ga0268279_1000554_pt1 | contig 23514 bp, 22 predicted proteins | sample saktaG_6_FD_190142 | JGI IMG/M metagenome (GOLD analysis project Ga0268279, IMG submission 190142) | Saline water microbial communities from Sakinaw Lake, British Columbia, Canada - sak_2010_1_5_80m | ecosystem: Environmental > Aquatic > Non-marine Saline and Alkaline > Saline ...
GCTTCATCCAGTGTGCTTGCTCCTGCCAGGCGGAGCTCACTTGTCAGCCGGTCCTGAAAAGTGCCCCACAGCCTCTCAATCCTCCCCCTGGCCTGAGGGGAGCGCGACAAGATAGAGGTGATACCTAATTCCTCCATTAGCCTGCCGAACTGAGTTGGTTTCCTTCTTCCCTCAAGCTGCTCCTCTAGTAACACTGGCTCTCCCCTGGAGCGCTCAAATATGCCGTGACCGTCATGATACAGGGCCATAGGTATACCGCAGCTATCCACAATCTGGCGCAGCATGAGAAAATAACCCTGGGCGTCCTCCTGCTCCCTGAATAGGGCATAAGGCACCTTGCCTGTGGCATCATCTATTGCCCCTATGAGGGTTAGATAGGGTCCTCTGCCTTCCAGCCAGTCATGGCGGCTGCCGTCAATCTGCAGGAGCATGCCTTCCTGAGGATAGCGCTCCCTTCGGCTGCGGTGCTTTGGCGCTCGCCTCTTCCTGGGATTTCTTATCCCGACCCCAAGGAGAATGCGACGTACCGAGGACCGGGAGAGAGTTATACCCTCCCTCTCAGCCAGAAGCTCGGTTAGGTGCTGATTGTTACAGCCAGCATAGGTTGACTCTGCTAGTTCCGATACCCTCCTCCTCAGTCCCTTATCCAGGGCATTGTGAGGCTTTCTTCCACGATTGCCATGTGCTAACGCTTGGGCACCCTCCTCTCTATACGCTGCTAGAAGCCTTCTCATATGGCGCAGGGAGAGATCTAATACCTCACTTGCTCCCCTGCCTCTCATCCTGCCTCCCTCCACCTGGTTTAATATCACCAACCTCCTCTGCTCTTTCCTGTTCAATACCACCATCTCCTTCATGGTGACATTTTCCCAGAACAGTTAGATGGTGACAAAATTGTAGAACATTAACAGGGCGAATTGTTTGCCTTGACACAAACCGTAGAATATGTTACATATAGATTATCTTTGAAAGTTTATGATGCCAGTAAGCATTAAGAATTCTATCTAATAAGAATGGAAGGCGGTGGAAAGGAATGATACTGAAATGGGAGGGAAGATAACCATCAACCTCTCAGTAAGTGCAGAACTCAGGACATAGGCAATGCTGTAGCTTTGAAAGGCCGTGCATAATTTACGGCATAGGAATTTCAATAATTGTGTAGGACGACTGATATGTCTATAAATAAAGTAGTGGATAGCTTTGATGAGGCAGTATCTGATATCTGGGACGGTGCCACGATAATGATAGGCTACTTTGGGGGAGCCGGTGAGCCCCCTTGCTGGCTGATCAGAGCCTTAGCTAAGCAAGGAACTAAGAATTTGACCCTCATAAGTAATATGCCAGGTTGGGGCAGAACGCTTATACCGCTTTTTGGGCAAATGATGAAGAGTCTTATTCGATATCCCTCATGGTGGGATGACCCCGGGCTCTTAGTTGAAAATGGTCAGATAAAGAAAGTTCTCTGCTCTTGGGCAAGTGGGATGTCGCCAGCAAATGTGAATGAGTTTGAGAAGAGATTTAGGGCTGGCGAAGTAGAGCTCGAAATGGCCCCTCAAGGAATCTTGGCAGAGAGGATAAGAGCAGGCAAAGCCGGCATCGCTGCCTTTTATGTATCTACCGGTGTGGATACCGTCGCCGAGGAAGGAAAAGAGGTAAGAATCTTTAATGGGGAAAAGTGTCACCTTGAGCATGCTCTAAGGGCTGACTTCGTCCTCATTCATGCTCATAAAGCTGATAGATGGGGTAACTTAGTGTATCAAGGGACATCAAGGTCATTTAATGCTACGATGGCTGGAGCCGCTACAGTTACTATCGCCGAGGTTGATGAGATTGTAGAATTAGGAGAGCTTGACCCGGAGGCTATTGTTACCCCGGGCATATATGTTGATAGGGTCGTGGTTAGACCATTAGATGAGGTGCAAAAATGGTAGATAAATACAGAATGGATGAGCAGACCATGGCTCTGCGTGTGTCCAGAGAATTCCAAGACGGCATGATTGTAAATCTAGGAGTTGGCATAGGTACCCAATGTATGAACTACGTTCCAGAGGGGAGGGAGGTTGTATTCCACACCGAGAATGGAGCACTTGGTCTTGGTCCTATTGTATCGTCTCCTGACGAAGCAGATATCAATCTTACTAATGCTGGCGGACAACCTGTGAAACGAATAGCTGGCATGTCTTTCTTTTCCCATGATGAGTCATTTGCAATGATAAGGGGAAAACACATAGACATGGTTGTTTTGGGAGGTATGGAAGTTTCCGAGAAGGGTGACCTAGCCAACTGGGCCTTACCTGGTAGGGGTTTAGGAAACATTGGTGGTTCAATAGACTTGGCCTTTGGGGCTAAGAGGGTGGTAGTGGCCATGACACATACAACGAAGGACGGCAAGCCTAAGATTTTGAAGAAATGCACCCTACCGCTAACCGCACCTGAATGCGTCGACTTAATCGTTACTGATATAGCGGTCATTGAGGTCACTAGCGAAGGATTGGTTCTAAGGGAGATAGCTCCTGACTGGACACCAGCAGAAGTACAAGCACTGACTGAACCTAGATTAACAGTCGCTCCTGACTTAAAAGAAGTAGAACTATAAAAACTGGAGGATGGAAGAACAATGGACTTTAGGCTAACTGAGGAACAGGAGATGCTGCGTCAGAGTATCAGGGATGTATTCAGGAAGGAATTTCCCAGGCAATATTTACGAGAAGTAGATGAGAGGGACGAGTTCCCATTCGAAATTTATAACAAGATGGCTGAACTAGGCTGGCTAGGTTTACCTTTCCCTGAAGAGTACGGTGGTAGCGGCGGTAACTATATAGACTTCACGGTAATACTGGAGGCACTAGCCAGGGAGTCAATGTGTGCTGCCTCTATGTATCTCTTTAACCCGGGATTTGGCGGCACTACAATCTTACGTTGTGGAACCGAAGAGCAAAAGAGATTTTATCTGCCAAAACTAATCGAAGGGAACATAAAGTTTTGCCTTTGTGCTACCGAACCAAACGCCGGCTCAGACGCAGCTGCAGTCACTACGTCCGCTGCCTCCAACGGAGATGGCTACATAATCAATGGTACTAAGACGTTTGCTTCCAGCGCCCAGGTAGCGGAGAGGCTCTTAGTCCTGACCAGAACGGACAAAACTGTTGCGAAACATAAGGGGCTCTCTATATTTATTGTAGATACAAAGACCCCGGGAATTGAGATACATCCTTTCAAAGTTCTCGGGGTAAGAGCGTGTGGAGAAAACGATGTTTATTTCCAAGATGTATTTGTTCCTGCTGACCAAGTACTGGGAGGCAAACTGAATCAGGGATGGGCACAAATAAACGATGTTTTTACCATAGAGAGGCTAGCATTATCAGCCTTATGCATCGGTAATATGCAGGCGGCGATAGATGATGCTGTGGAGTACGCTAAGCAGAGAGTGCAATTTGGTCAGCCAATTGGTAAGTTCCAGGCGATACAACATATACTAGCTGAAATGTATATTCAGGTCGAGGCAGCTCGTCTCCTCACTTACAGACTTGCCTGGCTGCTAGTTGAGGGTCTGCCACATCAGGCAGAAGCCTCAGCAGCAAAGGTTTTCACCTCAGAGGCTTTTCTGGATGTGGCAAACAAGGGCATTCAGGTCATGGGGGGTGCTGGCTATGCTATGGAGAACGATATGCAACGCTACTTTCGTGATGCAAGAATGTTCCCAATAGGTGGAGGCACCACGCAAATTCAAAAGGATGTAATCGCTAAAACGCTAGGGTTGTGAATTGACCTCGGCGGGTCATCTAGGCCTAATCGCAGGAAGGAAGGAAGAGATGGATTACAGAAACCTTATTTTAAAAAGGGAAGGTGGAATAGCTACCATAACTATGAACCGGCCCGAGAAACTGAACGCCTTAAATGGAGAGATGACTGACGAGCTTGCACAGGCAAGCAGGGAAATAGGACAAGACAGTGAGGTAAGAGCAGTGATCATTACCGGCGCTGGCCGCGCATTTTGCTCAGGCGCAGACCTTAGCGCACCCGAATTCAATGTGAGTAGCTCAGCTGCTTCCTTACAGCTTATGAAGAAAGCCACACAGGTAACCATAGGTATCAGAGACATGCCTAAGCCAGTGATTGCCGCAGTGAATGGTTTCGCTATTGGCGGTGGCTGTAATCTTGCGCTTGCCTGCGATATCATTATAGCATCGGAGGAGGCCAAGTTTAGTGAGATATATGTGTTGCGAGGGCTTCATCCTGACTTTGGAGGAATTTATTTCCTGCCGCGGGCGGTTGGTGTTGCCAGAGCAAGCGAGCTGTTACTGACAGGCAGGATAATCGATGCCAGTGAGGCAGACAGGATAGGATTGGTGAGCCGGATAGTGCCTGCGGACCAATTGGAAAATGTGACCAGAGAGCTTGCCGCAACCCTGGCAAAGTGTTCACCACTAGCTATCAGTATGACAAAGGCTTCCTTTCATCAAGCACTGACAATGGATTTGAGCACATCATTAGAATGCGAAGCCAAAGCACAGAGTCTGATTTTCATGACTGAAGACTGGAATGAGGCTAAGGCTGCATTCTTGGAGAAAAGGGAGCCCATTTTCAAAGGGAGATAACTATTAAAGTGCTGGAAAGGTTGGTAACTCTCGGCAGGCGAAGTCTAAGATGTCTTAGGAATACCTATATCTTAGGAGCAAGCAATAATCAAAGGATTAATGAAAGGGGAATTTATGGATTTTGAACTGGGTGAAGAGCACAAGATGCTAGCCAGTACAGTAAGGGATTTCGTGGTAAAAGAAATTGATCCCATTGCCGAGCAAATTGATAGAGAGGATAAAATGCCTGACTGGATATGGGGGAAACTAGGCGACTTGGGATTGATGGGCATTACTATCCCAGAGAAGTACGGAGGGGCTGGCTTAGATTATCTGGGAAATTGCATTGCTGTTGAAGAAATGAGCAAGATTTGTGGCGCTCTTGGTCTGTCTTACGGAACTCACACCAATCTATGTCTGGACAATATCTTCAGGAATGGAACTGAGGAGCAACGAGAGAAATACCTTCCCCCATTATGCAGTGGGGAGAGGATTGGCGCCATGGCGTTGACTGAACCCAACTGCGGCTCTGATGCCACCGGTATTCAATTGAGAGCAAAGAGAGATGGTGGCTACTACGTCCTCAATGGAGAGAAGATGTTCGTTACCAATGGTCCTATTGCTAGTACCTTTCTGGTATATGCCAGAACAGATCCGGAGAAAGGGGTAAGGGGAATAACAGCCTTCATAGTGGAAAGGGAGTTTGAGGGCTCTTTAACCTCGAGAAAGCTCGACAAAATGGGATATAGGGGCTCACCCACTAGCCAATTGTCGTTTGAAGATTATCGGGTTCCTCGCCAAAACATACTGGGTGAGGAAAATCAGGGTGTCAGGGTAATGATGTCGGGACTGGATACGGAGAGGGCTGTTATGTCGGGAGTGGCTTTAGGGCTGGCAGAAAGAGCCCTGGAGTTGTCCCTGGAGTATTCCAAGGGAAGATTTCAGTTTGGACAACCGATAGCCAAGTTCCAGCTAACTCAGGAGAAACTAGCTAACATGTATATGAATATAGAGGCATCTAGGTTGTTAATATATAAAGCATTAGTGCTGGCATCAAAATCAGAAAGGGGTGGAAAGGGCACAGAGCTTCACAAGCTAGCTGCTGCCGCTCTCCTCTTTAGTGGTGAAGCTGGGACCAAAATTATCCTCGATGCAATGCAAATTCATGGGGGGTATAGCTACATGCTGGAGTACCCTGTAAATCGATTGTTCAGAGATGCCAAATTGAATGAAATTGGAGGCGGTACATCTGAGATAAGAAGGTTGATCCTAGCTGAGGCACTTTTGGGAGAAAGCTAATATAAGAATAAACATCGGAAAGGAGGCAAGAAAAGGAAATGTCGCAAAAAGTCGCTATTGTGGGAATTGGTCAAACAAAGTATGAAGAGAACAAGTCTGATATGTGGCAGGGTGATGTCGCTTACTGTGCGATAGAAAAGGCGTTGCAGCAGACGGGGCTCACTTATCAGGATGTAGCTGAGGATGGAGTCGGTATTGAGAGAATATTGACCACCGGGGAGGACCACTTCGTCGGCAGAACCTGCAACCCCTTTTGGATTCATCACTACCTGGGGGCATTTGGCTTGGCACATGACAATGTCTCGGCAGATGGGACCTATGCTGTCTACCATGCAGTTGTGGACATACTTTCGGGACACTATGATATTGTGCTCGTGGTATCAATAACTAAGGAATCGGAAACATCAAGGGGAGCCATAGAGAACTGCGTTTTTGACCACATATTTCTTCAGCCGCTCGGATTTGATTATCTTACCGCATCGGCTCTACAGGCACAGAGGTACATGTATAAATATGGTATATCCCCAGAGCAATGTGCTAAGGCAGCGGTGAAAAGCCGAAGAAATGCCAAGAACAACCCTTACGCTCAGGAGCCGCTGGATATCGACATAGATGATGTTCTTAGTTCAAGGGTGTTAGCTTCACCCATCAGAGTTCTTGATAGTAAACCACCTGTCTCCGACGGGGCCTGTGCTCTAATACTAGCCTCAGAGGAGAGGGCTAAAAGGATAACTAATAAGCCAGTATGGGTGAAAGGGATAGGTAATTGCTACGACGCCCACTATTTAGGCGATAGAGATCTTGCCGATTGTGATTCATTAGTAGCAGCAGCACAAAGGGCATACAACATGGCAGGGATAGCCAATCCGTTGGAGGAACTTGATGTTGCTGAGGTATCTACGGAATACTCTTACCAAGAGTTACTATGGAGCGAAGGGCTTGGCCTCTGTGATCAAGGTGAGGGGGGCAAGCTAATAGATAGTGGTGCCACTGAGATGCTAGGGAAACTACCAATAAATCCGTCAGGGGGTGTTTTAGCCGGGAATCCATTCCAAGTGGCTGGTGCTGCCCGGGTTGCCGAAGCGGTACTGCAGTTAAGAGGGGAGGCGGGGGATAGACAAGTAGAGAATGCTAAGACCGCTCTTGCTCACGGTTTTTACGGACCATGCGGGCAGTCCCAGTGCGTACTAATAGTAGGGAAGTAGGTAGAGAGGAGATTAGCTATGTCAGAGAGAGTAGCAATAGTAGGGGTAGGCCAAGTAGCTGGCAAGAGGCGGAGACCAGATGTAAGTGAAGTTGAGCTGGTAAATGAAGCAGTGAGGGCAGCTTTAGAAGATGCGGAGCTGACCATCAAAGATATAGACGTGGTTATAGAAGGTAATATGGAATTTTTTGAAGGGACGGTTTTTACTGACCAGTGGCTGGTAGAAGGTTTGGGTTCCTATCTAAAATCAGGGATGAAGGTAAACTCAGCCGGCGACACTGGTGCTACAGTTTTCACCACAGGGGTAAGTCATGCTGCGTCTGGCTTGTTCAACACAGTTCTTATTGTAGGCTTTGAAAAACAGGATGAGGGCGCCTATGGGGGTATAGGAATGAGGTCAGAGGATGCGTTCTTTAATATTGCTGGAGGTTCCGGGCGAGCTATTGGCTCAATGTGGTCAACGGCTATGTCAGTGTTGGATAGAAAGTCAGCTACTGAAGAACACATAGCTAGGGTTCGAGTGAAAGAGGCTGAATGCGCACGGAGAAATCCCTACGCACATCTAAGGTTGAATCTGACAGTCGAAGACGTTATGGACTCTGAGGTGGTTATATGGCCATTGAGATTTCTGCACGTTTGCCCGACCTCTGTCTCCTCTTGTGCGGTAATAGTAGCCCCAGAGCAAAAGGCTAGGAAGATAACCAATAAACCGGTATGGGTTAAGGATCACATCTGCGTTCATGGTGGGTTGCAGCCAAGGATGGGTGAGCCCTGGCTTTGCGCCGGCTCGGCGTTTCCTACCGGCCCCCAGTTTCGGTGGGGAGTAGAACAGTGCGCTATCAGAATATACAAGAGAAATGGAATAACCAATCCAAGAAAAGAGTTCGATGTTATCGAATCTTATTCTCCTTCTACATGGCATGAGGTCGATTATTATGAAGCACTGAAATTGTGTGAGCCGGGTGATGCTTGGAAGTTAATTGAGGAAGAAGCTACTTGGCCTGATGGTGATATCCCGATTGACCCTTCGGGGGGAGTAGTATCCACAAATGCCATCGGAGCCACGGGCCTACACAGAATAGCTGAGGCAGCGATACAAATTCGCGGGGATGGCGGAGAACGGCAAGTGCCCAAGGACGTTAACTTAGCTATGGCTTATGCCCAAGGGGCTGACCAGTTTTCTACGATGGTACTCTTAAGTAAGACACTGTAATGGAGGATATAAAATGAGCCAAGAAAGTACACAAGAATTACTCCGTGTACCTTATAGATTAACTGCGCATTGGCGGGAACCGGCGGGGATTTACGTTAACAGGTTTTTTCTAAGGATGCGAGATAATGCCGAGTTGTGGGCAATTAAGTGCCCCGAGTGTGGGGCGATTTGGTTACCGCCCGAGATTGTCTGTGGTAAATGCAAGATTAAGATCGAGGATAAGGAAGGAAACTGGGTAAAGCTTGGTAACAGGGGCACACTACTGATCGCTTACCATGTAACCGGGTCCAGAGAAATTGACCCAACAACCGGTTGGCATCCAGTAGGGCAGGTATTCAATCCGATTGGGTTCATACGCCCAGAGGGTGGCAATGAATGGACAATTCTTGCCCACGTCCTGGATGCAGAGGACACCAAGAATCTCCACCCAGGAATGCGTGTTGAAGCAGTATGGAGGCCTAGAGAAGAGAGAACAGGCACTATGCAAGACATTAAATTCTGGAGGATTGTAGAGGAGTAGAAAAATGACAAATAAGTCAGAGGAAGAGACCCTTATAGGGGAAAGAGAATTTGATAGCATATTCAGTTATGATGCTGGTGTTGTACGAAGTAAGTTCCTAACAGAAATAAGAGATAATGAAAGAATAGTAGGGATAAGATGTCCGAACTGTAATCGAGTGTATGTGCCACCACGGTCAACTTGTGTGAAATGCTTTACCAGTCTGAGTGATTTTGTTGAAGTTGCCAAGACAGGTACATTAACGACCTACTCAATCGTGAATAGTTCGCAGTCATACTACCCTTCTGAGCCACCCTTTATTTATGGAGTCGTTCAATTAGACGGAGCTGATACCGGTTTGGTGCATCTAATAGGCGAGGTTGACCCTCAGAAGGTAAGGATAGGGATGCGGATAAGAGCGGTATTTAAGAAGGAGCGCATAGGTAGTATTCTAGATATTAAGTACTTTAAGCCGATAGGGGGTGAGCAGTAGCATGCCTATATCAGGGTCTGATGTTCTTCTCTACGAGAAAAAGGATAGGATTGTTACCATCACCCTCAATCGGCCTGAGAGGATGAATGCGCTTAGTGTTGAATTGATGCAAAGGCTGGTAGAAGCTTGGCAACGTTTTAATGAAGATGGAGATGTCTGGGTGGCTGTGGTGACCGGTGCTGGAGATAAGGTGTTTTGTCCTGGGGCCGACCTTATCGAGATGAAGGAAAGACACGAGAAGGGGCTAGGTACACCTAAGTGGCCTAGGTTCTATCTTACTGGAACATGGAAGCCCATTATCGCTGCTATTAATGGGCATGCCATCAGTGGCGGCTGGGCACTAGCACAAGCCTGCGATATTAGAATCGCTTCAGAGAAAGCAGAGTTCGGTATCGCTGAGACAAGGTGGAACATGCCTGCAGGATGGGTGTATAGCCTAACCAGGCAACTCCATTTGGGGCATGCTTTAGAGATTGTTCTCTGGGGAGATGCCAGAGTTTCTGCTCAAAGGGCATATGAAATGGGTTGGGTTAATAGGGTAGTACCTCAGGAAAAGGTTATGGATGAAGCGATGTCATGGGCAGAACGGATGCTATCACTGGGGCCTCGCTGTGTAAGAAACCTTAAGGAGATTCTATACCGAGGATTCTATATGGTACCTGAAGAGGCAGAGGCATTTTACCAGGCCTTAGAAGTCAACCTTGAAGGCATGGAGGACAGTATTGAGGGTCCTAAAGCCTTTGCCGAGAAAAGAAAGCCTATTTTCCATGACCGCTAATTCAAAATACACGTTTGGGAGCCGAATATACGTGGGAGAGAGATATGGTTAAGAAGATAGCAGAGGGAAAAGTGGAGAGAATACAAGAGGTAGTTTTGGCTGTCAAGCAGCAGGATGAGGCTGTTGCTTTATTTGAGGAGTTATTTGGTTTTGAGTTCAAAGAGAGCTGGGATATGCCAGCTTATAATATGAAGGTTAAGGCGGCAAAAGTGGGTGACACACAGTTCCAGATAGTGTCCCCAACGACCCCAGATGGTGTGATTGCAAAGTATATTCGAGATAGAGGAGAAGGATTGCATCATATTGCCTTTATGCTCAGCGATCTGGATAAGACTGTGACAAGGCTAAAGAAAAGGAACATAAATCTTATTCCCGAAAGGCCAGTCCCGGTGGAAGGGAAAGCGTTAAGATACATTTTTGTTCACCCTAAATCGGTACATGGCGTGCTGATAGAACTAATAGGAGAATAGTATAGATCAATAATTTGGTTATTAGCTTGGGAGGTTTTAGATGATGCAAAAGGAGTTCTATCGTGAGGTGGAAATAATGCCTCTTGACGAGGAGGTATTTAGAGAATAGGTTGAGACGGCAGATTCGATATGCTTACCAGAAAGCCCCAGCGGTAAGAGAAAAGATGGATGGGGCAGGGGTTCATCATACACGTTTGGGGGTGAGTTTGGCCAAATATGCGGGTAAAGAGGTGATAAAATTACTATAACAGCCTGTATAAAAGTTCATATTTACTGAAAAATCATTAATTGGAGCCTAGGGAAAATAGAAGGAGAAAATTATGCGAAAAGATATAACTAGTGTACGTGGCACAATAGATTTCTTAAAAAGAGAGAAGGCGATATTAGAGGTTACAAAAGAGGTCGATCCAATATATGAAATTGCCGGAATTTTAAAGGCATTTGAGGGCACCCCCCCAGTGCTTTTTGAGAATATCAAGGGCTACCCAGGAGTAAGGAACATAGGAAATCTACTCGCCAATACAGAAGTGATGGCCAAGATATTCAATGTGGACAATCCCAGGAAGCTAAAATTCAAATGTCTCCAAGGGTTTAGAAATCCAATCCCTCCAGAGATGGCCGAAAATGCACCTTGCCAAGAAGTGGTCAATGTAGAGACTATTGATGCACCAGCTATACTACCTCTGATCAAGTACAGCGAGAGGGATGCTGGGCATATCGATGGAGGTGGGATTACTTTCCTTAGTGGAAAGTATTTTAGGAATGGGACTGATATTTCTTTCCACAGGAAATACTTTCGTGGCAAGGACTGGGCATCTGTCATGACCGTGCCTGGAACCCATCTATGGCGGGTCGTAGGTGAGGAGTTCAGGGAAGAAGAGGTACCTCTCACAATTAATTATAATCCCTCGCCAGCAGTTCAGCTCGTAGCGGGTTGCGTGAAAGGGCATGCTGTAGTACCTCCAAACATAGATGAGCTGGGCATTGCTGGAGGAATTCAGGGTTCACCAATTGAGATTGTTAAGGCAAAGACCGTTGACGCTTATGCCATTGCTAACTCTGAATGGGTAATTGAGGGTACAATCAATGGTGGGAAATGGGTATGGGAAACTGAGGAAGGTGAAAAATTGGACCAGTCAGGAGTTCTTCCCTTTTTCCCAGAATGGGATGGTTATCTAGGGAGAGTACGCAAGGCATTCAGACTAAAGGTAACTGCAATAACTCATAGAAAAGACCGGCCTATTTTCCATACTCCTCTTGCGCGCAGTTTTGAGGGCTACATGGGTTCACCTCTCCGGGAAGCCCTCATGTATGAGTGGGCGGAGCGTGTCTGGCCTGGTTTTGTTATAGATGTGAACATGCCACCTGCTATGTCTCCATGGGCTGCAGGTATAATATTTCAGGTCAGGAAGGAAAAAGCTTCTAAAGAAGGCCTTCAGAAAAACCTGCTTCTCGGTGCCCTTGCACAGCCATGGTGTCCAACCTTGGTTATAGTGGTTGATGAAGACATTGATATCTATAGCTCAGATGACATACTATTTGCCTTAACTACTCGATTTAATGTTGCCACTGATGTTGTCCGCAGTGGTTCAGGTGCAATAACCTCTATAGCCTTCTTACACACAGAATCAGGGGCAGAGATCTATCAACCAGAGGCAGTGGGAATAGATGCGACGGTTCCTTTTAAGAGAAAACCCGACTTCGAGCGAGCTAGTTACCCCTCGCCTAGGATTGATTTGAAGAAGTGGTTTTCTCAAGTTCAAATTGATGAGATGAGCAAGTGGCAATGTGAGTATGCCAAAGTTCTAGCTCGAACAGGATGGTAAGATGGAGCGAACAGTGAATTATCCCCAGCAAGCTAGCGGGGTAGCAAATGGAGTTTTTCATGAACAGGGAAACTAACTATTATGGCTGATTCTTTACTAGATATTTATAGGGTACTGGATCTTACTGATGAGAAGGGCTACCTTTGTGGGAAAATCTTGGCTGACTTGGGAGTTGATGTAATTAAGATTGAGAAAGTAGGGGGAGATCCCGGACGCAAATGCGGCCCCTTTTATGGTGACAATCCTGGGCCCGATAACAGTCTGTATTGGTGGGCATTCAATTGTAATAAGCGTGGGGTGACCCTGAATATTGAGAGTTCCGATGGTCAGGAAATCTTCAAGCGTTTGAGCAAGAGTTGCGACTTTGTTCTTGAATCGTTCCCACCAGGATACATGGAGTCATTAGGCTTAGGCTACTCGGCGCTAAGTCAAGCTAACCTCAAACTAATAATGGTCTCAATTACACCTTTTGGGCAGACAGGTCCATATAAGAATTATAAGAGTTGCGATCTAGTGAGTATGGCTATGGGTGGCATAATGTATCTTTGCGGTGACACTGATAGGCCTCCAGTGAGAATTAGCTGTCCTCAGGCTTATCTCCATGCTGGTGCTCACGCTGCCGTTGGTGCTATGTCAGCTCTCTACAGTCGGACGAGGACAGGTGAAGGGCAACACGTAGATGTAAGTATACAGGCAAGCCTATTATCTACTCTTATGCACGCACGTGGCTTTTGGGACCTGAATAGGGTGGTTCTCCACCGTGGAGGCCAGATACGCTCAGGGGTTACCGAGAAAACAGGAGTACGTCTGCTCTGGCAGTGCAAGGATGGCTATGTATGTTACAACCTAGGAGGAGGAGTGGCTCAATCCCTAAGTAATCAGAATCTGGTAAACTACATGGTCAGCGAAGGAATGGCCACCCCTACCCTAAAAGAAACAGATTGGAAAACATTCCACTTCGGGCGCGCATCTCAACAACAGATCGACCAACTTGAAGAGCCTATTGGAGAATTTCTGATGACGCATACTAAAGCCGAACTTGATAAGGAAGCATCAGAAAGAAGAATAATCCTCTATCAAGTTGCTACTGTGGAAGATATCTTTAATAGCCCTCAACTTGCAAGTCGGGATTTCTGGGTAGAAATAGAGCACCCTGAACTAAATAGAACAATTACTTACCCTGGACCTTTTATCAAATCAACTCAAACACCGATAAAACTCTCACGGCGAGCACCACTCATTGGCGAACATAATGAAGAAATCTATATAAGAGAGTTAGGGCTATCTACAGAGGACTTAGTTATATTAAAGCAAGCTGGCATTATTTAGGTGGTTCTTAACCCAGCTGAGGTATATAAATGGGAAAGCAGGCATTTGAAGGAGTAAAGGTTGCCGACTTTAGTTGGGCAGCGACAGGCCCAGAAGTTGCTAGATTGCTAGCTAACCTAGGGGCAGAGGTTATTCATATAGAAAGTAATACCCACCTGGACTTATTAAGGACAACCGGGCCATACCGAGATAATGTAATGGGGATAAACAAGACTAACTTCTTCGCCCAATATAATGGTAATAAGTACGGGATAAGCCTGAATTTACGCCACCCACGAGGTGCGGAGATAGCCAGAAGGATTGTGTTCTGGTCAGATATAGTGATAGAGAGCTTTATGCCGGGCACTATAGAGCACCTCGGTCTTGGCTACGACGAACTCAGCAAGGCTAAACCAACTATTATTATGTTTAGTACCTGTAATCAAGGACAGACAGGTCCGCAGACAAAACGCGTTGGGCTAGGAACTCAACTAACAGGTGCGAGTGGCTTACATCATTTTTGTGGTTGGCCTGATAGAGGTCCAAGTCTAGTCTGGGGTGCATATACAGATTTTGTATCTATTCCTCTAGGTGCAGCCTTCTTAATAGCAGCTCTTGATTACCAGCACAGAACAGGCAAAGGGCAACATCTCGACATGTCACAGATCGAAGCTACCTTACAGTTTCTAGCACCCCAATTGCTCGATTATTCAGTAAATAAAAGAATAGCGGGCAGGGCAGGAAATCGCTGCTCCTGGGCTGCGCCTCACGGCGTATTTCAATGTCATGGTGAGGATAGCTGGTGTGCTATAGCTGTGTTCACTGATGAGGAGTGGCAAAGTCTCTGTAAGGTTATTGGTAACCCTGAGTGGACCAAAGATGCCAAATTTTCTACCTTGTTAGCCAGGAAGGAAAATGAAGACGAACTTGAAAGCCTAATAAATGACTGGACAGGGGGATTAACGCCAACAGAGGTAATGAGTAAACTACAAGCCGAAGGAGTAGCGGCTGGAGTAGTGCAAAACTGCCAAGATATCCAAGAGGATATTCAGCTAAATCACCGTCATCAATTCTGGGAAATGGAGCATCCGGAAATGGGGAAACATCACTATGAAGCCCCATCTTTCATACTATCTAAGACACCAGCGGAACCACGAAGGCCTGCACCTTGTTTAGGCGAACACAACACATATGTCTATACCCAGGTGCTTGGGATCTCTGATGATGAGTTTGTTGAGTTATTAGCTGACGGAGTCTTTGAATAGATAAAATCTACAAAATAAAGGGGGGGGAAGATGTCTGAGAAAAGTATTACCAGTATGAGAGATGTTATGGAAACCTTCAAGGACGAGTTTATTGTGATTGATAAGGAGGTTGACCCGGTATATGAGATTGCCGGCATTCAGCAGGCACTACAGGATAGCTATGGTCTGCTATTCAATAATATCAAGGGTTATCCTGGGGTAAGAACTATAGGAAATGCGCTCAGCCGAGATGAGAGGGCGGCGAAGATGTTTAATGTGGATGACCTCAGGGGGCTGAGATTTAAATGTCATCAAGCAATGAAAAATCCAGTGCCACCAAGGATAGTTAAAGATGCCCCGTGCCAAGAGGTGGTGATTACCAACGGAATAGATTTGCCCGCTATGCTCCCGGTAATTAAGCATACTTCGCGAGATGCAGCACATGTTTCAGGTGGTGGCATCCTGCTGGTAACCGGCCCCGGTGCTCATGGTGGGAGCGACCTCACCTTTAGGAGAATGCATTTCAGGGGAAAGGACTGGGCAACTATATGGATTGGTCCTGTAGGCCATTTTGGGGAGGTTTTTACTTCAGAGCTCAGGGGTAAAAGGGTAGATGTGACGATTAACATCTGTCCTCCACCAGCAGTCCTTGTAACCGCCGGAACGTACTTCGTCAAAAGTGTAGTACCCACCGGCTCAGATGAACTCGGCTTCGCCGGCGCACTACAGGGTTGCCCGGTTGATATTGTTAAGGCGAAGACGGTTGATGCCTATGCCATCGCTAACGCAGAGTGGGTAGTTGAAGGGTATATCAGTACTGACAATAGAGCATGGGAAACCGATGAGGCTGAAGCCGTAGGGATAGTAGAACATAGAGAGGAAGCTCCGCCCTTCTTCCCAGAGTGGCATGGATATTTGGGGAGAGCGATAAGGAGTTATAAATTACAGGTTACGGCATTAACCCATAGGCAAGACCCCATCTTCTTTGCTCCCCATGCACGCTCTATTGAGGCAGACATCATAGCCGCTCCCATGCGAGAAGCCTGTTTCTATGAACTCGCTGAACGGCTTGCTCCAGGGCTAGTTACCGATGTAAATGTAATGCCCGGGGTAGCTTCTTGGGGTTCCTTTGTGATATTACAGGTCAAAAAAAGAAGACCGAGGGATGAGGGGAAGCAGAAGGAAATCCTCGCTGCTTGTTTGGTAGACACATTCATGCAACTAGCCATAATAATAGATGAGGATATAGATATCCACAGCCCACATGATGTGCTATGGGCTCTAGCTACTAGGTGTGACCCTGAGAGCATAATTTTAGGCCCTCCACGATTGGAGGTCCTTCAAGGGGCCTTTCCAGCTAGGCGTGGCATAGGGATTGACACCACGGTCGCATTTGACAAAAAACCCTTCTTTGAACGAGCTCACTTTCCCTCTGACGTTATTGATTTGGAGAAGTGGATTTCTAAGGAGAAGCTAGCCACCGCCCAAGCGATCCAGGGTGAATATGCCAAAGTATTGGCGAGAACCGGACACTAATTACTAATTGGATGACATGTCATTGTAATCTAAGACGATAAGTCTTGCCCTGAACAGGGAGGAGGTGAAAGATATGTAGTGCTTGTTTGTCTGGGTAACTATAAATGCGTAATGGAGGTTAACAAAAGATGAATTGGCTAAAGAACGTAAACCTAGTGGTTGTAGTGGTTTTGAGTTTAATACTCCTAGTACTACCTCTGTTTAGTGGCTGTGCCCCAGAACCAACCCCAACGCCAACCCCAACGCCAACCCCAACGCCAACGGCAGAAAAGATTGACATAGAGATTCTGTCAAACCCCGTAGGACATACTGGCTATGTGATGAGTATGGCACTTGCTGATGTCATAAACAATCATTCTGCAAGGCTGCGTGCTACTTGCTTAGAGACGACACCCATAGAGAACTGGCGGCGGTTGGCTAGCTACTCCCCAGAAAGGCGAGCGCGTCAAATATTGTACTCGTCTCTAATCCAATCTTGGGAAGCAAGGAAAGGAGAGGAGCCTTATGAAGGCCCCTACAATGATCACAGATACCTTTCAGTGGTGATGACGGCGTCGATAGCCTTTTTCACTCTGGACCCGAAAATCAAGACTCCTCAAGATCTTGTTGGTAAGAGAATAGGTATAGGAACGGTTGGGTCTTCAACAAACTATGTACCCAAAATGGTAATGGAACACGGCTGGGGTATAACAGAAGATCAGGTAAAGTATGAAGCTTTAGGCTTTGGAGGATGTAAGGATGCTCTGCTAGATAGGACCATAGATGTTGCTATTGGGACGGTAATGCCGAAAGGAGCAGAGGAGTGGAGAGAATGGCTAGAGGTTCCAGCGACTACGGAACTTCTTGCAGCCGCGGAGTGCTATGTTATTTCTTGGGACGAGGAAGCGCTGGCCAAGGTTAGAGAAGCGACTGGTTGCCCTATGTACCCAGTAAAGTGTGAGGCTCAGGTTTCTGGTAAGACTTCGTTACCACGATGGATAGGAGGCACTTGGCCAAATAGCTGGTGGGTGGATAAGACTATGGCGGATGACGTAGCTGAAGAAATAATCAGCATAATATACAATAATGTTGAAGAGTTTTCCGACTATCATGTCGCAGGCCGCATTATGACCGCCGATATGTTATATGCCTGCCCGGAACCCCTAGAGAACTGGCACCCCGGGGTACTAAAATTCTATGCTAGTAAGGAGATAAAGCCAGGAATCGACTGAACACTACTGCCCTAGGGAGAGTGCTGAAAAAGTCCTTCGCCCAAAGCTGAGGGGGTGATCCGCTCAGATACGAAATCTTCTGCGAGAAGGGGGTTTTTCAGTGGCTTCCTAGGAATCTGACCGAAAAGTGATGTAGGAGATGGGGTGTAGACACATGATAAAGTAAGCGATGATGAAGTCAAACGGAGGGCTGGCTTTGATATCGGATGGAAAGTGGGGTAGTGTCCCGAAGGTGGTGGAAAAGTGGATCGGTATATCCTACCCTTTTGATTAATTGGCTTTTCTATGAGGTAGGATATACCGATGGAGAAAAGGATACCACAAGGGACCGGAATTGACCATGGCAAACTTGGGATTATCATTGGAGGAACTAAATGGCCAGCCATTGGAGTTACTGGCTCGTGAGGGAGCCAGAATGATACTGAGCGTAGCCATGGGGGAAGAAGTAGCCAAATGGGTTTGAGTGCTACTTTGGGCAAGTAAAGACCCTGTTCCGGCTACTTACGGTGGCCACGGTAGCCATGAAGCTTGGGATGATAAGCAAGGCAAATCAGCCGGGTGCTTCCTTACTTTGCGGCTTTTCATCAAAGTTTCATCTTGCCACGACGACCCTGGTGCTCAGGCTATCTGTAGTGACTGCACCACTAATTAAAAAAGTAGGAAGGGCAATTAATTAAAGTGGCTGAGACAAGGCTAGGATCGCGCTGGAGAATACTGGATATCTCCATAATGGTGACCGGACTCACGATGGTGATATACCAAATGAGCGCTGTACACATTTTATTGCTAGGTCCTATTCAGCACCAAGCTACTCATCTGGGCTTTGCCCTCGCATTGGTATTTCTACTTAGGTTTCGAAAAACTCAGAAAACATTAATGCTAGCATTGGCATTCTTATCATTGGTCCCAACGGTTTACGTTATTGTTTTGTACTATGACTTAGAAATGCGGTCGTTGGCAAATACACCTATAGACCTAGTAATTGGCGTAGTCTTGATTCTAGTATGTCTTATAGCTACAAAGGTGGAATTTGGTTGGGTATTACCTATTCTAGCTATTACTTTCGCTCTATATGCTTTCCTTGGATTCTATATCCCTTCTGGTCCGTTTCATACCTTTCCTATTAGCTGGGGTTACCTAATCTCTAAGTTATCCGTCGCTCTAACAGGCATATTCAGTGTTCTTTTGTCAGTGTCAGCTAATTTCATATTCTTATTTATGGTTTTTGCTAGCTTAATGTTAGCTACTGGGGCGGTAGAATTCTTTGTGCAAGTTGGTAAACTTATCAGTAGCCGCTTTAGAGCTGGAGCGGCTTTGGCTGCTGTCCTTACCAGTAGCCTTGTAGGCTCTATTTCGGGACAGGCGGGTGCGAATGTTACTATAACCGGTTCTTTTACCATACCTGTAATGAAAAAACTAGGATACAGCCCAGAGCAAGCAGCAGCTATAGAAGCAGCAGCATCAAGTGGGGGGCCAATTATACCTCCGGTGATGGGTGTCGCTGCTTTCATTATGTGTGGTCTGACTGGCATAGCCTATGGAAAGATAATACTGGTTGCTATCATTCCAGCATTATTTTACATATTTAGCTGTGCGCTGTATGTAATATTTCAAAGCCGAAAGTTGAAAATTTTACCCTTAATCGAAAAACCAAATTATAAAGAGCTACTACTTAGGCTTCCTTTATTCGTTATACCTTTTATAGTCATCGTGTTTCTTTTTCAAAACGGCCATTCCCCACAATACGTTGGTTTCTGGGCTTGTATATCAGTCTTGCTTACGAGTCTTTTTAGGAAAGAAACACGCCCCTCTCTAAAAGGTTTGGTAAATGGCTTGTTGAAAGGTGCTGAACTGGGAAGCCGCATTGCAGTGAGTTGTGCTACCTTGGGTATAATGGTCACCACGATAGTTTTCACTGGACTGGGGACAAAATTTCCTAGTATAGCAGTGGCTTTTTGTGGTGAGAATTTGTTGCTACTACTATTATTAGCTGCTGTAGCCAGTATTATTTTGGGGACAGGCTTACCAGCTGCCTCATCATATGTGCTCGTAGCAGTTACAATAGTCCCTGCACTTTTAAGAATAGGGGTCCCTCTTCTACCAGCACACTTCTTTGTTTTCTACTTTTGTAACTTTTCTTACATTACCCCGCCTGTGGCGCTGGCTGCTCTCTTTGCCGCACCGATTGCAGGCGCGAATTATATAAAAACTGGTATCGAAGCTAGTAAGATTGGTATCGCTGGCTTTCTTTTAGCATTTGCTATCGTCTGGGTTGGCGCCTTGGGGTTTGATTTTTCGGCCCCGGTGACCACAATAATAATGCAGTATGTCGCTATCATTATCATGATCATTGCTGCCCAGGTTAGTATTGTCGGGTTTTGCTTAGCAGAATGTAATATAATCGAAAGAACTTTTTGTGCGATTGCGGTAGCCACCTTTTTTTATTTCCTTTACTCCCCGGCCATAATAGTATTTGCCACAGGGGTTATTATTTCTATTGGGGTAACCCTTTGGCAATGGAAGAAAAGCAAACGGACCATTAGCAAAAGTGAAGGAGCGGCATGAAGAAGGATAGGTATTTGATGCTACCACGAGAAACCCTTGACTTGCTTTTTGAGTTCAATCTTAGGAAGTTGCAGATGGTTGATGGGCTGTGGTTCTTGGGGGTGGAGGATCGGTTTGGAACAGAGCAGGCTACTAATATCGACTATGAAGTGTGGCACAGGATAGGTATAAGTGATGCCAGAAGAGCAAGAGAAACCTTTGGTATATCAGGTGACGGGATCCCAGCTCTAATCAATGCCCTCAAGATGACTTGGATGGCTTTCGTTGATTGGGACATGGAGCAGGTTTCGGATAGCCACGCTGTGTTTCGAGCCATTACTTGCTATCCACAGAAGGCACGAGTTGAAAGAGGAAAGGGTGTTTTTGACTGTCAGCCTGTAGAGGAGGCATTCTTCACTGCTTATGCTCAGACTATAGACCCGAGGTTTAGGGTGTACTGCGGCTTTTGTCCACGCAATAGGGGCAATAATGATTTGTGGTGTGAGTGGCATTTCCGCTTAGTTTCTCCTGAAAAAGTCAAGCATAGGTGAGCGTAGGGATGGTATTATGGAAATTAAAAAGATTGGGGTGGTCGGCTGTGGACTAATGGGCTCGGGTATCACTCAGGTCTGTGCCCAGTCGGGATACCAGGTAGTAGTCTCAGAAATAAATGACGAGCTACTGAACAAGGGGCTAGCTTCAATTAGCTCTAGGCTAGCTAAAGATGTGGACAAAGGTAGGCTCTCCCAGCAAGACAAGGACGCTATACTTAGCCGTATTAAAGGTACTACCGATGCCGGGGATTTCTCCGACTGTGACCTGGTGATAGAAGCCGCGGCTGAGAATATGGATTTAAAGAAAAGGATATTTGCTGAACTGGACAAAATCTGCCCCAAGCATGCAATTCTAGCTACTAATACCACGGTCCTAACTGTGATTGATGTAGCTATGCAAACAGCAAGGCCGGAAAAGGTGCTGGGACTTCACTTCATGAACCCGGTGCCTATTATGAAACTGGTGGAAATTGTCAGGACTATTGCTACCAGCGATGAGACTATTGAGGTTGGCAAGAAGCTGTGCCAATCACTGGGCAAATCCTTCGTTATTGCCAAAGACGTGCCCGGTTTTATTATAAATGGGCTACTCACGCCTTTTCTGCTAAATGCTGTCCGTATGTTAGAAAACAATGTAGCTACTAAAGAGGACATTGATACCGCTATTCATCTGGGTATAAATCATCCCATGGGACCGCTAACCCTGCTAGACCTTATCGGCATTGACACCGTCTTCTTTACTGCTAATGCCCAGTATGAGGAATTTAAGGACCCGCAATACGCTTCTCCACCCCTGATGAAGAAGATGGTCGCTGCCGGCTGGCTGGGACGCAAGACGGGAAAAGGCTTCTACGAGTATAAGTAAAGACATAATTATAGAAAAGGAGAGAGCAAGTGGGAAGACTAGGAAGAGAAATAGCTATAGTTGGAGTAGGAATGACCCCCTTTGGACGCTCGAAGAAGGACCAGCTCGAGATGTTCGGTGAAGCGGCAATGGATGCCATAAATGGGTCGGGTCTAAAGCCAAAGGATATCGAGGCATTATTCCTGGGTAACGCCGTCGGCGACCTCAGCGAGGGGCAAACGGTAATAGCATCCCACGCCATTGCGGAAATAGGGCTTCTGGGCAAGGCAGCAACCCGGGTGGAAGGTGCCTGTGCTGCCGGGACAATGGCGATAATAATGGGCGTGATGGCGATAGCTTCGGGCCGCTACGACATCGTACTGGCTGCCGGCACCGAGAGACAAACCGTATCGGGCACTGCCTTCGCCACGCGTATCATGAATACGGGCCCCCATCACTTCTATGAGGAGCCGACGGGGCTGACATTCCCCGGTATCTTCGCCATGATGGCACACTACTATGCCAAGAAGTACGATGTTCCCTTGGGGGAACTAAAAGACGCTATGGCTAAGGTGGCTATCAAGAACCACAAAAACGGGGCGAAAAATCCCAAGTGCCAGTTCCCCAGCATTACAGATTTGATGGAGAAACGGAAGGCCAAAGCCAAGCAGGAGGGGAAACCGGTACCTACCTGGGCTGATGAAATGGACTTTCTCCATGACAGTAAGGTAAACATGATGATAGCCCAGCCGCTTCAGCTTTTCGATTGCTGCCCTATCTCCGACGGCGCGGCGGCGGTGGTTCTAGCCCCGGTTGATATCGCCAGGAAGCTTACGGATAAACCAGTCATAATAGCTGGCTTCGGGCAGGGGGCAGCGGGTGGAATCATCACTCAGAGAGACTTCACCCGGCTAATAGCCCGGGAGAGTTCGGCCAAGCAGGCTTATGATATGGCTGGGCTCACCCCCAAGGATATCGATGTTTGTGAGCTCCACGATTGCTTTACCATAGCCGAGATAGTGGCCACCGAGGGCTTGGGTTTCTTCGATTTCGGCGAAGGGTATAAGGCAGTGGAAAGAGGCGATACCGTCATGGGAGGCAAGATACCCATCAACCCTTCGGGTGGCTTAAAGGCTAAGGGCCACCCGGTTGGCGCCACAGGCGTTGCCCAAGCGTATGAGATTACAAACCAACTCCGCGGCAATTGCGGAGAGAGGCAGGTAGAGGGGGCCAAAGTAGGCATGACTGACACCATGGGTGGCCCCTTTGCCTCGGTTGCTAACATAATATTTAAGAGAGGTTGGTAAGAGTGGAATACAAACTAATTTATACTGCATATAGAGATGGACTCAAAGAAGGCAAACTTTTGGGACTAAAGTGTAACCAGTGTGGAACTTATATCTGCCCACCTCGCAAGGTGTGTCCTGAATGCCAGAGCGAGGATCTGGACATAGTGGAACTCAGTGGTAAAGGTGAAATCCTAACCTTCACCGTGGTTCAGGTGCCTCCAGAGGGTTTTGAAAGCCCTATAGCAATAGCTACCGCCAAGCTGGACGAAGGCCCCTGGGTTGTAGGAAATGTTGAAGGGGTAGACCCCAACAGTTTAACCATGGACATTATTGGGAAGCGGTTTACCGTGGGCTATAAGGAGATACCAGCGGATTACATATCTGGCGGTGACCGAATGGCACTGACCTTCAAACTCTGACATAACTAAGAAGAGGAATAAAGATACCGCTAGATGGAGTCAGGTTGGTGGAAATAGGGCTGAGGGGTTTTTTAGGAAAGGAGTTTGATAATGTCAACAGAAAGTAGTCTTGGCGGACTGGCAGCGGTAGCCAGGTATTATCAGGACTATGGCTTGAGAGCCAGGGAGCTGAAGGGCCAGGGGAAGAAGGTAATTGGCTATTTGTG
>Ga0268279_1000555_pt1 | contig 23494 bp, 18 predicted proteins | sample saktaG_6_FD_190142 | JGI IMG/M metagenome (GOLD analysis project Ga0268279, IMG submission 190142) | Saline water microbial communities from Sakinaw Lake, British Columbia, Canada - sak_2010_1_5_80m | ecosystem: Environmental > Aquatic > Non-marine Saline and Alkaline > Saline ...
TTGTATCTTCATTTACGGTGGAGGCTAGTAGACGACTTTCGCAACTTTTGCATGGGTGAAGAAACTGAAGAGGTGTATCAAGAGTTAAAAGAGGTAATTAATATTTGATATTATTATTGATTATAAATCTCCCTACGAAAAGTTAGAAAAATTTACCGAATTATTGAGCTAGTACAACCGCCTTTTTTCCACAAAGTACGAGCCCTCCGTTACATCTCTGGTATTTCTCTTTATTCTTCTCCCAACCAATCCCTCCATTTTGCCTCATCTTCTCCAAAATCTTCGCCTGTAATCTTATTAAGTGCCTTTGCTGCTATAGAGCGGACATCCTCATCTTCATCCTTCAGGGCAGAGACAAATTCAGAGACTTTTCTTTTTGCCTCCTCTATCTCTCGCCACTTAGGATTAATCTCTTCAAGTGCCTTTATTGCTGCATTGCGGACATTCCCACTTTCTTCCTTCAGGGCAGAGATAAGGGGTTCTACTACACGGGGGTCTTTGAGTTCTCCAAGCGCCCATGCTGCTGCTCTGCAGACATCTCCATCTTTATCCTTCAGGGTGGCAATTATTCCTTCTATTACCTTCATACAGAATACAATATTTAATTTTAGGTTACGTAATTATAGAAAATTGATGCTTTAATGGTTAGTATAGTTAGGATGTGTTACTTAGTGGGTCTCTTGGGATAGAGAAAGAATGCTGCTCTTAAGCTAAATCTTAGATAATATAGCTTTTTATTTTAGTATAATGATATTATAGATATTCTGCTTAGATAAAAAATAGGCTTATTAAATTTTTTTAGTCACTATTTTATATATACTATACAACTTATTAAAAACCCTTCTTTTTCTGGAAAATAAATACAAAAAGAAAAAAGCCCTTCAGCAAATGCCAAAGGGCTGAAAATTGACGAGCTCCCCCTATTGGAAACACTTAGAACTTTTAAGGGAAATATCTCACTTGAAAATATAAGATTAATAAGTTAATTATCCATTATTCTAGGTTATATTCAAATAATACTTCACGATTTTATTAGTAAAGAGTTAAGGATTCTGAAATGTTAAACATGATGGTTAGAACTTTTTATTGAGGTGAAATTATAAATGAATTTAAGAATATCTATAAATAAAAGGCTTAGTATCTTCCTGTATGTTCTATAAACAATATTTATTTAGTTATTTTCTATTTTCTGTACTAAAAATATACTTTATAATATATTTTCTCTCAGCATATAGCCAATAACAGATCCTTTTTCTACTAAGAAGTTTAAAATAATTATTATCTCATCTTTTAACTTTTTAGTTTTTCTAATACTTTCACGATTTTTATAAATATACTTTCTGGTAATATTTTCTAGATAGTAAATAGTATTGTTCTCCAAATTAGATGTTATCAAATTTTTATTTTTATGCAACATTTCAGAAATCCAAGATATTCCCTCATTTAAATAAAGATTCCCTATGCCAGCTAACAATTTAGAAATGGAATATAAACATGAAGGACAATGTCCAATTTTTTGCGAAATTTCTCTAAAAAAATATTCATCGCTATATTTCAGTGTATGCCAATTCTTGATTGTTTCTTCTAAGCGTATTTTGGCAAAAAGATAACTTTTTACGATGTCGTTAACATACCCGTATTTATCTCCAGACTTGCACACTTCAATTACTTTTTCTTTAAATAAATTCCAGACTTCCCAAAAATTGTCATAAGTATTTAACCTATCCTCTGCAAAAATAAATTCTTGAAATAAATCGGCAATTGATTCAGAAGCAATAAAATTGTCAAGAAAAGGCTTTAAATAATCTTTAATTTCTTTTTTTGGAACACTTAATACAAAATAAGCTAATGTTATTAGAAAATCGCGTCTAACCTTATAATCAATTTTTTCATCATTGTCACTTGAAAGTAATTTCTCAGTAAAGGCAAAAACAATTTCTTTGACTATTTTTTTATGTTCTTCGCTATCTGTTTTTAATGGGACTAATTGAAAAGCTGTTTTCAAAACATGTAAATCTAATTTTATAATAGCCTCTAAGTTCTTCTTTGAAATTTTATTTTCTATTACTTTTCTTAAATTTAGTTCATTTTCTTGCAAAAAATTTTCTATTATTTGATTCTCATGGATCTCATAAATTCCTTTTTTATAATTTTCGTTACGAAGTCTTTTTCTCAAATCTTCATACTTGGGTTTTAGTAACAAATATCCAAATAGCAATGATTGAGCATCATCAAAATGTTTATCCCACAGTTTGTGAATTGCTCTGATAGAAAATGTATTAAAGCTTGTACCTGCCATATCAATAGGATAATCATTGAATAAGGTGAGCAATAAAGTTACTTTTATCTTTTCTTTTTCTTTTGGGAATTTATCTAATAAGGCTGGCAGGACAAAAATTGTTGACTGCATTCCATCAGATACTTGATACTGGTAACCTTCTCTAAAAGATGAAGAAACTACATCTAAGACAATATCTTTACAAAAAGTTTTTTCTTTTTTTGAAAGCTTTTCGAAATAATCCCTTATCAGAACAGAACAGACATCAGCAGGAATAGAGTTATTTAAAAGATAAAAACTTTTATCTTTCGTTTTTTTAAAATTATCAATAATTTCTTTTGCCTCTTTCAATGCAAGTTTGGGGTTTTTCTCGTATTGCTCATACTGCTTATATTGATCTTCGTTTCTTATTTTATAGCTTGCCCATAATCTTAAGGGTGTGTATTTCATCATTTCAGAACTTTCTTCTAGTGATTTCTCGCTGTATTTTTTTAATTCTGGCTCAATTTCAGGATTAAAGTGAATTATAAGGCCCTCATTAGTCTTTTCTGTAGTTGGATTCATTTTTCTTCTATCCATCCTTGCAAGACAAAGCTTCCAAGTTTTATCTGATTCAGTCTCTTCCGATTCATTTGGTAATTTCTTGTAATAATTATCTAATATTTCCCACAACACTTTTTGCCTTTTTTCTGCTTCTTCTTCGCTTGTCTCTTCGCTTCTGAAAAATTGATATTTTAAAAACAAATGTTCCAAAGCCCATTTTCTGTGTTTGTCGTCGCATGCTTTCAATCTTTCATCTTCATAAATCTTATTTTTGGCATTAATTCCAAAACTATTCCTTAACATTAAAAGAGAACTTTTATGTCCTTGGTCCAAAACCAATCTACTTGTGTCATATAGAAAGAATTTCTTTGTTCTAAAAAGAATTTTAGCAACATTAAAGGTCTTCTCGGGGTATGCCAAAACAATACTTGCTACTACAGCTGAAACAGAAGCAGATTTAGAGTTTTTAAGTAGATATATAAGCCAGTTTTCTAATATTTTCATGTCAGTATCTTTTCCTCTCTCAAGGAAAAACTTTTCCAAAGCCATATGCATTGCCTCTAAAGTATAAGGGGAACCTTGCGTGCCTCTGTATGTACACCAAAGCCTATTACTTATGTATTGTTTTATTGGTTTTTCTTTTTCAATGAAAACATCTACTTTTTCAACTTCATTTTTTGCAAAATTCGATTTAGCAAAACATTCAACCGCCTTATTTGTAAATTCCAATATAAAATCCAGCGTTTTTTTTAACGAAGATTGAAGGAGCCAGTATATTGGCGTTTGGTATGAACTTGCTGGGTAATAATCAGCATGATCATGTTCTATGCCAAAATATTTTTCTACTCCAAGGGGTGAATAGTGATCAAAATTATATTTTTGAGAATCAGCAGACCAAAATAAATCGGCAAGCCTTAGAATATGACTTGGAAGAACATTATAAATAGATATTCCTTCAAGTTTGGTTAAAACAGCTTTTGACAGGTTATAATAAGGATCTCTGTGTTTTTTCCATTTATTTTTTATGGTCTCTTCAAGAATATTCTCTAACTCGTTTTTGATTTCGGAAGAACCGTAGAGAATTGTTTGCAAGAGATGGTTTTTTGTGTCATCACGCGAATAATGAATTCTTTCTTTAATTGTCCATTGATAGTAGTGCAAAGCAATTAAACTTGAGAGTCTTGTTGTTTCACCCTTTTTAAATTTATTATTCCAATCATGGATTACTGGTAAAACAAAATAAACGTTTCCAATACCTATTTTATTTAAATTATCATAAACAAATTTAATAAGGCTTTCCCAGCCTTGACCATTTGGTTTTGTCAAAATATATTGTAAGGATAGCAAATTTATATTACTGATTCGTAACTGTTTAAAAAAATCTTCATCTACTTCTTTACAGGTTATTCTCAATAAGAAAGCTAGTTTCTTTAAATAATATTGATCATTTTCCAATAATTTGTTTTTAAAGATGCAAAAAAAGTTATCTGAATACATCGAAAATAAAATTGAAATTAATATTTCATCTTTCCAAAATGATTCAATAGCTTTGTCTGTAATGACTTCTTCTATAAAAGTTTTTATTTTTTGATCTTCTAGTAGTAATTTCTCAGATAACCAGTTTCTAAAACTTCTTCTAATTGGTAATGATTGGCCAATCTTATCAAAAAACTCTTTATTATTTGCTTTTTTGATAAATTCGCTTTCAATAATTTTTTCTAATGCCCATTCTTCATAAATATCATGGGTGATAAAATAGCCTGCTGTTTCATGGCCTAATATTCCATCTTTTGTTAATTCATTGTCCAAGATATTTGATTCGCAACTCGGATTTATAAAAAATTGACCATTATTTGCTCTTTCAAACGCTATTTTTAAAAAACATTGCTCTCTTGCAGGTTTGGATTTCTTGATATTTTTATTCCATAATTTATCTTTAAAACTCTTATACTCTAATTCTTCCTTTTCTTTATAAAACTTTAAGTATTCGTTTAAATGAAATGGATTTTTAATTAATTCCAATAGTTTTTCATTTTGGGGTAGCATAAAGGAATATTTTTCTGAAATTGTATTAAGTTCGTTTAATTCTAGATTTTTGATATATAAATTTAATGGAGCAATATTATAAATCTCAAAAAATTGATAGTTTAAATCTTCTAAGTAGTTGTCCCTCGTTGTAAAAATAATTCTCCAATTACTATTAATGAGAATAGATAGAAATTCTTTAAAAGGATTGGTATTCTTTAAATATAATAATTTTTCTGCAGAATCAATTACAATGATTTTATTACTTTCATCCTTGTGGCCAATAAAAAAATCGTTAAAATTATATCCTGTAAAAAATTCATTTATACTTCTTAACTCAAATTCAGTTGCCTTAAAAATATAAAAAGGATTCTTTTCTTTTGTTTGCTCATAAAAGTCTTTAATAAGTGCTGTTTTTCCAACCCCACCAACACCACTTAAAATCAGCACCTGTTCTGAGCTTGTTCTTATTTTTTCTAGGGCATTACTTCTATCAATCTTGATATTTTGACCATTAAAAGTAATAGCTGTTTGTATCTCGTTTAAAATATACTCTGAATGAATTTGTTGATTTTTAATGAGGTCAAAAATACTCTTATCCAGACTGAAAAAATGTTTGGCGATGATCTCGTTATCGATAGATACAAAATTAGATTCAAAAAAACTTGCGGTTCTCCACTCTAGCTCAATATTCAATTCGCTTGCTTTTTCTCCAATTTTTATCAAAACTTGTGGTTTTCTTCCTTTATTCTGCCCCCATTCTTTATTAGTATAAAAAAGTAGCTTTGTAATATCGGGATAATCTCTTTTCGCTTTTTCTATGGTACTTAATAAATCATCCTTGTTAGTTGAAAGTGGAGTATGATAAAATTTTGCTTGCCATCCTATTACATCTTCACTTATTTTAATAGGATTAGTTTCTATTGCAGATTGATTTTTATAGCGAAAAATATATAGTTTATTAAATTCTTTACAGAACAATAAATAACAAAACCACTCAAAATTACTCTGGGGATTCTCGCTAAATTTTGCTTTGAATAGATCCCAATTTGGTTTAATCATTTAAAATTACCTACACTTATTTAGAAATTCTCTAATGGCGTCTTCCGGAGATAAATTAATATAAATTTCAGTAATGCCAATCTGTCATGGCCTAAAAGAGATTGAAGGGCTCTAGTAGAAATTCCTTTTTTGATACAATTTACTGCAAAAGTATGCCTTAAAACATTTAAAACTATTTACAACAATCTGGCATAGGAAGCATTTCTGGCATTATCCATCGTTCTTCTACTCCCTCAACTGATATTTTTAACATTATTTCTTCAGTAATATTATATTTTTTCATCACGTTTTTTTTACAATTATCTATTAACTCGTTTGATCTTTCTGCATATTTAACAAAATCAGCAACTATAAATTTAGCACAATTTTCACACCCTGGATAGTAATATTGCATAGCCTCTCTATCGCCCCAATCCTCACATTTCACAATTTCCCTAAATATTTCCTTCCTTGTTTCTTCACTTAATCCAAGCAGAGTTTCTATTTTTCTTTTCTTAATGGCTTCAAGAGCTTTCTCATCGATATTGTAAACAATTTTGTAAGAATCTCTGTTATTATTTCTTGCTATTTCTGGGGTCATAACTGACCACTTTCCATAAGGAGACCATTCAGCATAACCTAAATTAGGGTTACCTCCTTTAAAAGATTCCTCGCTTTCCCAAATCCCTATGTGGATTTCATCAATATCAGGATTCGTATTAGACTTTTCCATTATAACTTTAGCTAATTGAGATTTTAGTTCTTCTAAAGTAATATCAGAAGGTATCACTATCGAATAACGCATCCTGATATTTGTAGGTAATTTTTCTAATTCTTCGAGTAAGTAATCTGAAAGTTTCTTTTCTCCTAATGCTTTAATGCTTATGTCATTCTCCTCTACTATTTTAAATTCTCTAATTCTATTTTCCTTTATTTCTTCTTTTTTAATTGTTGGTGTTTGCCCAATCTTACTTTGTGGTCCTTCAATACATCTTATTAGGGCAATTTGATAAACAACAGGCTGTAAATCAAATTCATGGAAAATTTCTAGTATGTATCGATCAAAAAGTATCCTTTGATATTCAATATTTTTTTCCACATTTTCACTGTTACCTAATGGATATTTATTATCTGATTCAACTAGAGATTTATCTTCAGCTTCTTCCAATTTTTTCATTAAATATGGGCATATATAATTTGAAAAAGGGGCCGATATATCATAATTAATTACTTTGACTAGATTATGATGAATATAACGATGCTCACCGGAAAACATATTTATCTTAACCCAATTATTTTCTTCACCTTCGTATCCGAAAATATCATTCTCAGATGCCTTGCCAATAATGATGGATTTGGTATCCGGCATAAGTCTAATATTGGCAAATTCCGAAGTTACTCGAACACATTTAGCAAATGTAGAAAACGTAAAAATAATAATAAAAAGTGTTAACAATAATAAAATAGTACATAATTTTTTCATTTTTACCTCCTAATTGCTTTTTTTAAAGGACTAATAAAATCGATTGAAAAACTCAAAGGCTTAAAATAAGAAATCTAAATACATTATATCACCTTTTTATATTTTGTATAATTACTTTGAAGATGGTTAGTTAGAAAAAAGAAGTCACGCATATCAAGAATTATTATAATCCCTTGCAAAATTCCTCAAATCCTTTGCAATTCAACATTACCGCGATTTTGCTCCTTAAAAATCATGCCATAATATCTTTCCTTTAATGTCCTGACAAATATGCAAGTAAAGAAGAGAATACAGTAGTAAAAGAGAGTATATAAGAGAAAAGAGGCTTAAAAGCGGGGAATTTAAGGAACCACGAAAAATAAAAGCTAATATAAGCGTGTTTTAAGCGCTTATTTTAAGGTGGTTGGTATGATTCATCGTATTTTTTAAATACGCCTCGTATACGCCAAATACGAAGCTTTTTTCAAAAACGCCAAAACCCTTATATTTCAACGGTCTTATTGATTTTTTGCAAAATCAACCCGTAATTCGTTGATTGTCTGCTTGATTTCCTTGATTTCAGCAGTAATACTATGGGAAAACTCCTTTTGATTCTTTATGATTTCGGTAATAAAAAACTCTAATTTCCATACTAAATATACAGAAAGCACCAGGGGAAAGCCGTTATTTGCTATTAATTTTAGTACATATTCAATATCCAATTCACTTATTTCCTTTCCAGGTGTGCTTTGGTCCAGGCCTAATATCAAGATGTAAGAAATTTTTCTTTTCATAATACCCAATACCATTAAACCCCATTTCATGAGCAAAAGTGAGAAGATCATAAAGTAAAAAATCTTTTACATGGATATCTACTGCCATACCCAGGAGATGATAAGAACTGGAAACTCCCCCGACCTTATGATTTTCTTCTTTACACCGGTAACCGGAATTGATATATATTGGCCTATTTATAACCATTCTTAAATGATTTAACCTGGCGAAAAGATCCGGAGACAGCATAACCCTCCTGCAACAGGGACACTCAAATTCACGCAGAGAAAAATATTCAGTTAATTCTATATCATTAATTATACCCATAATTTATTTATATCTTAAAGTCCTGCCGTTTCTTACTACATCAGGCATAGCCTTATAGATAATTTCATTCACCTCCGGGACAGTAGCTTTCATCAGATCCTTTACATAGGATATTTCACCCTCTTTTAATTCGACCTTTTGCTTCCTTAATATTTGAATTAATTTTACCCAGGCTATTTTCCATTTTTCCTCACCATTTCCTATTCCCAGCTCTTCTTCAGCCCAAAGCATAGCTGCAAGAATAGCCTCTTTTATTTTACCTGCCCTGTCCTGGCCAAACTTATTTATCATAAATTTAGAGGCCAGACCAACCAGAAAAACAAGAGCGAAATCTAATAGATATTTAGTGATAAATACTTCTAACATTTATTACTCCTTTCTGCCTCCCGGGGAAGGTCCGCGGCCCTTCCAAGGAGAAATATTACAATATATTAAAATTATACATCCATAACATCAGTAGACTTGTAATCAAGGATTCGAGCATTGACCTTAGCCACCAAGTCATTACCATTATTATGGAAGATGTTCTTAGCGATAATCGTATCCATAACTCCTTCAATAGCTGCATCCTGTGCCGCAAAATCCACGTAATCTCCGTCATCTACGTTCTTGGGGTTATTCAGGGTTAGATTTATGGTTTTTGCTGCACTATCCCTGAATTGCATATAGAGTCTTTTATAACTGGTTACCTCTCCTAATTCGGTTGCCATTTACTTTTTCACCTCCTTTTTAAGGATTTACTAGAAGGTAAATCCGTTATCGGTTTTTAGTTTTTAACCTTTAATTTTCTTTCATACTCCTCCTCTCCTATTAACGACTAATTTACTATTCAGTAAGTTGGGATTCTTCTCCGAGTCTGATTTCATCTACGGTGTACTTCTGCAGACCCGTTAAAGCGGTAGCTGTATCATAAACATCTTGATCTAAAGCAGCTGATTTAATCTTAGCAAAGGTCTTGCTGTTGATGATGGGTGCTCCGGTATCCGGATTAACGCCTACTACAAGTCTAAATTGCAAGGCCGAATCACGAGGAACTGTTATTACTGTTGCCATTTTTTTCACCTCCTTTTTTATGGATTTTGAATCAAGTAAAACCAAGTTGTTATATGAACATATTATCATATTATAATATAATAGTCAATATTAGAACATTATTGCCCTTTATAATGTATAAAACTTCCTATTTCTTTAATTTCCTTATAAATGCTCCTTGTTTTACGAAACTAAAAAAGGATCCTTCCCGATACAAGAAGAATTCCTTTTTCACTAAAAATATTTTATAAAATAGGGTGTCTGGCACTACAATAGTTGCTCTTTCACACACTTTGATCTTAAAAAGCCTTGACATACAGAATAATATATAATACAGTTATACTGTATTACAAATAATATTTAATTGGAGGAAATGATGGAATTTGAAGGAAAAGTTGCTATCATAACTGGTTCATCCGGCGATATAGGAGCCGGAGTTGCATTAATGTTCGCAGAACAGGGCGCGAACGTAGTTATCAACTACTTATCAAAAAAGGAGAAAGCAGAAGAGATTTGCTCAAAGATTAAAAACACCGGTTCAAAAGCTTTAGCAATTCAGGCAAATGTTATAGAAGCAGCGGATGTTGACAACTTGATCTCCAAGACGATCACAGAATTTGGCCACATAGATATTATTGTCAATAACGCGGGAACCCGTCGCAAGCCGGGCAACCACAAATATATACTAGACGTAACCGAAGAGGAATGGGATATGGAAATTGATTCACATTTGAAAGGTACTTTTAACTGTTGCAAGAAAGTCTTGCCGGGTATGATCAAACGAAAATTCGGTCGTATTATCAACATTTCTTCAGTGGTAGCCAAAAGTGGAAGCTCTGGAGCAAGCGTTCATTATTCTGCGGCCAAAGCGGGTATTATTGGCTTTACAAAAGCACTGGCCACTCAGGTAGCTATGTACGGTATCACTGTTAACACCGTCGCGCCCGGAATAATTGATACAGAACGAGTACGCTGGCGTACCCCGAAAATGATGGCAGACCATGTCAGTAAGATCCCTTTAGGGAGACTGGGAAAAATTGAAGAAGTGGCTGCCGCAATTACCTTCCTCGTTTCGGAGAATGCAGGCTACATTACTGGGGCGACAATTGATGTAAATGGCGGCATATATATGGATTAAAATAATATAGCCAGAGACGGTACGGAAAATATATCTACAGACTGTTTATTTTACACAAAAGGAGAATTAGTTTCAAATGGCAACTTTTAATATTGCATTGACTCCCGGTGATGGTATTGGACCGGAAGTACTAAATGAAGGTGTCAAGGCACTACGCGCTGCCGAAAAGGCTGTGGGCGGATTCACCTTGAATATGGAGAACTACGATATTGGCGCTGCCTGTTATAAGAAATGTGGCAAAGTATTTTCGGAAGAGGCATTCAAAGCATGCGAGGAAGCGGACGCGATCTTCTTTGGATGTGTGGGTGATCCCGGCGTCATGTATCCCGACGGAACTGAAGTCGGAGTGGAAGCGGGATTGCAAATGCGTTTCAGATTTGACCTGTTTGCCAATATCAGACCTATCAAGTTGTATCCTAACGTTTCTTCGCGGTTGAGCGGGAAAACGACTGGGGATATTGACTATGTTATTGTGAGGGAAAATATCGAGGGGCTATACGCGAGTAGAGGCGGCGGCAGCATAATTCACGACAAGATTGCCGTGGATTCCATGGTTATCACCAGATGGGAAACAGAACGGATATCTAAGGTTGCTTTCGAGCTCTCCCAATCCCGAGCCGGCGCTCCCAGCGATGGTAGACATAGAGTAACCTGCGTCGATAAAGCCAATATTCTGCGTTCCTATAGCTTTTTTCGCAAGGTCTTCACCGAAGTGGCCAGCAACTACCCAACAGTGGAGCCGGATTATGCCTACATGGATGCAATGGCCTGCTGGCTGGTATTACAGCCTGAATTTTATGACGTGGTGGTAACCGAAAATATGTTTGGAGATATTCTTACTGACCTTGGTGCGGCTACTGTAGGGGGAATGGGCATGTCCCCTTCCGCCGAGATTGGCGAGGACCATGGTATGTTTCAAGGGAGTCATGGCTCTGCACCCACGATTGCCGGGAAGAATATCGCTAATCCGACAGCCACTATCATTTCCGGTGCCATGATGCTGGAATGGTTAGGGAGAAAAACAAAAGATGGCAATCTTATAGCCGCGGCGAAACTTATCAATACTTCTGTGTTCGAAGTATTCAAGGACAAACAATTCACTTCCGATCTGGGTGGAACATACTCGACCTCCGATTTCGGAGATGCAGTTGAAAAAAAGATCTTGGCCTTAGTCGATCATCCTACTGGAGAAGATGAGTAACAATAAAATCGATGGATTGTGTTACCAGAGCATTACAATTCAAAGAAACAAACCGAGATTCCCTCGATCTGGGAAGCAGCTGCACTTCAATTTATGGAGGTGCGCATTCAAATCTCAAAAAGTATCTGTCTGGAAGGTGGAAAAGAGACAATCATAAGTAGACTAATACAGATTGTAAATTCCGATAAGCATATGCTAAAACACTTCGATATTGATATAGACATACGGTCGTTAAAGAGCGGTTCCCTAGATTAGAAATGGTGAGGGTCTATACAGAGATGAGTGTGGTATTGTCTGCAAGGATTGCAGCAATTACTACGAGATGGCTAAACATCCCTTGTCAGAAATGACGACAATTAACGATTATGATTAATTATTTTAAGACAAATGTTGCAGATTTACAATAATTCTAATCGATCCAACCAGTCTCGCGTAATCCCTGCAACAAATGTTCCCCTGATAGATCTATTGTCTCTTTAAAAATCTTTCCAGCTTTTTCAGCGTCACCTTTCTGCAAGGCCTTCAAGAGCAGCTGATGACGGTTAATAGAATTGCAACCCCACGCTCTTCCCCATTTCTTGTCAACCAGTCCCAAGCCCCTAGCATGTTGCATACGGACCCACAATAAAGAAATTACATCTCTGATTAGCTCGTTTTCACACAAATTGTAAATTGTCTTATGAAATTCCCAGTCCTTGGCCAAAAGTTTTTTTAGTTGCATACTTTGAACTAATTCCTCCTGCTCACGGATTATTCCTTTAAGTACCTCAATATTCTCTTTGGTGATTCGTGAACAAGCTTCTATGACCGCATAGCTCTCCACTAAGCGCCGTATGATACACATATCCTGAATTGACTTAATTGTTACCGGGCGTACAATAATTCCCCTCGATTTAACGGATATGGCTAGGCCTTTCTGCTTGAGAAGCTGCAGGGCATCTCGAATGGTTACACGCGAGATTCCAAAGCATTGGGCAAGGACGGTTTGAACGAGTCGCTCGCAAGGCCTTAGTTGCCCGTTCTGTATCATCTCCGATAGTCGATCTGCAATTCTGGTGCTTAGGTTCTTAACTTCACCAATTTCAAAGTCCAAAGGTTCATTGTCGTAACTGATCTTCATAGTTTCTTATCCTAATTGATTTTTTGTTTTATTAGAAACACTTATAATTGACATAGCGCCTATTTACTGTTGTTCACACAGTTATTATACACAACCTGTCATTTTGTTGCAATATTACAATTCGCGTATCAGATTAACTACTAGTTCACTTTTTGCCATATCTCACGTATAAAACGCGCTGCTTTTCGAACACCCTCTCGCCCAAGACCGCTTCCTTCTTCCATGGATATCCAGCCGTCGTACCCGGCACGTTTCAACCGAGAGAAGATCTTTTCGAAAGAAACTAGGCCTGTACCCAAAAGGACATGATGAAGAGCTTCCCTGCTGCCGGTATCCGCGGCATGTATACATATCACTTGATCAATAACCGGCTCCAAAACGTCCAAGGGATCATCTCCAGCGACAACAGGATTGGCCGTATCAAAATTGATACCGATACCCGTGTTCTTAATGCCTTCAGCCAGAGTCAAAAAAATATGCGTCGGTTGATCGAAATCTGGATACTTCCAGCAACTCGGCTTTCCGTGGTTTTCCAAAGCCAGCCTGACTCCGGCCTCTTTGGCGGTTCGCTCGCAAGATTTCAAGCCTTTTATCGCCCAGCGAATGCCGACGTCTTCTTTGAGACCCGGGTGAGATTGTCCTGCGGTGATGCGTACCAGAGAAGCACCGAGCCGACCGGCGGCTTTTATATATTGCTTCTCCAGCTCAACTTGACGCTCCCTCTCCTTCGGATCAGGGTTTGTAAAATCCGGATAGGTGGAGATCATGGCAATCGGCATATGGATATCTTTGAAACCATTCCGCAAGCCATATATGTAATCCTTATCCAAGTTCTCTAGGAAAAGTACTGAAAGATCAACCCCATCGAGTCCAACCTCTTTACCCATTGCGACCCAATCCAAGACGCTCATTTCTTGTTTTTCCAGCTGTGAAAAGAAAGATACAGGCAAACAGCTAATTTTCATGTCTACTCCTTTCCTCGATCTGATAAAATTTCTCTCACTCCTTCTATTGCCAAATGGGGACTTGATAAGATAGGCACTCTGCTATCGAATTTTTGGATTTTACCAGCGACTCTTGCCATGGAAGCCTGAGCAAGCACAATTACCTCATTATTCTTTATCGCTCGTGAAAGATATTCAGAAACAATACGATCATGTTTCTGCATATTGCCGCAGAGTAGCGCTTCATGAGCGCCTTTGCAGAGAACAGCATCCACTTTAGTTTTGACTCCAGCTTCTTGACTCTTTGTTTGTATGAGTTCCCGAGTTGGCTCTAGCGCTGTTGTCGCCGTGGCAACCACCCCGATACAAACTCCGATTGAAATTGCTTTGGCTGCTGTGCGCTCGTCTATTTTTAATACGGGTACCGAAACGAAGTGTTTGGCGATATCTGCACATGGCGAAATGGAAGAGCAGGATAAAAGAATCACGTCCGCTCCAGCAGTTTCCGCAGCTATGACGTCTTCATTTACTCTACGATAGATATCTGGTGTAAGCCCGTTGTCTCTCAATAAAAGTTTGAGGATTGTTTCATCAACAATATTTATTTTCTGTATCCCGGGAAGCAACTCCCCGCATAAACGATCGAATAGATCCGTTATATTAGTTATTGTATATATAATTGCCAGAGTACTGGACATTTTTTCCTCCTTTTCTTTTTTTAATAATCTATCAGTAATTAAGCAATAATTTGGGTAAAAATAGCACGAGGTCGGGAACAAAGATCAACAATATAATGACTAAAATAGAAATAAATACATAAGGTAATAAAACAATCACCAGCCGTTCAAACGGAATTTCTGCAACCTTAACCAACGTGTATAGAACGATACCTATAGGAGGTGTCAGTTGGCCAACTGTTAATGATAGAGTCATGACAACCCCAAAATGGATTGGATCGATGCCATAACTTTGAACTATGGGTAAAAGGATGGGGGTTAGAATGAGGAGTGCTGGAGACTGGCTCATGAAGAAACCGGTGACTAACCACAATAGAAGAAATAGCAACATAAGAATCTGAGGATTATCTGTAAGTCTCATCAAGCCGTTCGCCAGTGCCGTGGGCACCCCACCGCGAATCATTACAATACCAAATACAGAAACGTAACCAACGATTATCATAATTGCGGATGTTTGAATCATAGCGATTTTGATTTCTTTCAATAGAACCTTGAAATTGTATTCCCTGAAAACGAACATTCCAAGGATTATTGAGTAAATAACCACAACGCTGGCGGCTTCAGTCGGGGTAAAAATACCCCCGTAAATTCCTCCTAAAAGAATCACGGGTGCCATAAGTGGAAGCAGAGCCTTCTTCAGAGTTCGCACGAGCTCGGAAATATGCGGTATTCTTCCGGATGGATAATTATTCTTATGAGCGAGGATGCTAACATATATCATCTGCCCTACTGCCAGAATTATTCCGGGAAGCACACCAGCCATAAACAGTACAGCTATCGACTGCTGCGCAATCACTCCATATATAACAAATGCGATACTCGGGGGGATTATGGGGCCAACTAGTGCGGAGGCTCCTGTAATACCGGCGCTAAATTCTCGTCCATAGCCTTCATCCAACATTGCTCTCATCTCTACTATTCCCAAGCCTGCGACATCGGCAACCGCTGATCCGGACATACCTGCGAACAACATGCTGGCCAGCACGTTTGCATGACCCAAGCCACCCTTGAGTGGTCTGACAAGACAACTGGCAAAATTAAATAATCTAGTCGTAACTCCACCAACATTCATTAGCCTTCCTGCCAGGATAAACATAGGCACCGCGAGCAAAACGAAACTATCCGTTCCACAGAATGATCTTTGCGCTACCATAGCAGCAACTCTTATATCCCAAAATCCTCCAAAAAGAAACGTTGCGCCTATTATAGATACTATTCCAATAGCCCATGCCACTTCCATGCGCATCAAAATGAGAATGATGAGTAGCACTGTTATTATAAAATAGGGAATCAAAGCAGTAGCCTCCTAATTTTTTTATGCCTTATAATAGTCCTGTTTTCTTAACTGTGAAATCTTGTGGATTATTCTACGAATAAGATAGATGACTAATACCGTGTAACTAACTATGGCTCCCAGATAGACATAGTAATATGAAAGCGCCAGAGCTACCATGTGGGATTCTCGCACCAATTGCATGTGACAATAAAAGCCTCTTAAAAGAAAGACAAAGAATATGAGTATGAAAACATCATACAAAAATACTATAATCGACGCAAATTTTTTAGGGATTCGTTTAATAAAAATATTAATATAGATGTGCTCATCTTCACGAAGGGCAACAGCAGCGCCTAGTAGGGTGATCCAGGTAAACAGTAAACGCGCCAACTCTTCGGTCCAGAACACGGAGACCTTGAATATATAGCGAAGCAATACTTGTAGAAAAACCAGCAATATCACCCCTATAAATCCAGCCAGGGCTACATTGTCAACTACTAGTCCTAAGAGTGATACCAGTGACAGCTTGCTGTTTTTACTCATATCTTTTTGTTACCTTCTCAAAGAATGGGGAGGGTTTTAGCACCCTCCCCATGAATTATATACATACTAAACGATAAATTTAAGAACTCGGCCAATAAAACCTTCACAGCTTAGTATCATTCAGCATACGAAGCAATTTCATCAAGAAGGCCAGGAATGCAGTTTTTATCTGCAAACGCCTTCACAATCGGCCGCGCCTTTTCAATAAAAGGCATTATATCAGGTTTTGTGACGATTACTCCATATTCTGTCTGCATTTTCTCTAGAAGTTCCGATTCCATCCTAGGAACCTCGCTATCAAGCCAATCCCTAACTACTTCCCAAGACTCAACTAACAGTTTTTGCTGTTCGGGGGTGAGGGAATTATAGAAGTCATTGCTGAGAACTGCGGTATAATAGCTCCACACGTGCCTCGTCAGATTGATATACTTTTGAACTTCGTAATATTTGTTGCCATAGATCGTGACAATAGGATTTTCCTGAGCATCGAATACTCCTGTTTTTAAAGCACCGTATACTTCCTTGATAGAAAGAGGTGACGGCAAAGCCCCAAATGCTTTAAATACTTCTTGCCTCAATGGATTAGTGACCCTGATTTTTATCCCTTTCAAATCCTCTGGCTTGAGAATCGGTTTGTTAGAGGTCACATTTCTGGCACCACGGGAGGCAACTCCCAGCAATTTCATATTAAATTTATCTTCCAAGGCTTTTTTAACCTTGTCTCCCAATGCTCCATCCCATACTCTTCGTCCGTGGGCTTCATTCTCATATACGTATTCTGCTTCCATGATCTGATACTCTTGGAGACGGGAATGGAGAAAAGTGGGACCGCCCATGTGGCCCTGGATATCATTGATGCTTATGGCATCATAAACTTCGTTTGGGGATCCCAATACCCCTCCAGTAAAGACATCCATGATCATTTTACCATTTGATCTTTTTTTGAGCTCTTCAGCCCATTTCATGGCTGCTAGAGAAACAACATCCTGCGGCTGATCGGATATGGCCATAGTTATTTTGATTATTTCTTTTACCCCTTCAGTCGAAGAATCCTGTTGACCAGCGGCGAAGCCTTGAATAAATAGTGAAAGTGTAATAACAATTATCAAAGAAAATACTTTAATTTTCATCTTTTCCTCCTTTTATTACGTAATGGGTAAATAGTCGCTATCTCTCGTTCACTTACTGGAATTCCATTATTTATTCCTTGCACCCCCTTCCAACTATATTTTGTACTACTGTATTACAATATTACCATTAGTGAATCTATTTGTCAATAAGCTGTCTGGGTTCAATACATTTGCAACGTTGAAGGATTTTTGCTGTTTAATAATATAGCTACAATATTCAATCGGAGTCAAAAGATTCAAGTTCTTATGAGACCGATATAAGTTATACTCGATTAGACAATCATATAATATTTTATTAATTTTACCTATTATTGGTCTCTTCGTAATAACTATCTAAATATTCGCTCTGGACAGTTCCATTTACTCTTTCCATAAAGATATTCGTCTTGGTAGACTTAGGATATTTGAAAATAGTTTTAATTTCCCTTAACAATCTATCCTCCGAATATGTTTCCTTGTTTTTACTCTACTCTCGCTACCTTAATTAACTTATCTAAACTATTCCGACTAATAATCTACTTTACCACGACCGCCCGCCAGGAGCTTTTTTTGCTAAGGAGTTTAATTGAAAGCTGCCCATACATAACAAGACTCTATCGGACATTCTACCAGAAATTGTTTCACGCATATCTTATCCGATAAAGCTTTGTTATGTATAGCAAAAAAAGCATTATATTTTTAACCAACTAAAAGCATTTTTAGCCTGGTTAAAAATATAAAGGCGGGCTAAAATAGATACTTCTTATCGTAGGGATAAATCTCTATTTCTGATAATCGAATGTCTTCCCCCCCCTTCCCTCCCTGTTGCTGTTCACTATACTTCTACGTTTAAATATTTTTTATCTGTCTTTGTGCGTATACGCCAGGTAGAGCAGATAAAAAATACTAAAACTATCCTAAGAGTTTATATACGCGACACCGATGGCGTTTATAGAAGACTCAGCACCGCAAAAAATTACAGCAAAAATAATCAAGCATGAGATTTTTTGCGGCACTGGCTTCTACAAACGCCGGGAGAAAAACTTCAAAGAGAAGAAAAAAGATGAACTTTCCCCTGCGATAGGCAAAAACTATATAAATAAAAATGTTTCTTTTCTTTTAACTTTTTATTTATAGATGTTTTTACTTATCGCTAACCGTAAGGAATCAGATAAAAATTGTCACCGAAAAAGAAGATAAAAAGATCCCGCATATATACCCTCTTTTACTTTTTATCTTTTTTTTTACGGGAGAAAGACTAATCCACCGTTTTCAACCGCTAAACCTTCTATATCAGAATAAAAATATATAAGAGGGGGTGATTTTCCCTGTTTATATATTTTTTAAGCCTTCGTCTTCTCTTTAGCATTACACGATAAAAATAATTTCAAATTTTATTCCTAATTTTAAATTATTTTTTGAGTGTTATGCTTCTTTTTCGCTTTCCTATCTCCGGTATTGCTTTTTGAAAAAAGAGGGGCGCTTTTCCCCTGTTTATAAAAAGCAATACTCTTTCTCCCTAGCAATACTCTCACCAGGTAAATTACTATTTGCTGGTGAGTGTATTGCTCTTTCTTTGTTTTTCCCCTTCTCTTTCCCCCGCGATAGGTGAAAACACCTCAAATCAAAAAGGGTTTTCTTTTTGGTTTGAGGTGTTTTTTACTTATCGCACAAACACAAAGAAACAAAAAAATATAGTCACCGAAAAAGAAGATAAAAAGTTCCCGCTCTTCTTCTCTCTTTTACTTTTTATCTTTTTTTTACGGGAAGAAGACTAAACCACGAGTGATAACAGATGCACGAAAAGGTTCGCAAATAGGGGCGGGGCAAGGGAGAGAGGAAAGAACGATAAGCTTACCTTTATTCTGGTAGAGCGAAGGTGAATCGACCGTAGTTTTTCCTTCCCCCTTATGCTTCCCCCCTAATGAATCATAGCCTAACCTTATTTTTTTTGCGGTGGTGAATAAAGCGAAGCAACAGCGGGGCCGTAAAGAGCGTTACTGCCCGTATTGATGCTTGGAAGCGTCCCCGCGAGCATAGCTTTTGAGCCAAGGAGCAAAAATAAAAAGAAGGGGGATAAGAGGAGGGTTTTAGGGGGGATTCAAGGGGGAAGGAAAATTACCCGCCCCGTCCCGTTTGTTTGTGAATAGTAATTAGAATTGTCAGGTAAATTAGCCTAATAAGAGAGATAAAGTGAGAAAGAGTAGATCCTTGATTTGCGAAATAAAAAACATAATAAAAACACTTAAATTTAATTAAATCAAAACCGAAAGGAAATGAATGTTAATTATATCTGCTAGTTAAAAACTTATTATTAGCAAATAGTTTGGTTAACTACCAAAAATAAAGAATTGACCCTCTGAATTCCCCTTTGATATTCTTTTAATATTTTTATATTACTCTTCCAATAAATCACAATATTTCTTTAAATTATCATCAAGTAGTATGGGAACGATTTTTTTCTCCCATGAAATTAATCCTGTTTTTATCAACAAATCTTCGATAATATTAATATTCAAAGGTATTTCATCAATTTGATAGTTTTCAGGTAAATTGTTATCTTTGGTTTGCGCAACTAACCGAGATAAAATAGAGTGAGCCTTTTTGATCCAACCTTCTTCTTTAATTGCAAGATTACCATATATAGAAATTCTTTCATTAAATAATCCAATTACATTATCAGTATTTAGAGAAAAAGTAAATAATTTAACAAACTCCTTAGCAAAGTTTTTTGATATCAAATCTCTTAAATTAGGTCTATTCAGAAAAAGCCATAAATCTATGCGAAAATAAAGATAACAACCAACTTCAAATAGCGTAGCGTCGTTCCCGAAATTCTCGCATATATCTAAACCTGCTTTTTAAAATTCTGGTATTTTTTTTCTTCTCGGATCATCTATTGCAAAAAAACAAAGACCATGAATCATTGAAGCAAATAAAATTTCCGGGGTTACCTTACAAGTTCGTAAATGCTTGATTTCTTCTTCTCTATTAATATCCCATCTTCGAACATGAGTAGGCAGCGGCTCTTCACAATTTTTACAAATTTTATCGTCTTTTTCATTTTCGAAACCGCATGATGGACATCTTATTTTCATAATAAAATCTCCCTTTATCTTTAATAACATGCCTTAATTTCGTTAATATTTTTCAGTTGCTATATTCCTTCGATCCTTCCAAAAATAATCCATTCTTTTTTATTTCACTTCTCTTTTTCTTCTGATGTAACTAAAAATTAGTAAATTATTGTCCTAATACTCCTTCTCTATCTATAAAAATGACATATATGTCTATTTTCTTTAGTATTGTATTAATCCTCAAATTCTCTTTTTCTTAATTCTATATCTTCATCTGCTTGTTTTTTTTCATGTAAAATACGTTTATTAAGATAAGCTTTATATTTTTTCACAAATACTTGGATTGCTTCATTTTCATCTTCCTTCCAATTTTGAATCTCCTCTTTTTTCTTATTTAACTCCTCAACAATTCCATATTCACCTGAATATCCTTCTATTTGAGAGAGAATGCGAAATATCTCATAGCGATAATCTTTGTTTTGGGGATATTTTTTTATTATTTCTTTACAAATATTATATAAAAATGCTTCTCCTCTGTAAGCATCCAGAATGTTGAATACTATTCTAATTTTTTTTACATTTTTAGATTTAATCAATTTAATTAACTCTTTTTCAAGTATCCTATTAAAGGTTGGGAAAATTGATTTAATTAAATGACTCCCTTTCCAATGAAGTAGAGAATCCTTTTTATTAAACCATGTCAATATTTCTATAATGATAATTTCTGCATTTTCACTAAGCGGTTTATTAAGCAGAGGTAATTCATAAGGAATAGCATCATAATTATCTTCTCTTTTTTTCTTCTTCTGAGTTAGAAATCTTCTATAGAAAAAGGTAATTATTTTTTTGGGATATTTTTCCACAATCAAAGTGAGAACTTCCTCTGCATGATTTATATTAGGTAGAATTAACAAGTTTTCAAAAATTGCATCAACATCTATTACTGTCAAAGATCTCAATATCGAAGCCCTATTGTTCCATTCATTGTAAATCCAATCACAATTTTTATTTTTTGTCATTTCTCTGATGCATTTTATAAATAAATTTTTGATATTTTTATTTTTAGGGTAATTTTTAACTATCGAACGAACGATATTATTAAAAATTTTGTTTTGAGTATCTTTATTTTCAATTTCTTTTGCCTTATTAAAATTTTCGTTGATCAATGATTCATCAATTTCTCCAACAAAATCAAAGACACGAGCACATTCAGAAAGATGTTTTCCTTCTTTCACCCATTTAGAAACCAAATCCTCAACAGATGGCTTTAGTGGACTTTTCCAGATACCAGCAATTAAATTAGCGAGGAAGGGTTCTATTTTATCATCAATTTCTATTAAAAAATTGTAGGCAATTTCAGGTTTTTGCTTACCTAATTCATTTAAAAAGAAGTTAAAGTGTAAAAATTCACCCTGATCTTCCGGGAAAGAATAATTTTTTATAATTGATATCATTCTTTGCTCCCATTCTTCATAATTCTCTTCTGAAATATCATAAATAAATTCTTGAATTTTAGTTTTTCTTCGGGCCTCTTTTTCTTTCCAGTTCATTTTTTCCGGCTCTAGTCGCTCGATATCAAAAGTATAATAATAGTGACCAACCAATGTTTTAAAAATTTCGTATTCCTTGATAGAGCTTAACAATGTTATCAAATCTTTAATTCGTGGTAATTTGTTTTTATCTATTCTTTGGATTAGCCAGTATATATCCTCTTCAATTTCTTGAGTAATTTCAAAATTAGAATCTGGAATAATTGAAATATAGTAATCAATTATTTCATTGGTATTGCCTAAAACCATATCTTCCATATCATTATCATACTCACCTCTATCAGGTAATCTGGTTGATGTTTGAAGAGCTTGCACAATTATTTGTTTCTGTTTCCTGTCCTTAACAACAGCATAAAATTTTTTAAGCATTGAAATTGTTCTATTTCTAATTTTTTTTAAATTATCATCTTTTTTTAAAGCTCCGAATTGAAAGGCAATGGTTTTATAATTCTTCCTTGTTATTCCTTCAAAAGAGGGGCTTAATAATTTTTCTGAAATTTCAGTAATAGATTCAATTCTTTCAATTAATTGTTCAGTATTCCATTTCTCGATATTTCCTAAAATTAATAATTGTGGATAATAGCCCATTTTCTTTAGAACATTTATTTTATATTGAGATAAGTGAGATAATATCTCCAAAGACTTCTTTTTTATTTCAGTTTCCTTTACTAATGAAAGTTTTATGAGCAAGTCGAAAACTTCTTCTACATAAAAATATTTTAATTCATTTAATATATCTAAACATACACCTGCAACCTCAGTATAAACAAAATCCTCTAAGTATTCATTTGCCATTTTAATTGGTTTTATCTTTTGTTTTTTTGATTTCTTTAAAGCAGATTTAATAATTTTAATAATATGGAATTCTTTCGGTGTTTTATCTCCAAACTCCTCGATATATTTATGTAAGAGTGTAAGGTTTCCATATAGTTCAATATTTGATTTAGAATGAATGGTATTCTCCAAAAAATTATTACCAAAAACTTGTTTACCTTTTCTTAAATTTTCCAACTGATAAGATATAAAATCAAATTCATATTGAGCTTCTTTTATGTGTTCTTTCATTACTCGGGATAATCTCTTCTCGAACAATGAAAAAGTTTGGTTATCAAAATTATATAGTTCTTCCGGGGGTTTATAGATTGTACCATGACTTATCTCTGACCATGCATGATATAAAACTGTAGTTAATTGTATTTCACATTTCATGCTTGTAAATTTATCATATTTTGCTAGAAAATGTCTGTTTTTATTTAGTTGAACTACAAGCAAGCGCCCATTAAAACGCGTATCGGAATACTTTAAATTATCTTTTTT
>Ga0268279_1000557_pt1 | contig 23470 bp, 26 predicted proteins | sample saktaG_6_FD_190142 | JGI IMG/M metagenome (GOLD analysis project Ga0268279, IMG submission 190142) | Saline water microbial communities from Sakinaw Lake, British Columbia, Canada - sak_2010_1_5_80m | ecosystem: Environmental > Aquatic > Non-marine Saline and Alkaline > Saline ...
TCACTAGGACGTCCATCTTAGTTCTTTTAAAACAATCAAGAGCTTCTTTAGGGTTGTTCACGATGGGTTCGTTCTCGTTGAATGATGTATTAAGGATTATGGGGACTCCGGTGATTTTATTGAATTCTGTGATAAGCTTGTAGTATCTCGGATTGAAATCATTGGAAACCGTCTGAAGCCTGCCTGACCCGTCGACATGCACTACGGCAGGGATTAAATCCCTCTTCTCGGGCCTTACGGAATACACTTTCTCCATGAAAGGCACAAGTTCAGAACGCTCAAACCATTCTGAAATAAACTCCGCAAGGACTGAAGGTGCGAAAGGCCTGAAAGACTCCCTCTTCTTAACCCTAAGATTCAAAACATCCCGCATGTCCTCCCTTCTCGGATCAGCGAGAATGCTGCGATTACCCAAAGCCCGAGGACCCCACTCACTGCGACCCTGAAACCACCCGACAACTCTGCCTGAAACTAAATCCCCCGCAACTTTTTCAATAAGCTCTTGTTCCTTCAAAACAGAGTACTCAATACCTTTTCCGTCTAAAAGCTTTCTGATAAAATCAACCTTGAATCTAGGACCCCAGAAAGGCGAATCCATAACGAAAACACGTTTATTCCCAAGTTTAGAGTTCCAAAGATAAAAAGCGCTTCCAATCGAAGTGCCGCCGTCATGAGCGGTAGGCGGGATGTAAACACTCTCAAAACATGTCTTATCGTAAATCTTCCCGTTCGCCAAGCTGTTTTGAATGCAGCCCCCGCTCAACGCAAGGTTCGTTAATCCAGTTCTCTCATAAAGATGATTAAGTATGTGGAAAAAAACTTCCTCATACAACGCCTGAACTGAACACCCGATGTCCCTAAACCTTGCGCTCATCTTTTCACCCTCAGCCCTCGGACTTCCGAGAATATCCACAAGCTTTCCAGAATAAAGCTGATTTATCACAGGTCGCTCATTAAACCAGGTCATATCAACTCCCCCAGAATCATGCAGGAAAAAACTTGAATCCAGTTTGAACAAACCATCCTTTGTGGGTTTTACTATTTTCCTCACCTCATCCAGATATTTTGGTTTCCCATAAGCTGAAAGGCCCATCACCTTATACTCGTCCCCATACCTGGAAAAACCTAGAAACTGAGTCAACGCAGTGTAAAAAATACCCAATGAGTGTGGAAACTCGACGGTATTAAAAACCTCCAACTCATTATCTCTTCCCACACCAATCATAGTACTCACAAAGTCACCGAAACCGTCGATAGAAGCCACAGCAGCCTCGCTATAAGGAGAAACAAAGAAACTACTGGCCATATGCGCACGATGATGTTCGACATTCACAACCTTCGCTTTAATAGAATCCGCATCTACAGAAAGTTCTGAAGCTAAAGTATTCTTAATATTACCAATCTTAAAATATTGAGTTAATCTCTTCAAGATGAATTTCGGCCGAAACCTCTTCGATAAAACCAGGGTAACCTTCTTATGAATCCGAGACCTCGGATTATGAGAAACCGTAATGTAATCTAACTCACTGACATTAACACTCGCTTCCTCCAAACACCATTTAATCGACTCGGAGGGAAAACCCGCCCAATGCTTAACCCGCCTAACCCGCTCCTCCTCAAGAGCAGCAACCAATTTGCCGTCAATTATTAAGGCCGCCGATGAATCACCGTGATATCCATTGATTCCTAGAATATTCATGTCTAAAATGCGTGAAAAAACACCCCCCCCCCATCAATACCCGGTTATACCGTATTTTGTAATCACTTTATTGAAGATGAAAATAGAAACCAAGGGTGCAATAATTGCAAACGAGAGGACGAATTCAAGATGATATAAAAAGTTACTGACAGTACCATAAATCCACACTTCCCTCACAATAACGAGACCGTGATAGATGGGATTCAATTCAACAAGAGGATTAAATACGGCAGGCAATGCCTCGATGGGATAATAAAAACACGAGAAAATGCCCCAAGTCCAGAAAAGATAACTAAATAAAGGTAACACATCCTCGTTGATCAAGTAAACGACTCCCTGCAGGAGGCTGATACCTAAAACACCAAAATACATTAAGAGTATTGTGATGATAATCAGTAAAATCGAGTTGAGGGAAGCAGGCGAGAGCGCGTAGAGTATTATCAGGAAAAAAGGGGTGATAATCACATGCCTCAAAAGCTCGCTCAACCCCATCCCCAAGATAAAATCCATTTTATTAAACGGTGCGATAAGGATTCCCTGAATGGTCTTCCAATATTTCTCCTGAACGAATTTAGAGTGGAAAAGAGAAAAACCAGAAGCAAAGTATGAGTAGGCTAATGAACCCAGCAACAGAAACTGTATAAAATTCTCTCGCTCGACCATGCCAAGAGTATCCGCTCCTTCAGAGAAAAAACCCCCGTATATGATCGCAAACATTACAAACCACCTCAAAGGCACAATTAAGGCATCAAAGAAGTAGCCATACTTGAATCTCAGATCTAGTTTAATCTGTTTTTTCGCAATAGCGTAGATGTGGTTAAAGTTCATAGATTCTCCCCCGTCAACTCGATGAAAACCTCGGATAAGGTTGCATTTTCTTTATCAATTGATTTTTTCAGATTAACCGGCGAGTCAACCCTGATCAAACTACCATTGCTTAAAAACCCTACCCGGTCACACAAGAATTCCGCCTCATCCATATAATGTGTGGTAAGAAGGATAGTCTTACCCCTACCCTTAAGTTCCATCACTTTTTCACGCATCTGCGAAGATATCTTGGGGTCCAAACCCAAAGTCGGCTCGTCCAGAAGAAGGATGTCGGGGTCATGGATCAAAGCCCTCGCTAACGCAAGCTTGGTTTTCATCCCCTCAGAGTAAATCTCCACGTATTCATTTAAAAAACCGTCAAGTCCGAGAAAATTAGACAACTCCGCTATCCTACCCTCAATGTCTCGAACCCCATACAGTTTCGCAAAATACTCGAGGTTGTCGTATCCAGTAAGACGGTAATATATTATGGTACTGCCGAGCATCAAACCAACTCGACTCTTATTTTTTTCGATCGATGATTTATCAATTAATATCTTCCCGCTCGTCGGTTGTATCAAGCCGCACACCATCTTCATGAGAGTAGTCTTTCCTGCCCCGTTTGGACCGAGCAAACCAAAAATCTCCCCTTCTTTGAGTGTGAGGGATACGTCATCAACAGCCTTTATGACCTTGTAGTTTTTACGCTGGAAAAATCGAGGGAATTTTTTCCCATCTTTTTTTAACTTGAATTCCTTTGTAGCATGAATTATATCAATCATCTTTTCCTATTACAAGACTCTGAAAGAGGCTCTCATATACTTCAAGAACAGGGTTCCATGAATAATCCCGCACCATAACTTTCCCGCCTTCTATTAATTTGACTCTTGAGTTTAAATCTGTTAGGAGTTTGGCCAGGGCGGGCGTTAACTCGTCTTTTTCCTTTATGAGGTGTGCCGATTTGAACCTGCGGAATTCCTCTGCCAACCCCGCGTCAGAATAGGTTAATATGGGGCAGCCGCATGCCATAGCCTCAAGATAGACTATGCCGAAAGGTTCGTTTCGGGCTGGAAGGACAAAAAGATCGGAATCCCAAAACGCCGTTTTTATACCTTCTTCGTCTAAGAATCCTACGTGAACGATCCGGTCATTTTTTCGAATCTTGTCTTCGATTCGTTTTTGATATTTCTTGGAGCATCCTTCAAAATCTCCTACAATTACTAAAAGGACATCGGGGATGTCAAGTTTTTCAAAGGATTCGATGAGGTCGTGCAGTCCCTTCCTCTCGTTGATGCGGCTTAGAAAAAGGATTATTTTATCCTTTTTTCTTATTCCGTGTTTTTTTCTGAATGCACCCTTTGAGGGGGGATTAGTGTAATTGGAAGTGTCAATCCCATTTGGAAGAACTATAAATTTTTCGTCTGGAAGATTAAATTTTCTGAAATCTTCTTTTTCCTTCGAGGTAAGTAGAAGTATCTTAGCTGCGTTTTTCAATATGAATCCTGTGAAAAAAAAATCGAATATCTTCTTAAACAATACTTTTTTATTGTAGTAGTTTAGCGTACCATGGGTTTTGATTACATATGGGATGTTTTTCTTAACACATGACCTAGCAGCCATATAATTCATTATGGAGCGGGAGTCGTGGATCGACACGAGATTGAAATCCTTTATTGTTTTTTTCAGTTGAGTTGCGTATTTTTTAGAATAGAAATATCTTGGATTTAATTTTTTTAACAGAAAATTATTTTTAAAGTAGGTAACTCGTAATCCGTCTAGAGTTGTTTCCTCATCCCAGACAACACCGTCGTCGAGATAGAGGTCGGTAGTGTATACTGCTATGTTATGCCCGGCCTCGACTTGGCGTACGCATAACTCATATATATTTTTCACTGGACCCCCAAATTTTATTGAAGGGTAGAAGGCAGGCATTATATAAAGGATCCTCATTTTTTCGTATCAGAGATGTGAGGTGAAGTTTCCATCAAATTTATTACTTCTTTGACTGTTTCACCCCAAGTGAACCTTTTAGCGTTAATTAATCCCTTTTTTGTAAGACCCCTCCGTAATTTATCGTCATCAAACACCATATTTATCTTTTCAGCAATATCCGTAGGATTCATGGGGTCAACGTAGAGACACGCATCGCCACAGACTTCAGGCAAACTCGACCAGTTTGATGATACAACAGGGCACCCGCAGGCCATGGCCTCAAGCGGCGGCCAACCAAAACCCTCGTTTAAGGATGGAAAAACGAAAACATCAGCGATGTTGTAAAATTTAACCAAGTCCTCATGGTCCTTAAGAGGTATTTCTTTTATGTTAAGCATGTTATTGCGTAAATTAAATTCATCAATTAATCCACTCTCATCATTTGTTATGTTCCCAATCTTGACAAGAAACGTATTCTCCTCGGATAATAGATTAAAAGCCCTAATAAGAGATGAGAAATTCTTGTACCAACTGTCCTTTCCAACATGGAGTATTACCTTCCTGCCTTTCAGGTTGTATCTAGTCCGGAAATCATCCAAAATCACATCATCTTCGATAACCCTAAACTGTTTTGAAATCCCGTTGTAGACGACTTTGACCTTATCCGGTTTAATATAAGGACATTTCTCCAGGATTTTTGACTTAGTGTACTGGGACGTCGCGATTATGTGTCTTGCCCTCGCCATGAGCCTAAGCTTTAATTTATAGACTATCACCTGCATGAGAGGAGTTTTATCATAAATTAGTGGATTTACGTCATGGCATACTACACTTGTTTTCCAAGGATCTAAACCAAGCAGGAGGTGGGAGTAGCCTTCATCTACTATTATGTTCCAATCGCCTTGATGTCTCCTTGCATGAAAGATATACATCACCCACTTGTCCAATATTTTTCCGAGGATACCACCCCTCCTGTTCATCGAGACTATACTCACGTCAACCTCTTTCGCAAGGTATTCAGCTAGCTCAGTCGCATAACGGTCCATACTGTATTTGCCGTCAATATTTTTGAAAACCGAAATTTTCATCATGCAATACAGTAAAATAATGAAGATACAATCTCTTAAATAGGCTGTTGTAAGTCTATGTTTTTAATTGATTTGATATCCCTTAAGGAATTCATAAACCTATTTGAGTAGTATGGTAGTATAAGTGATAAAGTCATCCCCCGGTTGGTTAAAGTCTTAAGGGTTTAGGAGTAGTATGTGAGTCAACTCCATTGAGGTGTTACACTTTAGTTTGGAAATTAAAATTGGTAATTTAAAGGGAGATTGAAGCTTGTTGTCGGATGAAATCAGTGTTGCACAATCGACCACCATTTAATTTTAATGAGATTATACACCCTTTCAAGAAATCTAATAATCGGTTTTGTAGAGGGATAAAAAACTGGCAGAATTTTCAAACGCCTTAAAAGATACTTCACACCTAGGGCAGGTAATACTCTGTTGGATGTAATTACATGAGTTGCATACGAAATGTTACAGAAATATTCCCCTCCCGTGGACCCCACTTCAAGATTCCTGTCCCCCTCCAAACCATCCGACCGCTTACCCCTCCTATTTTTTACGTGAACATAATCGTGATTCTGGTGGACTGCAGTCACAACACGTGTGGCATCAACAACGGGTATGCCTAACTTGAGAGCCTTGTATATGAACCAATTATCCCAGTGAGGTCTGCCAACAGCAAATGGTGGGAGGTCTATTAAAGCAGTATCTCGCGGAAATAGAAAATAGTCAATCCCGCCTGGGGGGTGAAGGCGCCCATACTTAGCGATTAGCCCCCGTAACCGCCCCTCCCAACCACCCCCCTCAAAATCCAGCGGCCCCCCAACATCTAAATCCCACCTCTGACCCACCACCAGAAATTCAGGGAACTTAATAAGCTCTGCAGCTTTTACGAAATCACCCATAAGGATAATATCCGCATTAACATAGTACAACAGGCGGTGTCGGGCTACATTACAAACTTTCTCAAACGCTGAATTAAGCAGTGGCGTCCCATACTCGTTGCGATCAACATCAGGGATATACTTTACGTTAAACTTACGAGCCACTTCTTCGGTTCCAGGATCATCTGCACATAGAATAACCTCAACATCGGGGTGCAGGCGAATCCAACTCTGAATGGCGTTTTCTTGGATAACAGATTCATGCCCTTTAAAAGCCTTTGGGATTGAGAACAAAGTAAACATACTAATATTAATTTAGTAATAGATAATAATTTAAATTCCCTCGAATTTCCTCACATAGTTTGAGGTAGCGTCTAGCCTGAATTTCGAGAGCATAATCTCTTTCAATTAATTTTCGCACGTTTTATCCCATCTGCTCGCGTTTCTGGGGGTGGGTTACCATCCACCCTATTTTTTCAGCCAATTCCTCAGCAACCCCTACGCCTACCAAAAGGCCTGTTTCTCCGGGTTTCACCATCTCGGGGATTTCCCCACCCCCATATTATTTCTTCTTACCAATAGGGATATAGGTTCCGTAATGCGCAAATGAACCCCTTCCTTTGTCTCGTGGCAAAATCTTCTTTAGAAGAGATTCACAAGTATTATCAGATAAGGCATCAAGGGTTGTATGATGAATTTTAATGGGATGGCCTGCATCCTCACGAACTATTCTATTGCTTAAATCTTCCTCGTTAGAAAGATCCTGACCAAAAACAATGAATCACCCTGTTTTGTTACACGGAGCATTTCTTTTAAACAGTTATAAACATTTTGAACATGATCCAAAACATTAATGCAGACCACCAAATCTAAATAAGTATCATCAAATCTTGGGTTTTCACACTTATTATCAGATATTTTAATTCTATTTTTTGAAAAATGGATGACCGCCGCCTGAAGGCGGCGGTATCTTTGCATTCAAGCAAGCCAGCGTTTTAGGCTGGTTTGTTGTGGAGGTTGAACTTCCTTCGCGCAGCGGAGGGTGCGACTCCAATCGCCTTGCGAGTGGACGATGTAGTGTTTAATTGTGTCGGCGGTCACGTTTCCGACGCTGCGGTAGAATTTGCCGCGACTCCACAAGTGGCCGCGCCGGAAAATCCGGCGAAGATGCGGGAACGCCTGAAACAGCATCCTGGTTGAAACGCCCTTAAACAATTGCACGACACGAGAAACACACACATTCGGGTGGAAGCTCACAAACAAGTGCACGTGATCACTCATCACCTGCACTTCGTGAATCACAAACCCGTATTTCCGGGCGACCTCCCGGAAAACCCGCCCCCCTCTCAACTGAAACAAAATTCACTTCGACGTATTCCGACATAGGTCTTGCCAGCTCATCTGCATACCCACCCATGCTAAAGGAATCATCGATATTTCTGAAAATCGAGATTTTCATTTTTTAATGTCGTCAGATAATTGAGCGATTAGGACATAATAAAAGATTTTGGCCTTTACGTCCGATTAGATTTCATTCAACTTGCATTCGAATGTTTATTATAAGACTTTGAGGCTCCTATTATGCTTTTCACGTGTTCTACCAGAGAAGAATCTCTTTTGAATACTGGTTTGAATCGCCTTGCCTTCCTTATCGCTTCCTCCAAATCGTTTACGTCATAAACGGCAATGAGCCGCTTTTGCTTCGCAAGCTCTCTTATCACTTCCAATTGGTGGTCGTCCGAATTTTCGTTGAACTTCTTAAAACGTGGGATCGCTATACATCTTTTTTTCGCCCTAAGGGCGAATGCAAGCGAGCCGCATCCTCCAGTCGTCACGATTAAATCCGCTTTTTTGAAGTGTCTTTTCATCTCGTTTCTTGAACACAACCTGAAGTACTTGCAGTTTTTCGGCTCGTACTCAGTCATTCCAATCTGCATTACAATCTCTTCACCCAACTTTGGGGCGAGCTCGTCCATGACCTTGATCATCCTCTCGAAAGGCCCCACCGAAACCGTTACGAATATCATGTTAGTAGGTTGCCGAAATACTCTGCTTTTTTCCCGTACTTTTTCAGTAGTGATTTCCATTGAACGAAAAAATGATCTGATATAGGGTAGATTAATCGTCCTGTGTTAGACTTTGAGGACACTCTCGCGGCAGACTCGATATATATTATTTTAGAGCCATAAAGCTTTGATAAAAAAAGTAGGGGTACACACACTATTGCACCGGTGGAAATCACGTAATCCGGTCTTTCCCGGTGAAGTATTTTCAGTGATTCAACGATGTTTTTTATTAATCTGCGGGCGTAGATTCCTTTCTTATTGTCTTTACGATTGAAGTAAGTCAGATAATAATCTGCCATTCCTTGGGTATCGGTTGCCCCTTCGGTAACGAAAAATGAGTTTTTGCCATTGAATTCATCAAGCAACGGTTCTAATTCGGTTAGATGCCCTCCCCGGCTGCAAATAAAACAAATTTTTTTTTCTTTCATTTGAGAATTTTTTCGATTTTTTTGTGATTAGGGGTATTATAAAATCTTCTTTCTCACCGTCTACAACTATCTTTTTAACAATTTTTTCATGTATTTAAATGCTTTTGAATTTGTAAAGTAGGATTTTAACTTGGGCAATAATCCATGTATTTGGCTTTCCCTTAACCACATCGAATAATCTTTTTCCTCAAGGATTTTATAAAACGTTCCGATGATGTAACTGTCGGATAACATCGGTTTTTTTACATTCACACTTTTCATTTCTTGTGCTTGTTTTCTTGTTTTTTTGATAGTATCTTTTTTTCCGAGATTAAATAATACTGCTGAGAAAATCCAGAAAAGCCAGTGATTTGGCATTCCTCCAGCCATGAAACCGTTTGAAACCATAAAACCAAAAATCAGGGAGAAAAACCCGATATTCGTGAACTGACTTAATCCAGTCAACTTACGGTAGTTTGAAAAAAATCGTTTTATGACGGTCAGGTACATCCAAAAAAGGGGTAAAAGTATGATTGCACCTATTTCTCCCGTGAGTATTAATAAGTAGTTGTCATGCATGTTGATGGGGGTTTTGGATATGCCATAAGCGATTTCGTCTACCTTCATGCCGCCCCTTAATCCAACCCCGAGGGGATGGGATAAACTATTTTCAAGCATGTCAATCCATGTAAAACCTCTCCTCTGTATGTATGTTCCAATGGGATTTAGGAGCATTTCCGAGTACCGCCACATATTCCATCCGCTAAATAGGGGGAGTAGAGCTTTCACGGAAAGTATTACGGCAAGACACGCGAAGAGGATTCCTCTAAGGGTTCGTAGTGTGAACTTCCGGATTGTGAATTTGGAGCCGAGGAGAAGAAGGAGAGTGAATACGAGCAAGCCCGTTAGGATGTGGATTCGTATTCCAGACAAAAAAAGCGCTAACAGCAAATTAAGTGATAGTAGTAAGTAGAATGCATTCTTTTTATTTGACTGGTAGAAAAAGATTAACGCAATCACTGAAGCCACTAGGTAATCTAGAGTAGGTGGAAGTGGACCGAAAACAACCGGACCATGCATGATGGACCCGCGAATCCTTCTAATCATCTCAGGTGTGTAGGGCAAGTATTTAACGTAGCTATCATTCGGAAAAAGGAAAAACTCTATGTGAGCGATGAATGCGGAAAAAGTGGCTAGAGCTAGGAGTAGAATCATTATTTTTTTTACTCTTCCCTCGTCGAGGATCTTGTAGGATATGAAGTAGAGGGGTATGAAACCAAGGTGGAATAGTGCCCCTCCAATACTAAGTAGAATTCCTTTACCTTGCCACATGAGCGGATTAATAAACTGTAGGAATACTAGAACTGTAAATAAGAATATCGGTGCGTTCAGACTCGTTTTCGGAAAACCGGTTTGAAAGACGCAGATTAGCAGGAATATGAGTGCGAAGACGTACTTAAATGCGTGGGCTATCGGGTGGTATTCGAAGTAGAGTTTGAAGAATCCCTCAAAATTCATGTAGACGAGGAAAATCAGAATCAGCCGAAAAATGTTGTTTTCCTTCATCTTATGAAATCAATAAATTTTTTTGTAACCTTGCTTCGAGTGAAATTTTTTAGGAGATATCTCCTCCCGTTTTCACCGAGCCGGCCCAATTCATCGCGATCCCCCATCAACTTTGATACTGCATCAACAAATCCTTGAGTGCCTCCAGGTTTCACGATAAACCCGCAATCTGCCTTTCTTATCAATGTCGAAACTTCTGAATCGCTTCCAGCCACAGCCAAAACCGGCTTTCCGCAGGCCATAAGCTCGAACACCTTGCTGGGCAAAACAAAATCCTCGTCTCCATCATTTGTTAAGACAAGAGATAAGTCACCGCTATTTAAGGATTCATTTAACCTCTCCCTCGGAAGATAATCAGAGTACAATACACCTTTCCTGGAACAAATGTTTTTTTTCTGGGCTCCGTTTCCAATAAACAGGAATCGAGCCTCACCTAATTTTTCCACAGCATCCAAGACCGTGTCGAAATCCATGTACCTTCCAAAGTTCCCCGAGTAAGAGACAACAAAGGATTCACTCAACTTCAGCTCAGCCAAAAGCTTGTTCTCCTTTTTTTCTAGGGGGAAAATCTTTTCATTATCAGCCCAAGGAGGTAGTAAAAATACTTTCCTACCTGATTTTTTTTCAAGCCTATCACGCATGTTCCCGCTTACCGCAACCGCGCTTTTCGCCCCCCTTAGAACAGTAATGGCCATTTTGTCTAGGAACCTGTAAACAAAACCCTTATCCGATAAAATGCCAGACGAATACAAAAGCTCGGGCATAAGCTCGTAGTTTATTATTATGTATTCTTGACTCCTCAACTTTTTCAGGATTATTGCAGTCAACTGTAGGCTAAATGGTAGGCTGGGTATTACATTCAATTCCCGTCTCCCGAACACCCGCTTTAAAAAAATTGACGCTGCAAAACTCATCTCGTCAACAAACCGAGATAAAAGATTGTCTTTCCCGAATCGGGTGGACCAGACTCTATTTACACTGAGATTTGTAATGTTTTTTTCCTTGAATTCTCCATGGAAGTAGTAATAGGGTCTACCAGCATAAACAGTTACTTTAACGTCTTGGAGAGTAAGGTCTTCAGCCAAGTCGGTTAGCTTGTTTGCGACAGCGCTATAATCCGGGTGAAAGTCCCTTGTGAGGATATTAACCTCCATAATATAGACATACAAATACTTTTATTATAGTACAACAAGCTTAATCCCCAATATCTTTGAAATCCACGACTCCTCTTATTGCAGTCTCACCTTTCCTGCAGACTATACAAACTTTGTCTGGGTTGTCTGTCTCGTCTCCGCATAAAGAGCAATCCCATTGTTTTTTTTCCCGGTCATGTGAAATAATTCAGCGGAACCGACGGCTGAAGCCGTCAGCTTCTAGGCCGCTTAGGGTCCATCCACCGAATTTTTTACACGCAGGCAAACCGACCAATAGAGATACCGACCCTTTTAAGGGGTCGGTTTGCCTAGCGTATCAATCACCTGTTGGATGAGATTATGAGTGTTGCATGGATTAATGCGATGATTATTTTTAAAACTGCAATTCTAGGATGCCATTTAAGGGGTATTAATCGGAATCCCTTTTTCAAAAGAGAGGGGATTGCTGCAGTTATTATAAGACAAAGAAATGTGGATATACCAAGCAGTAATACAAACGGAAATCCAAGGACTGGGTAGTACGCGATTTCTGAGATTAACTTTATTCAACGATTAATTTACCTTTCATAGACTCGTGTTCGCTACCACAATAGATCGAGCAGTAGTACGCGAATTCACCGGCTTTGTCGGCTGTGAATTGTAGTATCTTGGTCTCTTTCGCAGGCAGGTCAACTTTAATATCGTATTCGTCTATTGTGAATCCGTGATCCACATCCGTGCTCGTCAGCCTTAAAATCAGGATATCCCCCTTCTTTACCCTGATTTCTGAAGGAGTGTATTCGAATCTTTTCGCCTCTAAATCAATTTCATGCAAACCGGGTTTTGAGATTGAAGTAGTTGATTCAGGTATAAGGGTCGTTGAGGGTTCGGAAATGGAAAGACTCGTAGAAGTTGAAGACAGGATTATGGACTCCGGTTGTTGACCTGCAAATTGATCTTGAGGTGCTTGACCGTCCAAGCAACCTGAAAAGAATAAAATCCCAATCAATACAGTATATGTTATCTTCATTTTTTCTCGAATAGACCACACCAACACTGGCCTTTCTCCCGCCAAGCATCCTGAATCTTGAAATTGCACGGACAGATTAACTCCAAGTCGCGCTCTCGCGACCCATCCCTCAGACGGCAGGGGCAGAGTTTGAGTCCGTACGTCTTTTCATTTGCAAGCACTCCCTCGGCCACACCCGTTACGTGTTCTGCGTCAAGGTTGAGCTTGAAGTCTGACTTCTTCACAAAAACCCCCCAAACTTTAATCAATTCACCCTCCCTCATAATCCCATCACAAACTCGGCTTCCAAAACTTCAATCTCCACGTAAGCGTTTTTAGCCCCGCACGTCGGGCAACTTTCAGGCCCAGCCACCCCAAGATGAATGTCATTACAAACGTGACACCTGAAAAATTTTTTATCACCCACTTCCACCACCCACAAGCTTCTTCGTGATTTCGGCAACATATTTACCCTGAAAACGCGCTGCAGACAACTCATTTTCACTAGGATTACGCTCACCCTTACCAGGGCCTGAAATAGTTGACGCCCCATAAGGGGATCCGCCCGCAATCTCATCAAGAATTAATTGACCTTTATAAGAGTAGGGCAACCCTACAATGATCATCCCGAGGTGGAGCAATGTCGTGTGGAAGGACGTGATTGTCGTCTCCTGACCCCCATGCTGTGTCGCAGAGCAGGTAAAAACGCTCCCAACTTTCCCTACGAGGCCGTCATTAGCCCAAAGACTTCCTGTAGTGTCTAGGAACTGGCGCATTTGTCCGGCCATGTTCCCGAACCGGGTTGGAGTCCCGAAAATGATCGCGTCTGCTAAAGCAAGATCATCAACTGAAACTTCAGGTACGTGTTCGAATGCTTTTTGAGCTTTCAAGGCTCCGGATTTTTCCAAAACTTCTTGTGGGATTGTTTCGCGTACTTTTTTCAACTCGACTTCCACACCCTCAACTTCCTTTACACCGTCTACTATGGCTTCCGCCATCTGGAAGACGTGCCCGTACATCGAGTAGAATACGACTAAAACCCTCATTTTTTAAGTTTTTTAATTATTTCTCCCGTAAAAGAAGTCAAATCTTCCGGCTTTCGCGACGTAATAATATGGCCATCTACGACCACCTTCCTGTCGACCCAACTAGCGCCGGCATGCTCCAAGTCGTCGCGGATGGCGAAAAAGGAGGTGACTTTCTTGCCCTTGATGTCGCAGGCTGATGCGAGCATCCAGCCTCCATGGCAGATTGCTGCAATAACTTTGCCCTTCCTGTCCATGTCTCGGACGAACTTCAAAGTCGCCTTGTGACGCCTCATGTGGTCTGGAGCGTATCCTCCAGGTATTACTACCGCGTCATAATCTTCTGCTGTTACATCCCGTGTCGCATAATCGCTTTTCACGGGGTAGCCGTGTTTTCCGTGGTAGACGACACCCTTGCGTGTGCCTACGATATCAACTTGAAAACCCTCCTCTTTTAGGCGGTAGTATGGGTAATTCAGTTCCAAATCTTCATAGTAGTTTTCCGCAAGGATTGCCACCCGAACCATTGTGGTTTTTATTACTTTATGCTGTATAAAAATGAGGTCATATCGGTAGGGTAACTCATTTTAGGGTTGGTTACCACTTGGAAACCACACTCATTTTTAATTATGCAACCCAAGGATTACACTAATTTAAAATGTCAAAACCAAAACATGCAAGTAAATTCTGGAAGAACAGCCCAAACACGCTTTCAGGAGATCGAGGCGAAGTAGAATCGGATTCACCCCAGAGGAGGGTGATTGTTTTGGGATTAATGTCGGTTCTAATATTGTTTTCCCTCGGCACAATCACTATGGGCGGGGCAGCCTACTTTATGATACCACACGAAGAGAATGTCATGGAACCTGAAGTAAACGAGTCGGTCACTTCCACATCCACTTCAACATCAACTTCGACGTCAACAACCACATCAACGACAACAACATCCACCACCACAACTTCAACAACTTCAACCACAACAACAACGCTTTGCGGGGGCGAATTCGATAAACCATGCGAAGACCAATCCTGCGAGGAAGGATTCACAATCGGCTCACTAAACCTTTGCCAGCCCGTCGAATGCAGTCCGTCAGTTCCCAGCGGCAAGCAAGGGTGCGGGGCATTCGCACTACAATACTGCAAGTAATATTTCTAAACCCCATAAAGTAATGCTTCAATAAATGCCTAGACTGCGGTGAAAAAATGTGTGCATGCCACCCAGATTACGTTGAAGAATCAAACCCAAAAAAAATATTTTTTCAGTTCTTCCAATTGCCAGCGCCGATTTTTTCTAGTAAATTTTTCACCGCCTTGCCCGGATCCTCCGACTTTACGACAAATAACCCTGAAACGAACTTGTTTGCCCCAGCTTCGGCTGCAACTTCGATTGTGTCGGCTGTTATCCCCCCGTCGACTTCAAGGTCTATGTTTGGTTTCAATCGTCTGATCTCTGCTACTTTGGATAAGGTTTCCGGAAGGAATTGGGCGCCATAGAATCCGGGATTAACGGTCATAACCAGCATTTGATCGATATCGTCAAGGATTGGTTTAACAGCAGATACAGGAGTATAGGGATTCAGTACGAAACCTACGCGCATGCCCTTCTTCCGGGCTTCGTCAATCAATGCTTTGGGATTCTGACTTGTTTCAATGGGGAAAAGTATTGTGCCTGCGATTCCGTCAAGCTTTTCCAGCCATTCACGGGGGCGTGCGACCATGAGGTGTGCCTCATAGTGCGCATCGTTTTCGGGAATTACAAAGTCGAAATCGAGTGAGCGTGTAGGCACGAACTCCCCGTCCATAATATCAAGTTGAAAAATTGGGGAGATTCCGTCGATTCGATTTAAGAGCGCACTTAATTCTTCCTGATTTTCCGCGATAATCGAGGGTGCAATAAGCTTTAATTCAGGGCCGTGTGTGATACTTTTTTTCATTACTACTCTAAATTCGCGTAATCGGGAACTATGTCTGCGATGAAGGCTTTCATACCCTCGAAAGTCTTATAATGCTTTAGCATGTCTGCGATGACGGTAAAAGGGATTGTCGCAATGTGCGCGCCCACTAGCGCGGCCTCCCTCACCTGCCGGGTATTCCTAAGCGACGCGGCTATCACTTCAGCCTCAAGATCGTAGTTTTCGAGTATTTCCACACACTGTGCGACTAGATCAATACCAGAGACTATGCCATTGTCTTCAAGCAGTAAACCATCCTTTTCAAAACCGTCCTGGGGGAAATAATCGCTTTTACCGAACTCGATGTTATTTTGCTTCCGGATGTAGTCGTCTATCCTCCCCGCGAAGGGACTTACAAAGGCAGCCCCAGCCTTCGCAGCTAAAAGAGCCTGCTCGGGAGTGAATACGAGAGTACAGTTTACTGGGATGTCTGAATTTGAAAGTTCTTTCACGGCTTTGATTCCGTCGAAGTGTGTTGAATCAGCATCTTCTAATGCAGGATTTACGGGAATCTTGATGTTGACATTTTCAGCTACGGAATTGAACATCTTGAAAAGTTTCTTACCTTCTTCTACCATGCCTTCACCTGTTTTCTCTGTGACTTCAATGCTTACGGGAGTTCCTGAAGCAACCTTCAAAATCTCTTTTAGATAAGATGAAATGCTGATTTTTTCACCCGCCCCCACACGCTTTTCCACAGCCATCTTAATTAGGGAAGGGTTAGTCGTGACTCCGTCGGCGACACCCCACTCATAAGCCTGCTTGATTTCCAGAATATCCGCACTGTCAATGAATATTTTCAATTAAATCACCTCTTGTGAATTTGTTCAACTCTAAAATAAGATTCGTACATAAAAAATACTTTATTAAGTAACCTTTGAGTAACCGCAACCTATTTAATTCCGCCGTCTAAGTTCCTTTAAAATAAAACTTGAGGGTTTCTTGAAATTGGCAAAGATTAAGGCTGTAGGATTTGATTTCGACGACACTCTCGTTATGAGTGAGAAGGAGAAGGAGAATATTTTCACTGAAATATTCACGGCGAAGTATGGTATTAAAAAAGATGTTCGAAAGGGGTATCAAAGTCTTCGAGGGAACGCCAACCGCAGGGAAAAAATCGAGTTGATTATTAAAAAACTGGTTGGACGGAAACCTTCTAAAAAAGAGGTAAATGAATTTTATAGCGCATTCAGTGCGGGATACCGCTATAAGATGTTTTTATGCCCGCTTGTTCAGTGCACGAACATTCTCAAGGAAGTGAAAAAGCAGACTGAATTCATGTTCCTGCTTTCATTGGAGGAAAAACGGGATGTAGTGGCTTCAGCGAGAAAGTGCGGTCTAGACGCTTATTTCGACGAGATACTTGGGGGTCCTAAACCGAAGGCGGAGAATTTTAAGCACATCGTCAAAAAACACGGGTTTAAGCCGGATGAAGTCATCTACATCGGAGACTCTAAAGGGGATATTATCACCGCGAAGAAGATGGGTTTTCGGGCAATTGGCATACAGAAAAACACCACCTCTCAAAATCTATTGAAACAACTGGGGGCAGACTTCACATTCTCAAAGCTTTGCTACCTCCAATTAGACCACCTGACACACGAGCACACTTACAAGAAGAAGCTTAAGGGAGTAGAGGACAAGTAGTGTTATGGATTCACTAATCCAAATAATTCGAAAACTACAGTCTTCAAAACTATCAGGGACAATAGCTAAGCGAATACAATCATTTAGAGGAGTAGGTAAATCAGGCTCGAAAAATGTTTTTTCAGAGCTTTGTTTTTGCATTTTAACAGCCAACTTTAACGCGGAGCGGGCTATTGTGATTCAGGAGTCTGTGGGAGATGGTTTTCTGACTTTGAGCGAGAGAAAGCTTGCTGCAAGACTTAAGAAACTGGGTTACCGTTACCCTAACGCGAGGGCAAGCTACATTGTCGAGGCGAGGACACACTTGAGTTCGCTAGATGGCGTGCTCGCAGCTCTTAAGGGGAATGAGCTTCGCGACTGGCTCGTCGGAAACGTGAAGGGGTTGGGGATGAAGGAAGCAAGCCACTTCCTCCGAAACATCGGCTTTAGCGATTACGCTATCCTGGACTTTCACATAATAGACGTATTAGTCGAACACAATGTAATTGAAAAACCGAAGACTCTGAACAAGAAAAAGTATTTGGAAATAGAGGAGGTATTGCGAAAGCTGGGACGCAAACTTGACCTCACCCTCGCCGAACTAGACTTATACTTATGGTACTTGGAAACCGGGAAAATACTGAAATAAAAAGCCTTACTGCCAATAATTAATTGATGGCTCATAAGGCGAGGAAACCGGAGGAAGGTAATCCTGATGAAGGTATGAGGAAAGCAGTTGAAGCATACCTTGCAGACCACCCTGAAGCGAATCCTGTTTTTTCTGCCGGTGGGGAACCCACTGAACACACTCTTGAGCCTTCTTCCAGTGGATTAGGTTGGAGGGGTAAGGGGGATTTTATGCGCGGGTTTTCAGATAATCTGAGACGGAATCCTGCAGCGGTTGCCATGGCCGAGACTGTTGAGGCGACATGGGATTTATCAAACCGCGCGAAAGTTCCAGGCGGAGTGAGGTGGGCTCTCGTGGATAGTTATGAAACCCTTCCTCCAGGCTGTCAACTGCCGTTATCCTTCGAGGCCGGTTTGGGCGGGGCAGTCCACGACCCAAACATCGCATTCTCCCTAAGCCTTACAGCCCATGGAGATGAGGAGAAGGGATTCGGAGACGTTAAATTCCAGATGCCGGTTATGGCTTCGACATCACCGCTCGACGTTCAAAAGCTTATGGAGCATAAGGTGACTACAATCGTCGGGAAAGACGGCGAGCGACCAGTAGAGTGGACGCTTAGAGATGTGATTGAAAAGCTTGGCGTAGAAACTTATCGCGACCCAATTCACTTGATAGGATTCCTCCCCATGGCAGACGACGACAAGCTCGCAACACCTGAAGGGTTTGAAACCCAATACTCCTTTTCCGCGCTGCTTAAGATGCCTGCGAAATTCACCATGATATGCGGGAACAAGCTTTTCGGAAGCTCGCCCTTCATGAAGGGTCCAGGGCAACTTCCACTGGTAAATCCCATAAACGAACACTTTTTTAAGGCGGTTTGGATGGGCGACGACAAGACTATAGGACCTGCAAGAAATAGCAATACTTTCATTTTCATAGTCGAGCCAGTTGAGGGAGTTATGGACTCAATGATGATTAGATCTTTAAGCCCTCAAGGTAGTTTCCGGCCGGATGATGATTTAACGACATCCCAGATGAAATCAATGGGACTTGAAATCGGCGGTATTGGAACCGTGGACGGGAGAAAAAGCGACGTAGAGTATCAGGAAGGAGATGCAACACGCGACAAAGAACGAAAGCCATTAATCATCATGCTCACGCTTTTAGGTGTCCGCCGGAAAGAAGACCAACCTGAATTCACCGCAAAACTTACGGCAGCCGAAGAAGATCTCCTTTTACCCAGACAACTTCGAGAAGACTAATCTTATTTCTTATTTTGTTCAAGATACTTTCTGTATTTCTCCCCACCCACACATTCCTCGGCCTTCTCACACCATTCAAGGCATGCGAGAGCGCCCTCCTGCGTTACGGTACCACCGCACTCGTCGCAGACGGTCTGTTCCTCGCCGCTCCAGACTTCAACGTCCCCCCCACACTTAGGGCAAGGTATGTAGGAGGGTTTAGGATTCTTGATGTCGTCTGCTCCTGGACAACCATGCACACCGGTAACTGATTTTTTATCATCCATTACACCCAACCTTCGCTTTTCACGCCCCCTTGGATTCCAACGACAATCGACTTAATCGAGATTTTCCGGGAACTTGTCATGTTTTTCTTTGTCACTTTAGATGTCTGCTTGAAACCATAAAAACTGGTCGGTTTAGAAAATGAGATTATAGCAGTATGTTGAATGCGTATCCCAAAATGATTATTTGCAGCCCCGCGATTAGTGGAAGCCATAAAGCAGTCTTCTTCCCGATGTTCGACCAAATCAACCCTATCTCAGTATAGTCTGTTGCGACTCCGGCCATGAGGAACACGAAGCTGTTTCCAAAAGCGCCAGTTTGCCTGAAAATCTCAAATGCTATTGGAGAGGATCCTTCACTGCACACTTCGATAATCGTTGCTGCAATAAGAGTTATGAGAAGACCTAAAACAGTCGGTCCCACATATTTCATGAACACGTGCGTTGGAACGTAAGTCCCAATGAACGATGCTGCAAGTATTCCAATGAGTATCCACCAGACCACCATGTTCGCAAGACTCACACCACCCTCATAAACACCCTTCACAGTCTTTGGAATATCACTTCCAGAAAAATTGTATCCACTAACACGCTTTTTCACGTCAGAGCGGATGCTGAATCCTTTCTCAAGCTGGAGTGTGTGAGGATTTTTTTCTATCTTACCCTTGGAATCTAGGACTTGGAAGGCGATTCCAGTAGTCAATGCGGTAAGGATGGCCGAAGCTATGATGTATAACGCCTTAACGCCGAAAAGGCTGAACAGCAGTATCGTGTAGGTGAGGTTCGCCCACGGCGAGGCGAGTAGGAACGCTATTACTGAGGGGATGGACGCACCCTTCTTGTATAGTTGTATTGCGATTGCAAGTATCCCGTGAGAGCACGCGCTCATGAGAAATCCGAGGATTACGGCGTGAAGTATGGTCCTTTTCTCGCGTTTAGCAAGCACTTTTATTATGTATTCCCGTGGGATGAAATAGTCGATTAGTCCTCCGATGATAAGTCCGAGGATTACCGCCCACCAGATAAGGCTTAAGTAGTCTACGAGATTGTTGTGAAGTGGTTGCAAAGGTTCAATCAGATACGAGATTAAAAGCACAACAAGAAGTATTGCCGAAACTTTGAAAAGTTTTTGCTTGAACCAGGGGACTCCCACGCAGGTGTCGCACAAGCCCAATTCAGGCTTTATATCGTGCTCCTTCACGTATTTGTCAAGGCAATGCTTTCCACAAAAAAATATTGTTTCTCCGTCATGCTCGGCGTGGAGCGATTCCTCACCCTCCTTAACTTCCATGCCGCATACAGGATCCCAAGCCATCAAAATTTAATAGACGCTAAAATATTAAAACGAGTACGTAACGTAAGGGTTACTGAAAGAACACTACTTCACAAACCAGGTACAAGGCACTTGCCACATTACTGCGTTGAATTACACCCTCCTCGTCGATTGCCTTCTTACATTGCAGACAGATAGAGCATAAAAACCTAACGGTTTATTAAGAGAAACGCAGTCACATATCGGTTTTAAAATGATCGTATCCGCCACCGAGGGGTTTCTTAACTCCTTTTGGATCTATTAAATTAGTCCCTGAACTTTCAGGAAGAATCTTTCCCACAACAGATGTGGGACACTCAACATTCATCTTACCATATTTTTCCGCGGAAACTGTGAACACTAGCTCGTAGTCTTCCCCACCATGCAAAGCGTATTCAAGAGGGTTTTTACCCAAGGATTCCGCAGCCTTGCGAGTTTTTTCTAATATAGGAATTTCTTTTTCATAGACCTTCGCACCGACACCGCTCATCTGGCAGATGTGATTTACCTCGCTTGCAAGCCCGTCAGAGACGTCGATCATGCTATTTGCATATCCTGCAATTTCTCGCGCCTCGAAAAGCCTGCAGGATGGATTCAAGTATGCATCAGTAAACCCTGTTTTCCCAGCCAACAATAGCTCGAGGCCTACCCTGGATTTTCCCAAGTCCCCCGTAACACAAATCAAGTCCCCTACGCGGGCACCAGACCGAAGAGTCAATTTTTTTTCCTCGACAACACCCAGTAAAGTAAAGTCTATCGTAAGAGTCTTGCTGTGAGTTGTGTTGCCCCCAACAATCTCTAAACCATACTTTTTCCCGCACAAGCGCATTCCTCCATACAATTCCTCTACAAATTCTATGGGCGTATCATCAGTTAGCGCAATCGAAACTAACGCGTACTTCGGAAGCCCTCCCATGGCGGCGATGTCGGACACATTCGATTCCACGGTTTTCGCTCCGACCTGACCTCCCGTCATCCAGTCAGTTCTGAAATGATCACCATCCACCATCATGTCCACAGTCCAAAGCAGATGCTCTTTTTCAGAGTATTTCAGTACTGCACAGTCATCACCTATTCCGACAATCACGTCTGGATTAGACGTGTTCTTTGAAATCAGATCGATAAGTTTGAACTCCCCCCCAAAATCCTTAATATTCATGTTCGAGTGGACTCTATTTTCCGTATGACTCTTTTAACCGTTTCAGTGACATCCTCATTTGAAACAACTGCGGAAATCATGCACACGCCATCAGCCCCTGCCTTTAAAACATCAATCATATTCGACTCGTTTATCCCGCCAATACCAACACAAGGAATTTTTACAGCCGATTTAACTTCCCTCATCAAGTTTAATCCACCGGGCTCCCCCGCATCAAGCTTGGTCGAAGTTGTGTAAATCGGGGAAACGCCCAGGTAATCGGCTCCCGCCTTCCAAGCATCCAACGCCTCGCCGACATCGCGCACAGTAATCCCGATAATTTTATCGGGTCCCAATAATCTTCGAGCAATTTCACACGGCAGGTCATCTTGGCCGAGATGCACTCCGTCAGCGTCACATGCGAGTGCGACATCGATTCTATCGTTTACCAGGAAAAGACATTTTTTTTCACTGCACAATTTCTTAATCATTAAGGCGGTTTCAACCATCTTTTCCGTGGAATACTCTTTCTCACGATACTGCACGACTGACACTCCCCCGGTGAGTGCGTCAGCCACGACCTCAACATCCGGTTTAAGCGATAACCCACGGTCTGTTATGAAATACAAGTCAAATTCCAGATTCATTGTAAGCTAATCCTGATTCTTTTTAGGACTGTATCCTCACCCAGGTTGAATGCTTCATCATACAACTGTTCCTTGAAACTTCCGGGTCCATTCGATTTTTCTGCTGCAAGCTCTCCGGAAATCCCAAAACAGGCTAAAGCCGCGCAAGCTGCGAGTGCATAATCTTTTTCGACCGCGCAAAACGCCCCGATAACGCTCGCACTCATACAGCCAGTCCCGACTATTGCACCCATCATTGAGTGGCCGTTTTCCACGAGATAATTTTTTCCCTTGGAAACGATTTTATCGGTTTTACCGGTTACGACCACTGTCTGATTGTTTTCTTCCGCAAGGTTTTGAGCGATCTTTAGTATGTCTCCCTTAACCCCCATGCTTTCAACGCCTTTTGTCTCTGCTTCAGCTCCGGCGAGTGTTCCAATCTCGCTTTCATTACCTTTCACAACATCAACGTGCACACTTTTAAGTATTTTCAGGGCGCTTTCAGTCCGAAGCTTTGTCGCCCCCACCCCAACAGCATCTAATACGACCGGAATCCCTTTTTCATTCGCGGTTTTACCTGCGAGTATCATGGTGTCAACTAGTTCGGGAGTGAGGGTGCCGATGTTTAGTACGAGGGCCTGGGAGATGCCGACCATCTCTTCCACTTCCTCGCGGGCGTGAGCCATGACGGGAAGACCTCCGAAAGTGCGCACTATGTTGGCGCAGTCGTATATCGTAACCCAATTAGTGATGTGGTGGACTAGAGGTTTTTCCTCCTTGATTTTCCTCAGTAACCCGTAAGCATCGATTTTTTCCATTGGGAAAATAATATTACCGAGTTGTTTTAAATACCTCGTATAAAAACAATTGTTAATAATAGTCCATTCGATTTTTCTGTGAGAGAGCAGTCAGGCATTCTCACATAAATGTTTATTGAAAAATTTAGCTTCGTTGCAATCCTTGCGTGAGCAAGGATTTTATGGTGTTGATGTATCGGTCTATGTTGTGTGTTATTGCGGTGAGGAGTGTTTCTCTTACTTGTGTCCAGTATGTTTTGGTGGTTAGTGT
>Ga0268279_1000562_pt1 | contig 23212 bp, 17 predicted proteins | sample saktaG_6_FD_190142 | JGI IMG/M metagenome (GOLD analysis project Ga0268279, IMG submission 190142) | Saline water microbial communities from Sakinaw Lake, British Columbia, Canada - sak_2010_1_5_80m | ecosystem: Environmental > Aquatic > Non-marine Saline and Alkaline > Saline ...
AGTGGCAGTGGGATTTGGAGGAGCGGTTCAAAGAAAAAGGGCTTATGGCGCTTTTAGGATGCGGTTTTGATCCGGGAGTGACCAATATTTTTTGCGCGTATGCCGCCAAGCACTATTTTGACGAGATTCATACGATAGACATTATGGATTGCAACGCGGGTTCTCACGGGAAAGCGTTCGCCACAAATTTTAACCCGGAAATAAATATACGTGAGATTACACAGCGGGGAAAATATTGGCTTGCGGGCAAATGGATCGAAACTGATCCCTTATCGGAACACAAAACGTTTAATTTTCCGGAGATCGGAGAACGTGAAATGTATCTGATGTATCATGAAGAACTGGAATCTTTGGTAAAAAACATTAAAGGGTTAAAATGTATAAGGTTCTGGATGACGTTCGGAAAGGAATACCTTACACATTTACGAGTTTTAGAGAACGTTGGTATGACTCGGATCGATCCGATAGAATATGACGGGAAACAAATAGTGCCTTTAAAGTTTTTAAAGGCCTTGCTTCCGGAACCATCGTCTTTAGGTGAGAACTATACCGGAAAAACGAATATCGGATGCATGATGAAAGGCGTGAAAGCGGGAGAAGACAAAGAGATCTATATCTATAACGTATGCGATCACGCTAAGTGTTACCGTGAGGTAAAGTCGCAGGCGATCTCTTACACAACAGGCGTTCCGGCGATGATCGGCGCGGCGCTTATGCTTCAGGGGATATGGAAGGGACAGGGAGTGTTTAACGTGGAACAGCTTGACCCTGATCCTTTTATGGAAGATTTGAATAAATACGGGTTGCCCTGGACGGTCAAGACTATAAAATAAAAATTCAGAAATCCCCCTAACCCCCTTTTTCAAAGGGGGGACCAACCTCGTAGGTTCAGAGGGAAGGGGGGGGCTAATCTCGTAGGTTCAGAGAGGTAAAAGTTTACCACACCCATTCTTTTTTTTTTGAGGTGGGAGAAATCAAAAAAAGTGTCCCCCTTTTGGCGAAAGGCGGGGCTGGTGGGACTTGCTCTACGTAAATAGGAAACACTTCTTTGCTCAGTTCGAGTAGCGTTCCCCCTTTAGTAAAGGGGGATAGGGGGATTTTGTTCATTATGAATATCGCGTCAAAAATACCTTATACTCCTTGTTATGTCGTTGACGAGAGTTTGCTTAAGCGGAACCTTGACGTTCTGAAAAATGTGCGGGAGGCTACGGACTCTAAAATTATTCTCGCGCTTAAAGGGTTTTCCATGTTCAGCACGTTCCCGTTGATAAAGAAGTATCTTTCAGGTACGGCGGCAAGTTCTCTTTACGAAGCTCGGCTCGGATTTGAAGAGTTCGGCGGTGAAGTACACGCCTACGCGCCGGCTTATCGCGAGGATGAATTCGCGGAGCTGATGAAATACGCGAGTCACATTAGTTTCAATTCTTTTTCGCAGTGGAAAAAGTTCAAACCTATCGTTAGATCTTCAGGGAAAAATATAAAATGCGCTCTCCGCGTTAATCCTGAACATTCCGAAGTTAAAGTTGCTTTGTATGATCCCTGCGCGCTCCTTTCGCGGCTCGGTATCAGACGAGACCAATTTGAGGGAGAGTCTCTTGACGGTATCGAAGGACTTCATTTTCATACACTTTGCGAGCTTAATTCAGACGCCTTAGAGCGAACACTTCAAGCTGTGGAACAGAAGTTCGGTCCTTTTCTTGAAAAGATGGAATATGTAAATTTCGGCGGCGGGCATCATATTACACGTTCGGATTATGATACGGACCTTCTTTGCCGACTGATAAACGATTTCAAAAAGAGGTATAACGTAAAAGTGTATTTGGAACCCGGTGAAGCAGTCGTGTTAAACACAGGGTTTCTTGTTTCAACGGTGCTTGATATTGTTCCGGATAGGAATGCCGAGATGAATATTGTGATTGTCGATACGTCCGCCGCCGCGCATATGCCTGATGTTTTAGAGATGCCGTACCGGCCGAATATAATAGGCGCCGGAAAACCGGCCGAATATGGATATGCCTATAGATTAGGCGGACTTACGTGTTTGGCGGGCGACGTTATCGGCGACTATTCTTTCCCCGAACCTTTGGAAATAGGCAGTCGAGTTACCTTTACGGACATGGCGCATTATACGATGGTGAAAAACAACACTTTTAACGGTGTGCGTCTTCCGTCCATCGCGATTGTAAACGGCGAAACCGGAAAGATCAAGATCATTCGTAAATTCGGATATAAGGATTACCGAGAACGTCTTTCATAGCGCCCCAATTTATCAAAACAATTAGGACAATTCCCTTGGGGATTTTTGGTTTTTCTTGTTGCCCGAAGTGTTTTATGCAATAATTAGGGGAGTTGAGGTACCCGCGGTTTTCTTTAAAAACCCGCGGGGAGACAAAAAAGCGGGGGGGCTTTATGCAGGAATTTATTATCGGGGTAGATATCGGCGGGACTAAGATCGCGGCGGGACTTGTCTCTAAGGAAGGAAAACTTAAACAAAAAGTGGTTGTACCGACTTTTGCGCCGCGAGGATTAAATGTTTCGCTAAATCAAGTTTATCAGTCGATCACAGACTTGATAAAGATAAGCAAAGTAGATAGGGAAAAAATAAAAGGGATAGGAGTCTGTGCCCCGGGTCCTCTTGATCCGATAAAAGGAATCGTGCATAATCCCCCGAACCTTTTCGGGTGGAGAGAAGTTCCTTTAGTGTCTCTTTTAAGAAAAAAGTTCGGTAAACGCACGAAATTGGAAAACGACGCGAACGCGGCCGGTATGGCGGAACTTATTTGGGGCGCGGCAAAAGGCTATAAACATGTTTTGTATGTAACGGTGAGTACAGGGATCGGCACGGCGGTTATTATTAACGGCAGGATCTTTCACGGTAAAAACGGCATGGCCGGCGAGGGAGGTCATGTAACGATAGACTATAACGCTAAACACGCCAGATGTAATTGCGGAAATATTGGTTGTATCGAGGCCTTGGCTTCAGGTCCGAACACTGTGAAACGTATGATCGCGAGATTTAAAAAAAATCCCGGCACAAAGACAAATATTGTTGATATGGTCGACGGTGAACTTGATAAAATAACCATGATAACTATAGGTGAAGCCGCGGAGGAAGGAGATCTCTTCGCGCTTCAAGCGATCGCGGAAGAGGGAGAGCTTCTGGGAATATGGCTGGGCGGTATGGTCAACGTGCTTGATCCGGAAATTATTGTTATCGGCGGCGGAGTTTCCCTGATCGGGAACGTTCTTTTTAAAGAGATAAAAAAGTCTATGCACGCGCATACGATAAACGTATTTGCGAACAAAACACCGGTAGTACAGGCAAAACTTAAAAGAGATGTAGGTATATTCGGCGCGGCATCGGTGCTGATGAAATAGGTTAGCTGGTTTGTTGGTTAGCTGGTTAGCTGGTTTGCTGGTTTGCTGGTTTGCCGGTTGGAATTGATCGGAGGAATGAATAAGTGAAAATTATGCTGGTGTCTTTACAGTTTGAAGAAATCGCGACGGGCGGCGGCGGAGTGCATGTCGGAAACATCGCGGAACAATTCCTGAAAAAAGGACACACAGTATCGGTGCTGTCCATACATACCGAAAAAACGTTAATGAACGCGCCGGTTATGCTTGAGTGGAAAGTGCCCTACAGCATTGAGAAACGCGGGAACTTATCGATTGTAAGGCTTTTGATCGATAAAGAAATTAACAGTCCTTACGACGGTGACAAAAATACGGAACTCGATCGGATCAAGCGGTTTGCTGATATCGCGATAGAATGGATCCGTTCACGGCGGGAAGATTTTGACGTGATAAATCTTCACGGACATCATATTTTGCCGGGATATATGGCGAAAGAATTAAAAGGCGTCCCCTCTTTGATTATTTCGACTATTCACGCGCTTGAAACTACCTATATGATCTCCGAAGGCGAGTTTGTCGGAGCGTTTAACGGGACAAAAGAGGTGCTCGCCCAAATAAGGGAATGGGAAGCGATGTGCCGCTGGGCGGATTATATAATCGTTAACAGCCCCCTTGTTTTCCGCGAGACAAAAGAAATTATTGCCGAGTTTGATAAGACTAAGGATCATACCGAAAAGATAATACTGATTTCCAGCGGATGCGGCGCGAATTTTATAATGTCCGAAGAAGAAGTCGATAAAAAACTTGAAAATATTCCGGAAATTATAAATTTGATAACTTTTTGCAGAATTGATCCCAGTAAAGGGGTTGAATTCTCTATCCGCGGAGCAAAAAAGGCGGCAAAATTATCGGCGAAAAAATTTCACCTGACAATTGCCGGGATACCGTCTTCGGAAGAATATGAAAAACAGCTTAAAGCGTCAGCGGCAGACCTTCCCGAGAATCTGAGCATAGAGTTCAAGATGTTAACGGCGATAAGTTCGGAGAAAGAAAAAAAAGAGATACTCGACGATAAACACATATACGTATTGTCGACGCTTAAAGAACCGTTCGGGATGTCCATTGTAGAGGCTTCCGCCAGAGGCATTATGATAGTATCTGCGGATACCAACGGTCCGCAATTTATGTTCGAAAGCGATTCCGGTAAGACATGTGAATGGGGGATAATAACCGATTTTGGTGTTCTTGCGAAAATAACAAGCGATTATTCCGCGAATTTTTCCGGAAATATCGGCAAAGCGATCGAATGGACGGTCAATAATTGGCCAACCGCCCGCAAACATGTTTTAAATTTTAATAAAAAAATACGGGATACATGGACTTGGGAAAGTATAGGAGAGGCATATCTGAAACTGTTCGGGCGAAAATAATTGAGTCGCACGTTTCACAATGCATGAAAAAGGCAGTGTTGTTTCATTTGCGAGGCGGATTTCGGACGATATACAATATGCGGCATACGACATACGAAAAAACGGCGGGGTATGAAATATTTCAGATTTTTATTTTTTTGTTTTTTTGGAATCAGCGTTATTTTTTGCGGCATCGCGGGAGCGAAAGAACTGTTCGCGCTTTTTCCTGCACGGGAAAGCGAAGAGCAATTTGCCTCTGAGGTATCGGTGCCGATAGAAAAAGCTTGGAAAGCTTGGCAGGATTCTGTGCGGATAGAAGAGATTGATGTGGAAGGCGGGCGAGGTTTTTTAATGCCGGGAGAAATGTCAACACCTATCCTCACACTCTCGGATATGATGAAGTTTTTTGACAGAAAAAACAAAACGCAGGAATATATATCCGCGGTTAGAGCGGTATTGGAAGCGGTAGAAAACGGAATGAGAGCATGGCAAATAGGATACACTCACACAAATATACCGTTTCCCTGCGGCGCGTCCTGCTTGTTTACTATGACGCCGTCAAATAACGTGCCGGTTGTCCTTTCATCAGGTGAATCTTTCGGCGATAAAATGATGACAGTGAACTCGCTTTACGGTTATATGCTACCGCGCGCCAAAAGACGACGCGAGCGCGTTAAGAGTTTTACGCTCAAGCGCTGAGGCGCTCTCTGAATGTTTCGACGATTGGAAAAGCAATTGTTTTATTGTCGGAATAATGGCTTCCGGAGGAATAGCTCCCCACCCTGCTATGGGCACCGGCCCCGGACCCGTCAGAGGAGCGAAAGGGAAGAACGGTAAACTAAAAGGCGCGTATTTTGATGGCGCCATGATGAAGAAAAAAATGATTGAATATCGCAGGGCAGACCTCGGCGGGCGCATGTGAACGTGGAATGCCATCGTAGGGGCACGGCATGCCGTGCCCGTACACCGTTGGCGGAGATTGTTGGTCGTTCGTAGGGACGCCCGTATAACTGATACAAAAAACAAAAAGGTGCATAAATCATGTCATATCAGATATTGGCGAGGAAATATAGGCCTCAGAAATTTGAAGATGTTGTCGGGCAGGAAAGCGTTACGAGAACGCTCACCAACGCCGTCGGCAAAGAAAGACTTGCCTCCGCGTACCTTTTTTGCGGACCGCGCGGTGTCGGAAAAACTTCCGTTGCCCGGATAGTCGCGAAAGTTGTTAATTGCGAAAACCCGTCGGAACAAAACCCGTGCGGAAAATGTGTTTCCTGTCTGGAAGTGACCGGGGGAAACAGCATTGATGTTTTAGAAATTGACGGAGCGTCCAATAACGGAGTTGATGAGATTAGGTCGCTTCGCGAAAACGTGAAATTTTCTCCGTCTAAAGGTAAATACAAAGTCTATATAATTGATGAGATCCATATGCTTTCGACGGGGGCGTTTAACGCGCTTTTAAAAACTTTGGAGGAGCCGCCCGCGCACGTCAAATTTATATTCGCGACAACGGAACCGCATAAAGTTCTTCCCACCATAATCTCGCGCTGTCAAAGGTTTGATTTCAGGCGCCTGGGCCCGAAAACAATTCTTAGCAGGATACAACAAATAGCGGAAACGGAAAAAATAGATATTGATGAACATGCTTCTCTTTTAATAGCTGAGGCCGCCGACGGCAGTTTAAGGGACGCGCTTGTGATCTTAGACCAGATGGTTTCTTTTTCCGATAAAAAAATTGCCTCCGAAGATGTTGTGGAACTATTGGGAATGGTCCGGAAAAGCGTGATATTCGCTTTGACTGACGCGGTCATAAAAAATGATCCCAAAGAAATTGTCGAGAGGATTGACTCTCTTATTTCCGGAGGAAAAGCTCCCGCGCAGATCGCGAATAGTTTGGTGAAACATTTCAGGGACATGATGATCTTAAAATCAACCGATAATGTTCCTACCCTGGATATGTCGTTTACTGACGAAGAATCGGTAAAAATAAAAAAACAGCTCAAACTCTTATCTTTGGAAGAGGTGCTGTATATACTCCAGAATCTTTCGCATTGTTTAACGCTTATGAAAAACACCATGTTTGCCCGGGCTCCTTTGGAACTCGTGCTTATTAAACTCGCGAAACGGGGCGAGATGTTATCCATCGGGAAAGTTCTTGATGAACTCGAAAGATTGAATTCCGGCCGCGGGGATGATCAAGAGCCCGATTCTCCGCGTACGCTTACAGCTGTCGAAGCAGGGGAAAAGATTCACCGAGAGAGACCTCCGGATAAACCTCAGTCTGTACCTCCAAGAAATTTTACCGAAGAAAAAGAAGACAAAATGCCGAAAGATGAATCGGAAGTTTCCGGCGCGCTCCGGGACAAATTTAATTGGAAAGGTGTTACGAATTATGTAAAAAGCAAAAAAATGTCGGTATACACCTTTTTGAACAAAGCCAATCCCGTAGAATTCAATGAAAAAAAACTCGTTATCGGGTTTGGAAAAGATCTTGCTTTCAACAAAGAGGTTCTTGAGACGGAAAACAATAGAAAAATTATCGAAGAGGCCGCGAATAAAGTGACCGGCTTTACCCCGCGAGTAGAATTTGTTTTACTGGATTTTCTGGGCGGCGAGAAAGAAAAAAAAGACGATATCGTAAAACGAAAAAATATTGCTAAAGAAAAAATGAGACCCATTATTGAAAAAGCGATAGATGTTTTCGGAGGTCATATCGTACGGGATTTTGTAGAGGAGGAAATGTGATAAAAGGATTTCCATCAGTGATGGCGAAGCTTATTAAAGAATTCAGTAAAATGCCCGGAGTAGGCGTTCGTTCCGCGGAACGTCTTACGTTCCACATACTGAAGTCTTCCGAGGAAGATGTCAGGTCTCTTTTGAAGTATATCGGCCAAGTGAAAGAAAACGTTCGTTTTTGCGATCAATGTAATAACCTTAGTGAAAACAAAATTTGTTCGATATGTTCAGACGCGAGACGGGAGGCCTCAAAATTATGCGTAGTCAGTTCTCCGAACGGAGTTATCGCGATGGAAAAAACCGGCGCGTATAACGGGTTATACTATGTGCTTTTGGGTGAATTGTCTCCTATTGACGGCGTGGGGCCGAGGGAACTTAAAATCGAAGGGCTCTTCAAGAGAATCAGGGAAGGAAAGATCAAAGAGATCATTTTGGCGACAAATTTCACTACTGAAGGGGAAACCACGGCATTATATATCGCGAAATTGCTTGAAGAACTTGAGATCCGCGTGTCGCGGCTTGCCCGAGGCGTGCCTGTAGGGGCCAGTTTGGAATATGCCGATGCCGCTACGCTTCAAAGAGCTTTGGAAGAACGCAGATAAAAGCGGGATTTCCCCAAAAAAACGGCATTTCGCTTGACACCTGCAAAAGAGATGCTATATTAAAGAGGATGAGGATGCCTTAAAAAAGGCAAAAATTTTTCAACTTTTTCGGCAAGGAGGATTTATGGGTATTGTGGAAGCGATAAAAAACGGATTCGGCAAAGCGTCTAAACTTGTGAATGTTATTTTGGTGTTTTTCGTTTTCAATACCGTAATCGGTCTAATGAGCTTGCCGCTCAGCAATCCCGATAGAGCCGGAAATCCGGCGGTTATGATAATATCGATCATTTCAAGTGTGGTGTTCTTTTTGATATTTGTGTTTCTTCAGGGCGGCGCGATGGGTTTGGTGAAGGATCAGATAAAAAAATCTTCAGCCAGTCTGGCTGATTTTACGGATTACGGCCGGAAGTTTTACGTAAGGATATTGGGTCTTTTGGCTCTCTATATTCTTATCGCCATCGGCATAGTTTTGGTTCTTAGTTTGCTGTCGGCGGGTATATTGCTGTTGGGAGACAATCTGGTGACGCGAAGCATCGTCGCTACGATCGTAACCGTAGCCGCGATCGTTATCATTACAATGATGGTCTATCCGATATATGCTATTGTGGTTGACGATGTAAGCACTATAGATGCCTTTAAAAAAGGAATTCTATCCGCGAAAACACATTTTAGGAACACACTCGGACTTTTTCTCAGTTTGTTCGTAATAAGTGTTTTTATCTCGCTGGTCGTAGGCTTTATTCTGGGTATGATTATGGTTCCGCTTAATGCTAATTTAGGTCAGGTAATAATTGCTATTGTGAACGCGCTGGTTCAGTCCTATCTTCCGGTTGTCATGATGGTATCTTTCATGAGCTTCTATATGTCTTTGGATACGAACGTGAAAATTCAAAGCGCGGGCGAAGGCGCGTAATGTTATTGTACGCGGTGAAATCATAAAGAGCTGACAATAAAAAGATTCCGCGCGGGTTTCATTCGGAAATAGGGATAATTCGTAAACAGGTGAAAACATAACCAAAATACGAATTGTCCCTATTTTTCTGCCCATAATTTTGTTATCCCGAACAATAGAACCGCACCCTAAATTGATCTTAATACCAATTGTAAAAAATAATTACCCAAAAGGATAGAGATCCCGGGCTTGACGGGGGATCTCGTATTTAGTCAAAGCTGGCGCGGTGAGTGTGTTTTTTTGCTAATAATGCGTGCCACTTAGGGTGTTTTGTGATAGAATAATCGGCTCATTTGGATTAAAAACGTTAAACTGTAAATAATCAGGAGGTTTAAGAATGAAACGTCTTATGGTTCCGCATGATGGTAACAGCGGTGTGGCGCATGTCGCGCATGCCACTAATGAAGTGATAGCGATTTATCCCATAACCCCGTCAACTCCAATGGGCGAAATTTCCGATGCTAAATCGGCGCGCGGAGAGAAAAATATATGGGGAACAGTTCCCGAGGTCGCAGAAATGCAGTCCGAAGGCGGCGCGTCCGGCGCGGTTCACGGCGCTCTTACGACTGGTGCTCTTACGACTACTTTTACGGCTTCCCAGGGTCTTCTTTTAATGATACCCAACATGTATAAGATCGCTGGTGAGCTTACCCCGACAGTGTTCCATGTAGCGGCTCGCTCGATTGCCTGTCAGGCGCTTTCGATCTTTGGTGATCATTCAGACGTCATGGCCGTACGCGGTACGGGATGGGCGCTTTTAGCTTCGTCGAACGTCCAGGAAGCTATGGATTTCGCGATCATCTCGCAGACAGCCGCTTTGGAATCAAGAATACCGTTTGTACACTTTTTTGAAGGATTCAGAGTTTCACATGAAATTCAAAAGATAGAAGAATTAACTTTCGATGATATGCGCTCGATGCTGGACGCGAACCTTATTTACGCGCACCGCCAACGGGGCCTGAATCCGGAACATCCTGTTCTTCGCGGGACTTCGCAAAACCCTGACGTTTTTTTTCAAGGCAGAGAATCAGTTAACAAATATTATGACAAGTGTCCCGGGATAGTCATGAAAGCTATGGAGAAATTCGCCTCTTTAACGGGAAGAAAATATAAACTGTTTGATTATGTCGGCCCGGAAGATGCCGAACGCGTAATAGTCCTTATGGGTTCGGGCACCGAAGCCGTACATGAAACTGTCGAGAAACTTAACGCGAGCGGCGAAAAAGTCGGTGTCGTAAAAGTCAGGCTATACCGCCCGTTTGACAAGAGCGCTTTCGCGGCCGCGTTTCCGAAAACCACAAAAACCATCGCGGTATTGGACCGGACAAAAGAACCCGGAAGTTTAGGCGAACCTTTATATGAAGACGTCCTTACGGCGATCGGGGAAACGTTTCGCGAAGGAAAAACCCCATTCAAAAAATATCCTGTCATAACAGGCGGCCGTTACGGACTGGGCTCGGCGGAGTTTACGCCCGCTATGATCAAGGGCGTGTTCGATAATCTCTCTGAAGAGAAACCCAAAAATCATTTCACAATAGGGATCAACGACGATGTGACAAAAACATCTCTTTCGTACGATGCCTCTTTCAGCACAGAATCAGATGATGTATACCGCGCGATGTTTTACGGTTTGGGTTCTGACGGGACAGTGGGCGCGAACAAAAATTCCATCAAAATAATCGGCGAAGAGACAGATAACAATACACAAGGATATTTCGTCTATGATTCAAAAAAAGCGGGAGCGGTAACCATATCACATCTTAGGTTTGGGAAAAGACCTTTAAGGAGTCCATATCTCATAAGTGAAGCGAATTTTCTCGCGTGTCACAATTTTTCATTTTTAGAAAAATATGACATGCTGAAAAACCTCACTCCGGGCGGCATTTTCCTTTTAATATCAGCCTACGGTAAAAACGAAATATGGAAACATCTTCCCGGGAAAGTCCAAAAACAGATCGTTGACAAAAAACTTAAATTCTACGTTATTGACGCGGTAAAGATTGCCCGTGAGATCGGACTTGGGGGACGAATTAACGTGATCATGCAGACGGCGTTTTTTAAGATATCAAAAATTTTTGATGAAACTAAAGCCGTGGCGGCGATAAAAAAAGCTGTCAAAAAAACTTATGGGGCTAAGGGAGATAAAGTAGTTGAAATGAATACGCGCGCGGTAGATATAGCGCTGGATAAAATTGAAGAAGTGGAAGTTCCTAAAACTTTTACCGGTCAGATAAACGAAAAATCGATCCTTCCGGCGGACGCTCCTGAATTTGTCAAAACTACAACCGCGAAAATTCTTCGCGCGGAAGGTGAAACGGTAAAAGTTTCCGAAATGCCCGCCGACGGCACATGGCCGACAGCAACCACCCAGTATGAGAAACGGAATATCGCGCTTAATATTCCCGTTTGGGATGCGGAAGTGTGTATCCAATGCGGAAAATGTTCTCTTCTATGCCCGCACGCGGCTATTAGGGCGAAACTATACAAAAAAGAACAGCTTACTGAAGCGCCCGAAACATTCAAACATGCCGAGCCGAAACCGCCGAAGAGCGCGGAAGGATATGTTTATACTCTTCAGGTAGCGCCGGAAGACTGCACGGGTTGCGGAGTTTGTGTTGAATACTGTCCGATGAAAGCGAAAGGAGCCATCAAAATGACTCCTCAGGAAAATTTAAGAGAAACTGAAAGAGCGAACTATAAGTTTTTCTTAAACCTCCCTGAAGTTGACTTCAGCCTGCGGCCGAAAAACATGAAGGGCCTTCAGTTCACGAGACCTTTATTTGAATATTCCGGCGCCTGCGCGGGATGCGGGGAAACCGCTTATGTAAAACTTCTGACACAACTTTTCGGAGATAGAGCCTTGATGGCGAATGCGACGGGATGCTCTTCCATTTATGGCGGCAATCTGCCCACCACACCTTACTGTACGCGTTCCGACGGAAGAGGTCCCGCGTGGAATAACTCTCTTTTTGAGGACGCCGCGGAACTTGCTTTCGGGATGAGGCTTACAGCGGATAAACACACCGAATACGCGAGAGAACTGGCGGATAAAATTATCAAAGGCGATTCCTGCGGAGCTGAAATAAAGAAACTTCTGAAAGAGATCAAAGATCAGGAACAAATTTCCTCCGAAGGAATTGAAAAAGTAAGAGCCGCCGTCGGCACTCTCAAAACCATGCTCGCGAAATGCGATTCGGAAGTGTCCAGAGAACTTAATAGTGTGGCGGACTATTTTATTAAACGTTCCGTATGGGGAGTAGGCGGAGACGGCTGGGCGTATGATATCGGATACGGCGGGCTTGATCATGTACTTGCTTCCGGAAGGAACGTAAACTTTCTGGTTCTCGATACGGAGGTTTACTCAAATACCGGAGGGCAGGCTTCAAAGGCAACTCCGATGGGCGCGGTAGCGCGTTTTGCCGCCAGCGGTAAACCTATCGGGAAGAAAGACTTGGGTCTGATGGCGATCAGTTACGGATATGTTTATGTCGCGAAAGTTGCTATAGGCGCCGATCCGATGCAGACGGTGAAAGCTTTTGTTGAAGCCGAAGCTTATGACGGACCTTCAATAATCATAGCTTATTCGCATTGCATCGCGCATGGATATGATCTGATCAAAGGCAACGCTGAACAAAAAAACATAGTCGCTTCCGGGCAATGGCCGTTATTCAGATATAATCCGTCTTTATCGGAAGAAAACAAAAATCCTATGTCTCTTGACAGCCGTCCGCCGTCCATCAAACTGGAAGACTATGTGTATAGCGAGAACCGCTATAACGTTCTCAAAAAAAGTGATCCGGAAAGAGCCAAGATCCTGCTTGAAAAATCTCAAAAACAGGTTACGGATCATTACGCGTTATACAAATATCTCGCGGAAAGAAAATTAAACGGTTCCGAATAAAAAATCAATCCCGTAGGGGCACAAAAGCATGTGCCCTTTATCATTGATCGATCAAAAAATCAATCTCGTAGGGGCGCACCCAAGTGTGCGCCCTTTATCATTGATCGATATTTTTAAACGTGATAAAACATTATTAGGGCGGACACATGGGTCCGCCCCTACGGGTTAATTAAAGAAACACGGTCGATGCGTTTTGCGAAATGGGCGTTGGTCATTCGTAGGGGCGCACCCATGTGTGCGCCCTTTATCGTTGATCGATATTTTTGAACGTGATAACACATTATTAGGGCGGAAAAACCCCGGCGCCACTGCGATGAAACAAAATACCCTACGAAAACATCCCGATTGGATACGCGGCAGGATCTTAGCCGGCGAAACATATCTCAATGTCCAAAACCTTCTGAAAGATAAACATCTGAATACAGTGTGTCGGGAAGCGGCATGTCCCAACAAGGGGGAATGCTGGAACTCGCGGCACGTTACATTCATGATCTTAGGAAAAGTCTGTACAAGAAAATGCCGTTTTTGTAATGTCTCCGAAGGTGTCCCCGAAACAACAGATCTAAATGAAACAAAACGGATCGCCGAAGCGGTTCGGGATTTACACTCCGAATATGCCGTAATAACTTCTGTTACCAGAGACGATTTGGCGGATGGCGGCGCGAGTCAATTCATAAGCGCGGCGGAAGAAATCAGATCCGCCGTTCCAAACGCGAAAATAGAATTTTTAATTCCCGATTTCTCCGCGGATACCGCGCTTTTAAGAAAGATCGCTTTTTCCGGCGCGGACATAATCGGACATAATATTGAGATCCCCGCGCGGCTCTACTCTCAAATAAGACCGGAAGCTGATTATAAAACATCCATTCAAACACTCAAAATATTGAATTCGATAAAAACTGCCGGCGCGCGTATTCTTATTAAGTCTTCAATGATGATAGGTTTAGGCGAAGGGATAGAAGATATTCTGCTCACGTTCAAGGAATTAAGAGAAGCCGGAGTGGATATTCTGTATGCCGGCCAATACCTCGCCCCATCTAAAGACCACTGGCCTGTCAAAAAATACTATACCCCCCAAGAATTCAAATTTTTCAAACAAAAAGCCCTCCAAATAGGCTTTACAAAAGTAGAATCCGCTCCCATGATCAGAAGTTCATATCAAGTAAAGTAGCGGCGGGTTTCCCCCGTCCTTAAGGACGGGACCTCTAACGGATTATAACGCCAACATCTTCGTAAGGGCACGGCATGCCGTGCCCTTACGATTGGTAGCGTGGTGAATGGTTATTGGATACTTCGTAGGGGCGGACCCATGTGTCCGCCCTTTTTCTCACGCCCGCCTTGCCATCCCGGCCTTGAGCCGGGACCTCTGCTTCTTTTAGGCAATTATTTTCTGTAATTAGAGTGAATACCCTTCACCAAAAGCGCTTGGAACTTGACAACGGCGGGTTTTGGTTTATAATAAGCTTTGGTGCGACTGGCGTTTTGGTCTGTTTTTAAATGAAGTTATATATACGTTTTTCATTAAACTTCGAGCAGATCATGCCGCGTTTTTACGCGGAGTAGCAGGTAACTACAGGGGAGCTAAAAAGTCAATAATCGGACGCCTGGGTTTTTGACGAACTGGTTGCGAAAAAAACAACAGCGGATGCTCCCATGTCTACGATAAAAGAAAATTTAAAAAATACTCCGCTTTACAATAAACATACCGCGTTGGGCGCGAAGATGGTTCCTTTTTCAGGATGGAACATGCCCCTTCAATACACCGGAATAATTGCCGAACATATTTATACAAGAACCAAAGCGGGACTTTTCGATATCTGTCATATGGGAGAGTTTTTTTTAAGAGGCCCCGCCTCTTCCCTTGAACTTGACAGGTTAGTGACATGCCGCGTTGATGATATGCCGCCGGGCAGATGCCGTTACGGATTTTTACTTAATGAATCCGGCGGGATCATCGACGACCTCATTGTATTCAAAATTTCACAAGAAGAATTTAAACTGGTAGTAAATGCCGGCACTTTATCCAAAGACAGGCGGTGGATAAAGGACCATATTTCTTCAGAAGATATTTTTGCAGATGAATCGGAATGCGTCGCGAAATTAGATCTGCAAGGTCCGTTATCCGCGGAAGTGATGAATACCTTCGGTCTTGAAAAAGTTACCCGTGCTCTAAAAAGGTATTGGTTCACATATATAGATCTCGCGGGAGTAAAAGTTTTATTTTCACGGACGGGATATACGGGGGAATTGGGATATGAGTTGTTTTTCCCCGCGAACGACGCGGAAAAGATATGGGATCTTTTGCTCGGAGTCGAAGGGGTAAAACCGATAGGTCTTGGCGCGCGGGACAGTCTCAGACTGGAGATGGGATATTCTCTTTACGGCAGTGATATAGACGAAGATCATACTCCGCGGGAAGCCGGGCTTGATAAGTTTGTGTTTATGGAGAAAGATTTTATCGGGAAAGACGCGCTCCTCCGGCAAAAAGAACGAGGGCAAAGCCGTATTTTAAAAGGTTTTATTTCGGAAGGAAGAAGAAGCGCGCGGCATGCTTTTAAAGTGTTGTCTACAGAAAACAATGTTGTCGGGGAAGTGACAAGCGGCGCGTTTTCTCCGTGCCTCAAACGAGGTATCGGACTTTGCCGCGTAGAAAAAGAATTTGCCGCCGCCGGCACGCGGATTACGCTCAGTGACGGAAAAGTCGAGATTCCCGCGGCAATAGAAAACATCCCGCTTTTGAAGCATGGTGATAATTGGCAGAGCGGATAGTTAAGTGTTCAGCGCTTAACACCCGGGCCGACAAGTTTAAATTTTATCAAGGAGGCTAATGATGGTGCCGCAAGAACTAAAATACACAAAAGAACATGAATGGGTTCGCGTCGAAGGCGCGGAAGCTGTTTTCGGGATTACCGATCACGCTCAAGACGCGCTCGGAGACATAACATTTATTGAGCTTCCTAATAAAGGAAGTGATATAAAAAAGTCCGATGTTTTAGGAACGATAGAATCCGTAAAGGCCGCCAGTGAAATTTACGCGCCTTTATCCGGTAAAATTTCACAAGTGAATGAAAGTTTAACTGACAAACCGGAAACCATAAACTTTTCTCCCTATACCGATGGATGGATATGCCGGGTAGCTCTGGCGGATACCGCTGAACAAGAAACTCTTATGTCCGCCGCGGCGTATGAAACCTATTTAAAGGAGTCACACTCGTGAACTATATACCTCACTCTGACGCGGACAGAGCCGAAATGTTGAGATCTATCGGCATAAGTTCCGGAAACATTACCGAACTTTTTAAAGGTATCCCGGAAGAGCTTAGAAGTTCTTCTTTTGATCTGCCGCTCGGAAAATCAGAGTTTGAAGTGGAAAAATACATTAAAAGTCTATCGCGAAAAAATACTGTCGAACTTATTAATTTTGTCGGCGGCGGATTTTATGACCATTATATTCCCGCGGCGATAGATGCCATTGTTTCGCGGTCAGAATTTTATACGGCATATACACCTTATCAAAGCGAAGCGTCACAGGGAACACTGCAGGCGATCTATGAATATCAAAGTTCCATTTGCCGTTTGACCGATATGGAAGTATCTAACGCTTCACTTTATGACGGCGGTACGGCGCTTTTCGAAGCCGCTATGATGGCGATCCGTGAGACGGGCCGCGGTAAAATTATAATGGACGGCGGGGTAAACCCGATATACAGAAAAATGATGTATTCTTATACCACCAATTTATCGATTGAATTCGTGGAAACACCGGTATCGCATGGTCAAAGTGACCGCCGGGAAATAAAAAAATATTTAGATGATAAAACAGCCGCGGTCATACTTCAAAACCCCAACTTTTTCGGCGCGATAGACGACCATAGCGATATTTCCCGCGAGTGTCACGCGCTGGGCGCGTTAGTTATCGAAAGTGTGTATCCCATATCTTTAGGTGTTTTAAAAAGTCCGGGAGAAATGGAAATAGACATAGCGGTGGGGGAAGGTCAAAGTTTGGGGATACCTCTTTCCTTCGGCGGACCGTATTTAGGTTTTATGGCATCGCGAAAAAAATTCGTTCGTAAAATGCCGGGACGCATTGTCGGTTTGACGCGGGACGCCCGGTCGCGTAAAGGTTTTGTTCTAACTTTGCAGACAAGAGAACAGCATATTCGCCGGGAAAAAGCGACTTCCAATATATGCTCCAATGAAGCACTGTGCGCGCTCCGCGCTTTAATATATATGTCTTTGATCGGAAAAGACGGTTTGAAAAAAGTTGCCGAACTGTGTATGGCTAAATGTGAATATGCTAAAGAACGATTAGAAAAGATCAAAGGCGTCGAGGTGAAAAGAAGTTCACCGACCTTTAACGAATTTATAATAAAATTGCCCAAAGACCCTAACGTGATTATTGAAAAATTAATTAAGAAAAAAATTGCCGCGGGATTTCCTTTAGGCAGATACTATAAAGACATGGCGGATTATATGTTGATATCCGTAACGGAAAAACGAACAAAACAAGAAATAGATCTTTTAAGTGAGGAGTTGGAGAACGCGTTATGGAACTAATATTTGAAAAATCCAGACCCGGACGAACCGGAATAGTTTTTCCGGAAAAAGATGTTCCTGTAACATGCGTCCCGGACGATAAATATAAAAGGAAAACTCCCGCCGAACTTCCTTCGATATCGGAACCGGAAGTGGTAAGACATTTTACCCGATTATCCAAACTGAATTTCAGTGTAGATGCTAATTTTTATCCGTTAGGTTCCTGTACTATGAAATATAACCCGAAATTCACCGAAAAAATAGCCGCGCTCGAAGAATTCACGTCACTTCATCCGTTAAACCCTCAACTTGTGAGCGGAAGCATGCTGACCCAGGGGGCGTTGGAAATAATAAGCAATTTAGAGAAAGCGCTTTCGACCATTACAGGTATGGATGAGTTTACGACTCAGCCGATGGCAGGCGCGCATGGTGAGCTCGCGGGTGTTATGCTGATCGCGGCGTATCATCGTCATAAAGGAAACAATAAAAAATATATTTTGATCCCCGATTCGGGACACGGAACGAATCCCGCTTCAGCCGCTATTGCCGGATATCAGGTTAAAACAATACCATCTAACGCGAAAGGTGTAATGGATCTTGAATCATTCAAACACGCGTTAAATGATGACGCGGCAGGTGTTATGCTGACGTGTCCGAACACTTTGGGAATATTCAATCCGCACATAAAAGAGATATCGGATCTTACGCATAAAGCGGGCGGTTTAATGTACTATGATGGAGCAAATTTAAACGCGATCTTGGGAAAAACGCGTCCGGGAGACCTTGGCTTTGATATTGTGCATATCAACTTGCATAAAACGTTCGCGACACCTCATGGCGGCGGCGGTCCGGGATCCGGTCCGGTAGGCGTAAAAAAAGAATTGATTCCGTTTTTGCCGGTTCCGCGCGTGACGAAACGGAAAGACGGCACTTTTCATTTGGATTTTGAAAAAGCTCTGTCCATAGGGTATATTTCACCTTTTTACGGTAATTTCGGTGTTATGCTGAAAGCTTACGCTTACATATTGCTTCTCGGCAAAAACGGGCTTATTGCCGTAAGCGAAAACGCGGTTTTAAACGCGAACTATTTAAAATACCATCTTTCAAAGTATTATGATATTCCCTATGATAAGAATTGTCTGCACGAATTTGTATTATCCGCGGGACGTCAGGCAAAAAAAGGTGTCAGAGCCATAGACATAGCAAAAGGTCTGATCGACTATGGAATACATCCCCCGACGGTATATTTTCCGCTTATCGTAAAAGAAGCCATGATGGTCGAACCAACCGAAACCGAGTCAAAAGAGACTTTAGATGAATTTATCGAAGTGATGATAGAACTGGCCAAATTAGCGGAAGAAGACCCTGAAATTTTTAAAACGTTCCCCAAAACCACCTCCGTAAGCAGACTAGACGAAGTAAAAGCCGCCAAAGACATGAACATAGCCGCCTAATTGAGCCCATAAGGTCACTAAAAGTATTATTGTAAACCAAAACACCAACCTCGTAGGTTATTTGCGCCCGAGTTATGTAAACTACACCACCAACCTCGTAGGTTGGTAGTAACCTACGAGGTTGGTGGTGTTCAGGTTGGTGGTGTTCGAGGTTGGTGGTGTTCGCCCCTACGAAGTTGATGGTGAGGTTGTGTTAAGGAAAAAAGGGAGAGAGGAGGGGTATTTTGCGGGTTGTACAATATTCTTATGAAAGTCCTGAGGATACGGTCGCGCTGGATGAAGTGCTTTTGGATAAGGCTGAGCACGGCGGGATCGGTGAAACTTTGCGTTTTTGGGAAGCGGACGAGCATTTTATAGTTGTCGGGCGCGCGGGCAAGATAGGTGAAGATTGTTTCGAGCCTGAGTGCCGGAGCGGAAAAATAAAGATCATAAGACGCGTTTCCGGCGGCGGCGCGGTTCTCCAAGGGCCGGGATGTTTAAACTTCTCATTGATCCTTTCTTACAAAAGAGACGAGAGATATAAGAGCATTAAAGGTTCTTACCTATGTATTCTGAACGATATCTCCGCGAGTTTTCAAAAGGCCGGACATAACGTAGAATTTTTTCCGATATCTGATCTGGCGCTATCCGGTAAAAAAATATCAGGGAACGCCGAGGCAAGAAAACGTGAATTTTTTCTGCACCATGGAACGTTTCTTTATGATTTTGACTTAACCCGCGTTGGTAAATATTTAAAACATCCGCGACAGGAACCTGAATACCGAGATAAACGCCCTCACAAAAACTTTTTAACAAATATTCCGATTTCCGCTTGTTCCTTGAGAGAAACGATCAAAACTGTATTTGCTGTTACGGAAGGCGAATATTGTTTGAGTAAAGAGGATATTGACCGGACGAGAGAATTAGTGTTATCGAAATACTCAAAAGACGAATGGAACTACGTTTTTTAAAAAAAATACCCCGCCGTCAATCAGCGAGATCTATCGGCGGGGATATATGGAACTCTCTCCAAATCTACTTTAACTCTTCAAAAATAATTTCTTCGCCCTTTTTCAAAACACCTGTACTTAAAGAACCCAACGTTATTTTAGTTTTATTTTCATCCAACGATTCGAAAAATACGCCTAACCGTGTGGTGTTAACCTGTTTTTCAAAGTTCACGACCACTATGCAGCCATTTTTTATACTGTTCTGATATACCTCTAAATGATGCGCTTTAAGTAGGGCTATTGTTTTGTCAAACGCGGTTTTGTAAGGCATGGAAAAAACTTTTTCTCTGCCGTTTTCACTCGCGGCCCGCTTAAGATCTTTTATATTAAATCCCGCAAGCGACGCAGGACTCAAAAACGAAGGTCCGAATTGAGCGCATCCGCTTAATAAAAAGAAAGAGATCAAAACCGCGACCGGGATATATCGAATATTTTTTTTCATATAAGTTTCCCCTTCCCACCAACATTCATTGAGATAAATTATATAACCGAACATCAAAAGTTACAAGAACATTAGTCCCGAAAAATTTATCCCGTAATGGCAAATCCATATACTGGCATTTTATCCTCAGCTCCAAACAAAACCCCAATTTCGTGGGGGTGGACGCATGCGCGCGCCCTGAATGCTAACGCGCGTTAATGTTTGACACAATACGCATTCTATTATAACATATATGAGCTAAAACGCTCAAACAAGGGGTTTTAACAGCTTTATGAATAGTCGAAATCGAATAAAAGAGAAAAATACGCGTGAAAGAGAGAAAAGAATATGAAACTGGAATATGTTGAACTATTTAAAAGTAAGTGCGGCGAAGCGGGTTTTAAAAAACTGGAAGCACTGAAAAATGAAAAATTGTACGATTTTCTATCGAAATACGCGCGGGTTTGTAATCCCGATTCAATTTTTGTGCGTACGGATTCAATTGAAGACGCGGAATATCTTCGCGATAAAGCTTTGGAAACAGGCGAAGAAAAGGCTCTTAAAACAAAAGGGCACTCGATTCATTTTGACGGATATTATGACCAGGCGCGGGACAAATCCAATACCAAGTATTTACTCCGTCCGGATGAAGTCTTGGGTTCCGATATAAAGTCCGAAGATCGAGAGAAAGGATTGAAAGAGATACATACCCTTCTTGATAATATGATGACGGGGAAAGAAATGTATGTGTGTTTTTTCTGTCTCGGTCCGACGGCTTCGGAGTTTTCGATTCCCGCCGTACAGATAACAGATTCAAGTTATGTCGCGCATTCAGAAGACATACTGTATAGAAGCGGGTATGAAGAATTCCGTAAGAACGAGAATTCCGATAGATTTTTTCGTTTTATCCATTCAGCAGGCGTGTTAAAAAACGGTGTCAGCAGTGATGTGTATAATCGCCGGGTATATATTGATCTTGAAGAAGAGATGGTTTTCAGTACGAACACCCAGTATGCGGGAAATACGGTGGGTCTCAAAAAATTGTCTATGCGCCTGGCGATCAAACGCGCCTCGGAAGAAGGATGGCTTACCGAACACATGTTTGTTATGGGAGTACACTCTCCTGATAAAAAAAGACTAACTTATTTTACGGGTTCTTTCCCCAGCGCGTGCGGCAAGACGGCGACAGCTATGCTTGAAGATGAAAAGATCATTGGGGATGATATAGCGTATCTCCGTCAGATAAACGGGAAGATACACGCGGTAAATGTTGAAAGAGGAATTTTCGGAATTATTCAGGACGTAAGCGAAAAAAGCGACCCGGAAATCTTTAGCGTGCTTACCGCCCCGGGTGAAGTTATTTTTTCCAACGTGCTTGTTGACGCGGACAATAACCCGCGCTGGCTGGGTGACGGTCGCGGCAAGCCTGAAATCGGAACAAACTTCGCGGGAGATTGGAACCCGGGAAAAAAGGGTCCGGATGATAATGAAGTATTGTTCTCACATAAAAACGCGAGATATACCATCAGTCTGGAGAATCTGAAAAATTGTGATAAAAACTTAGATAACCCGGCGGGCGTGGAAGTCGGGGGGATTATCTATGGAGGCAGGGATTCCGACACAAGTGTCCCGGTCGCTCAGTCTTTCGATTGGGCGCATGGCATATTGTGCCAGGCCGCGGCAATAGAATCAGAAACCACATCCGCCACGCTTGGCGCGGAAGGCGTGAGAAAATTTAATCTTATGGCTAACTTGGATTTTCTTTCCATACCGATCGGCAGATACATTCAGAACAATCTTGATATAGTAAAGAACGTTAAGAAAACACCGCTTATTTTTCATGTAAACTATTTTCTCAAAGGCGCGGATAAAAAATACCTTAACGGCATAAAAGATAAACATGTGTGGATAAAATGGATGGAACTTAGAGTTAATGATGAAGCGGCCGCGTTTAAAACTCCTGTGGGATATATCCCGAAATATGAAGATCTGCGCGGGTTATTTAAAAGTGTTCTTAAAAGGGAATATACTGAAGAAGAGTATGAACAGCAGTTTAAATTGCGTATTCCCGAAAATATAGCTAAAATTGAAAGAATAAAAGATATTTATCACAAAAAAGTTTTTGATACCCCGAGTATTTTAATAAAAACACTTAACGATCAAAAAAAACGATTGGAAGATTGCCGAAAAAACAACGGCGACTATGTCTCTCCGTTTGTGTGGGAAGCTTAGAAATGAAGCGCCGCTCGGAGACAAAGCGGGGTTTAGCCTTTTTTTTTTGATATGATCGAGAGAAAATAATGAAAACGTTAAAAACTTTATTGTCACCGAACTTAAAAGATATTACACTTCTTAAAAAAGGTAAAGTGCGTAATATTTATGATCTGGGTGATGAACTGCTTTTCGTCACTACCGACAGAATTTCAGCGTTTGACGTTATAATGCCTAACGGTATACCCTCTAAAGGCAGAGTTCTCAATATGCTTTCGGTTTTCTGGTTTGAATTTACAAAAGATATAATCGAGAACCATATGATCACAGCCGATCCCGACGAGATGGTTTCGGCCACGAGGGAGCTCTTACCGTACAAAGAGATGCTCGCGGGAAGAAGCATGCTTGTAAAAAAGGCCGAACCTATTATGACCGAATGTGTCGTCAGGGGATATATTTCAGGCTCCGCTTGGAAAGATTACAAAAAAACCGGCATGGTTTGCGGTATAAAATTGCCGGAAGGACTGAAAGAATCACAAAAACTTGCCGACCCCATATTCACGCCTTCAACCAAAGCCGATGAAGGACATGACCTGAATATTTCCGAAGAAGAAACGAAACAGATCGTCGGAGAAGACGTTTTCGAA
>Ga0268279_1000565_pt1 | contig 23194 bp, 22 predicted proteins | sample saktaG_6_FD_190142 | JGI IMG/M metagenome (GOLD analysis project Ga0268279, IMG submission 190142) | Saline water microbial communities from Sakinaw Lake, British Columbia, Canada - sak_2010_1_5_80m | ecosystem: Environmental > Aquatic > Non-marine Saline and Alkaline > Saline ...
ATAAGTCCAGCCATTTCTATTGACCAAAGAAAAGCGATTCATAATCCACGATCTACAGTGGGTACAGTTACGGAGATTTATGATTATCTTCGTCTTTTATTTGCCAAAATCGGTAAACCTCATTGTCCTCAATGCGGAAAGTTAATTTCTCGTCAAGAAAGTGGACAAATATTAAAACAAATATTAAAACTTCCTAGCGATTCAGAAATTGTTATTCTAGGTCCGGTTGTTCGCTCTCAAAAAGGAGAACATAAAGCGGTTTTAGAAGAAATTAAAAGAGGTGGTTATGTCCGGGTGAGGGTGGACGGAATTGTTTATACAGTTGAGCAATCTTTGGAAAGAGTTTTAGATAAGAACAAGGTACATGATATTGAAATTGTTGTAGATGACTTAATTATTAACAACGAGCTAAGCAAAGAAAGGTTAAGTGACTCGTTAGAAATAGGGCTAAGAATAGGCAAAGGGCTAGTTATGGTTAATGATTTTATGTTCAGTGTTCGCTTCGCCTGTGATAAATGTGGAATTTCTTTGCCAGAGTTAGAACCTCGCCTGTTCTCTTTTAATAATCCTTATGGGGCCTGTTCTAAATGTACTGGCTTGGGTGAAAAGTTAGAAGTTGATCCTGAATTAGTTATGCCTAATCCTAATCTTACTCTTGCCGAAGGAGCTATTATTCCTTGGATGAAAGCTTTCAATAGAGTCGGTCGTCAAAGCTATGTTTATCAACAGCTTTCCGAACTAGCCGAAAGATATGATTTTTCATTAGATGTGCCAGTAGGGACTTTGTCAGAAGAAATAATAGATAAAATCTTATATGGCAACGGAAAATTTGAAGGAGTTGTTCATAATTTAGAAAGAAGATATCATACAACTGATTCTGACTGGACTCGTAAAGAAATTGAACAATATATGGTAGTACGGCAATGTCCCGAATGTCACGGCAAGCGATTGAAACCAGAGGTTCTGGCGGTGAAAGTAAATAATTGTTCCATAGATCAGCTTACCGAGACAAGCATAGGTAAACTTAAAAATTTCTTTGAAAAGTTTCCAGATTCAAAAATCTCTAAACCAATAAAAGAAGAGATTTTAAATCGTTGTCAACTTTTGATTGATGTCGGGCTTGATTATTTAACCTTAGATAGAAAGGCCTCTACTCTGTCCGGCGGGGAAGAGCAAAGAATAAAGCTGTCTATTCAAATTGGTTCAAAATTAACAGGGGTGTTGTATGTTCTAGATGAACCGTCTATTGGCCTTCATCCGAGAGATCAAAAAAAACTCATTGGCACTTTAAAAACATTAAGAGATTTTGGAAATACTGTTATTGTTGTTGAACATGATATGCAAACTATTAAAGAAGCTGATTGGATAATTGATGTTGGGCCTGGAGCTGGTAAGTACGGGGGAGAGATAATCTTTGAAGGAACGGCAAAACAATTGGCAAAGGCGAAAACTTTAACAGGAAATTATTTAAATAAGAAATTCTGCATAAGTCCGACTTATGCAGGCTTGCATAAGTCGGACTTATGTCAAACCCAAAAGTATTTGACGATTAAAAGCGCTACAGAGAATAATTTAAAGAATATAAATGTTAAAATTCCTCTAGCTAAATTTGTCTGTATAACAGGAGTTTCGGGATCTGGCAAAAGTTCCTTAATGAATGATATTTTAGCCAAGGCACTGCTTAAGAAATTCTATCGTGCCAAAGATGAGCCAGGTCAGCATAAAGAGATATTAGGTATAGAATTTTTGAATAAAGTTGTTTTGGTTGATCAATCTCCGATTGGAAGGACGCCTCGTTCTAATCCGGCAACATATACTGGAGCTTTTTCGTATATTAGGGATTTATTCTCTCAAACCAGAGAAGCTAAGGCGAGAAATTATACATCAGGATTGTTTAGTTTTAATGTTAAAGGAGGAAGGTGTGAGGCCTGTGAAGGTCAAGGTCAAGTTAAAATTGAAATGTATTTTATGCCGGACATATATACAGAATGTAAAGAGTGTAATGGTAAGAGATATAATGAAGAGGCCTTAGCAGTTAGTTATAATGGAAAGAATATTTCAGAAGTTTTAGATATGACTATTGAGGAGGCCTTAGGATTCTTTAAACAAGTGCCGGGTCTTAGTCAAAAACTTAAAATATTGAAAGAGGTTGGGCTTCCGTATATTCAGCTTGGTCAGCCAGCACCATCTTTATCTGGTGGAGAAGCTCAGAGAATAAAATTAGCGACAGAGCTTTCCAGAAAATCATCTGGGAAAACATTATACATTCTTGATGAACCAACAACGGGCCTTCACTTAGACGATATTAATAAACTGATAAAGGTCTTAAGAGAATTATCTAATAAAGGCAACACGGTTGTTTCTATTGAGCACAACCCCGAATTTATTAAGTGCACGGACTGGGTAATAGATCTTGGTCCCGAAGGAGGCGACAAAGGCGGATATATTGTCGCCCAAGGTACTCCCAAAGATATAGCCAAAACCAAAAATTCCTACACCGGCCAATTTTTAAAAATTTGACATAGATTTTCAAGAATGATAAACTAAAATTAGAATTATGCAACAAGTTGTTACTTATCCAAAAACTAAACTAAAACTGTCCTTGAGGGAACACCCTCAAGAGATTCTTAGGATCTGGGAGAAAGCTCAAGGGATTTGGAAGAATAAAAAGAAAAATATTAAAACAAAAAAGACAGCTCAGGATATGCAAGATGAAATTTTTAGAAAAATGCCTGCTGAGAAAAAAATTAGACTTGCTTTGGAGCTGACATCTTTTTGTTTAAAACTTAATTCTTTCAATGGAAATATCAAGTCAAGAAAAACTTCTTATTGATATTGCTAAAATTCTTAGTGATCTCAAAATAAAATATGTTATTACTGGAGGTATGGCGGTTTCGGTTTGGGGAAGGCCAAGAGCAACTTTTGATATAGATATCGTAGTTAAAATTATTGAATCACAAGCAAGTTTATTGGTAAGGGCTTTCAGAAATATCCGTAAAGCGGGCTATGCGGATGAGGAGATGGTAAAAGACGCAATTCGGCATAAAAGTGAGTTCAATTTTATTGATCCGGATAGCGGTTTAAAGGTTGATTTTTGGGTAACTAAAAAAGAAAAGTTATTTGAATTTAAAAATAGGAAATTAAAGAAATTCAGAAATCAAAATATTTATTTTGTATCACCAGAAGATTTGATTTTAAATAAGTTGCAATGGCAGAAAGAAACTTATTCCACTAAGCATTTAGAAGATGCCGAATCAGTTTTAGCTATCTCTGGCAAAAAATTAGATATGGATTATCTTATACGACAAGCTGGAAAGTTGAAAATTCTAGATGACCTAAATGACTTAATAAAAAAATCCTCAAATTAAAACCCGTAGATGCCTTAAGATATGAATAAAATGTTATCCACAACTCCCATTTCTATGCAGTATGGTATAATAACACAATGAAAAACAAAGCTTTCACATTAATAGAATTATTAGTAGTAATAGCCATACTGGGCTTATTGGCTAGTATAGTTTTTGTCTCTTTAAGTGGAGCTAGAGATAAAGCCAAAATAGCAGCTGGTCTTCAGTTTGAATCTAATATCTATCATGGTCTGGGTGCCTACGCCGTCGGCATCTGGGATTTTGACGAGGGCTCAGGAACTATTGCCAATGATACTTCAGGAAACAATAATAACGGAACCTTAACTAATGGTCCCGTCTGGAGATGTGCTTCTACGGATAAAGATTACACTCCTTCTGGAAAAGGATGTTCTTTAGAATTTGATGGAATTAATGATAATGTTAATATTCCGAATAGTACAGCACTTTTATCTAATAGTAATATTTTTACTCTAGAGGCTTGGTTCTATATGAAAGGAGGAAGTGGAGGGCATATAATATCAAAAGGATATGCTGTAGAATTTAATGTAATGGCTTTTACAGATGGAAGAATAAACAGTAAATTACATCCATGGTTTGGTGATGCCACAGCAGTTATTGCGGGTCCCGGCATTTTTTCTTTAAACGAATGGACGCATGTAGCGATAACCTTTGACGGAAATAATTTAAAGATATATGTAAATGGAAAATTAGAAAAAACGAGCACAGCAGTTTCTGGCGATAGGGATAAAGCTAATTATCCGGTTCGTATTGGTGAAGATCCAATATATCCTCACTATAGCTGGTCTCCGAATTTTAATGGTTTAATCGACCGAGCTAAAATCTATGAACAAGCATTATCGGAAGCACAGATTGGGCAGTTGTATGCTGAAGGATTGGAGGAACATAATTTAGTTTCAGAATAATAATTTAAAAATAAATTTAAGAATAAAAAGGAACCGAGTCGCTTTTAGCTAAAAGTGACTCGGTTCCTTTTCGGGGGTTGACCCCGTAGAGAAAATTTGACTGCTTTCAGCGTTTAGATTTTTCAACAGAAAAATCTTTGTCAAATTTCTTCTACGGGGTTGACATTGTTTTTGTTTTGAGTAAACTATAAGATATTAAAAATAAATATAATCCGAATACTGCGAATTAAATCCGAATACCGCGAATAATTTATTCGTAGCATTCGTATATCATTCGTAGATTTGCATTATAACAATTATGAATATAAAACCATTATTTGATCATGTTTTAATTGAACCGATCAAATCCGAAGAAAAAACTAAAAGCGGTATCTATTTACCCGATACTGCCGAAAAAGAAAGACCTGAAGAAGGTATGGTTGTTGCTGTTGGTCCTGGGCATGAAAAGGCGGGGAAGATTATTGCGATGAAAGTAAAAATAGGCGATAGAGTACTATTTTCAAAATATAGTTTAACAGAATTAAAAATAGAAGATAAAGAATATTTAATAGCAAAGCAAGGAGATATTCTTGCTATTGTAGAATAATATGGCAAAACAAATTAAGTTTCAGGAGGAAGCAAGAAGACAATTAAAAGCCGGAGTTGATAAATTAGCTAACGCTGTTAAGGTTACTCTTGGCCCAAAAGGTAGAAATGTTGTTTTAGACAAAGGTTATGGTTCGCCAATGATTACTAATGACGGAGTAACTATTGCTAAAGAAATTGAGCTAGAAGATAAAATAGAAAATTTAGGAGCCGAAATTGTTAAAGAGGTGGCTGAAAAAACTAATGATATGGTTGGAGATGGAACAACCACTGCCGTTGTTTTGGCTCAAGCAATGATTAACGAAGGACTAAAAAATGTTGCCGCTGGAGCAAATCCTTTAGCTATAAAGAGAGGGATTGAAAAAGGAGTGAAACAGGTTGTTAAGACATTAAAAGGAATGGCCAAACAAATTACTACCAAAGAAGAGATGGCTCAAGTAGCCACTATCTCTGCTGAAGATAAAGAGTTAGGAAGTTTAATTGCTGAAGTTATTGATGAGGTTGGAAAGAATGGAGTGGTTACGGTTGAAGAATCAAAAACATTTGGAATTGAGAAAGATATTGTTAAGGGTCTTCAATTTGATCAAGGATATATTTCTCCATATATGATTACGAACGCTGAAAGAATGGAGGCTGTTTATGAAGAACCAATGATCTTGATAACCGACAAAAAGATTTCTGCCTTGAGCGAAATTCTTCCTGTCTTAGAAAAAATAGCTCAAGCTGGTAAAAAAGAATTAGTTCTTGTCGCCGAAGATATTACTGGAGAGGCCTTAGCTACTTTGGTAGTTAATAAATTGAGAGGTGTCTTTAATGTTTTGGCAATAAAAGCTCCCGGATTTGGAGACAGAAAGAAAGAGATGCTTAATGATATAGCTGTTGTTACTGGAACGGAAGTTATTTCTGAAGAAAAGGGGTTGAAATTAGAAAATGTTGAATTAAGCGTGCTTGGTTCTTGCCGAAGAATTGTTTCAACTAAAGAAAATACTACCATTGTTGAAGGCAAGGGAGATCAAGAAAAAATTAATAGCAGATTAGCTCAAATCAAAACTCAAATTAACTCAGCTTCTGATTTTGAAAAAGAAAAACTTCAAGAAAGATTGGCTAAACTTTCGGGAGGTGTTGGAGTAATTAAAGTTGGAGCTGCTACTGAAGTAGAACAAAAAGCAAAATTGCATAAAGTTGAAGATGCTCTAGCTGCGACAAAGGCAGCTGTTGAAGAAGGAATTGTTTCTGGTGGCGGAACAGCTTTACTCAGAGCAGCATTTTTAGGTCTGGGCAGTGTTGAAGTAGAAGGCGATGAAAAAATAGGAATAAATATTCTTAAGAAGGCTCTAGAAGAACCAATCAGGCAAATTCTTGTAAATGCCGGAGTGGATAGGGCAGAAGTTATTATTACAGAAATTAAAGAAAAGGGAGAGGGTTATGGTTATGATGCTGAAAAACTAAGAGAGGGAAATTTAACAGAGCTAGGAATTATTGATCCAGTTAAAGTTGTTAGATCGTCTTTGCAAAACGCAGCCTCTGCTGCCAGTATGTTCTTAACCACAGAAGTTGTGGTTGCAAATCAACCAGAAGAAAAGAATTCGCCAGCTGGTGGAATGCCTCAAATGCCTCCAATGGGCTACTAGAAATAAGATGCTTGACAAAGTTTCTTGGCGGACTAAAATGAAGGTGGAGAAACAAGCATTATGGAAGAAAGAAACAATTTTTATTTAACAAAAGAGGGATTGAATAAATTAGAGAAAGAATACGAAACTTTAAAAATTCTTAGATCTAATAAGATCAAGGGAGATGTTCCTAGTATTTGGGAGTCAGAAGATTTGAATCCTGATTACCTGGCTTTTCAAGAAGATTTGAATTTTCTTGAAACAAGGTTGGCCGAACTGGAAGTTATTATAGAGAAAGCAGTTATCATTAAGAAACCACCCAGAAAAGATGCTATTGGTTTGGGGGCAACAATTGCTGTCCAAGTTGGTGGTCAGAAAGATGAATTTACAATTGTTGGGACTCTAGAAGCTAACCCAATGCTAAGAAGAATTAGTGATGAGTCGCCGGTGGGCAGTGCTTTATTAGGTCACAAGGTTGGTGACGAGGTTACTGTTTTATCGCCGATGAAAGCGGTCTATAGAATAAAGAATATAAAATATAATTAGAGTTAAAAAGGTGACCGATTCACTTTAGCGAAAGTGACTCGGTCGCTTTTGTTTTATTTTTAAGTGGTGTATAATATATAAATATGGTGAGGAAAAAGAAAAATAAAATAAATAAGGTGATCAAGGTAATGATCTACTCGGATTTATTTATGAATTCTGGGTGGGGACTAATCAGTCCAATTCTTGCTATCTTTATTGTCAAGAATGTTCCAGGAGGGGATGTTCGGGTGGCTGGAATAGCCGTTGGAATCTATTTAGTATTAAAGTCCGTTTTACAAATACCAATAGCTAGTTTCTTAGATAAAAACCATGGAGAAAAAGATGACCACCTAGCTTTATTCTTAGGAACTCTTTTAACAGCAGTTAGCCCTGTCATCTTTCTTTTCTCTACGGAAGCTTGGCACATATATGCTGGTCAAGCAATTCACGCGTTGGGAATGGCTATGGCAGTTCCATCTTGGTATGCAATTTTCGGTCGCCATATTCCTAAAAAAAAAGAAGCCCTATGTTGGGGTCTAGATAGCTCAGCCATGGGACTTGGAGGCGGAATAGCTGGAATTGTCGGTGGAACAATAGCTAGTCAATTTGGTTTTACGCCGTTGTTTATCGGAGTGATTGTCTTAAATATACTAGCTGCTCTATTATTTTTACTTATAATAAAAGATATCTTACCTAAGGTTCCTCAAAAAAGAGTTTATCCTATGCCTAAATCGTAGGTTTCTACAAATATGAACATAAACCAAGAATTGGCAAAAATATTTAATAGTATGGCGAACTATCTTGAAATGGAAGATAGTTCTTTTAGGTCTAAGGCCTATCGAAAAGTGGCCGAAGTTTTAGAAACCTTACAAGAGAGTGTTGAAGATATAGAAGACCTAGAAAATATTCCAGGAGTGGGTAAACATATTGCTGAAAAAATAGAAGAATATTTGAAGACGGGCTTTATCAGGGATTACGAAAAACTTAAAAAAGAAACACCAATAAAACTAGAAGAAATTATTGCCGTTGAAGGAATGGGTGTTAAAAAAGCCAAAGTTCTTTACGATAAGTTAAAAATTAAAAATCTCAAAGATTTAGAGAAAGCAGCTAAGAAAAACAAGATTGCCAAATTAGAAGGGTTTGGAGAAAAAACCGAAAAGAATATTTTAGAGGGGATTGCTTTCTTGGAAAGAAGTAGCGGAAGATTTTTACTTGGGAAAATAACACCAGTTGTTGAAGATATTTTAGATAAATTAAGTAGCTTAAAAGAAGTTGAAAAAATAAGCACGGCTGGATCTTTTAGAAGAAGAAAAGAAACAATTGGCGATGTTGATATTTTGGTCGTTTCTAAAAAGCCAGAAAAAGTTATGGCTTCCTTTGTTTCTTTACCCGATGTTGTTAAGGTCTGGGGTCATGGAACAACTAAGTCATCGGTAAGAATTAAAGAGGGAATAGACATTGATTTGAGAGTGGTGTCAGCTAAAAGTTATGGCTCAGCTTTGCAATATTTTACTGGATCTAAAGAACATAATATTATTACTCGTAGGATTGCCATTAGTAAAGGATTAAAACTAAATGAATACGGTGTCTTTAGGGGAGCTAAAATGATAGCTGGAAAAACAGAAAAAGAGGTTTATAGGGCAATTGGACTTGACTGGGTTTCACCGGAATTAAGAGAGAGTGAATTAGATTTAAAAAAACTTCCTAAGGTTATTGAGTTGAAAGATATAAGGGGAGATTTGCATTGTCATTCTAACTGGAACGGAGGAAAGAATTCAATAGAGACCATCGCTAAAAAAGCAATAAAAATGGGGTATGAATATATTGGTATTTCAGATCATACTCAATTTTTGGCAATAGAGCATGGCTTAAACGAGAAGCAGTTGCTTAAACAAAAAAAAGAAATAGACAAATTAAATAAGAAATTAAAAATCAGAATTTTATGGGGATGCGAGGCAAATATTCTAACAGATGGCTCTATTGATATTTCAGATAAGGTTTTAGAACAGATGGATTATGTTATTGCTGGAGTTCATTCGGCCCTAAAAATAGACAAAGAAAAAATGACTCAAAGAATTATTAGGGCGATGGAGAATCCCAATGTTGATATTATTGCTCATCCTTCAGGAAGAATTCTTCAATATCGTGATGAATATCATTTTGATTTTAATAAAATATTAGAAACGGCTAAAAAGACAGGAACAATTTTAGAAATCAATTCTTCTCCGACTCGCTTAGATCTTAAAGATTCTAATATCCGAAAAGCTAAAAAAGCGGGAGTGAAAATGGTGATCGGAACTGATGCCCATCAGATAAGCCAGTTAGACCTTATGAGTTTTGGAGTTTCCCAAGCCCGTCGTGGCTGGGCCGAAAAAGAAGACATCATAAACACTCAACCTCTCTCAAAACTCCTAAAATATTTCAAAAAAGAAAAAGTGACCGAGTCACTTTAAGCCGAAAGTGACTCGGTCACTTTTTTAGTTCTTGTTTTTTTTGTGGCTCCATGTTAGTAAGAAAGATAGATGTTGTTCGTTGACAACTAAAATTGAAAAAAGAACGCTTCAAAAAAGGAGGAAAGAATGTTTGTGAGGATTATTACGAATAAAGAAATTATTAAAATTGCAAAAAAAATAAGATTATTTTTGCGAGAACTACTGTTGATAGATGGAATAAGATTATTAAGGAGCATAGAACTGATCACAATCTTTGCCCTATAAAAGTACCAAAAAGAGTTAATCTTAGATATTCTATAAAAACATTGAAAGATTTTTTAGTAAGTCCGATGTGGTTCTTAATTTACGATACAGGTTTTTCTCTAAAAGACATGTCTGTTTTTTTGAACTTTAATCCTGAACAAGAGCCTCGCCATTATAGAAATAATGGCTGGTGGAATTTTGTTGAAAATCAATGGGCTAACTATGACGAAGAACCAAATTATTATCTGTTAGAAGTAACAGGAGATTATAAGGGCAAGGGATGGAAAGAACAAGAAAAAGAAATTGCCAATAGCGGGCAGGAATTTCAAAGAGCTTCTACGCGCTTAATGATTAGTTTAAGTATTGCATGGTTTTTATCCAAAGGAGTCTATCTCCAGAAAACCTGTTATCATTGGGGACCTGAATCAGGTGCTAATGGGGTAAGATGTGCTAGTTGCTTTGATGAAAAAGGGTTTGCACTTTTCAATTGGAATGAATTATGTCCAAAAAAGAATTTGGGAACATTTATTATTAGAAAATTTGATTTTTAAACAAGCAATGCCTGCGTTTTTTAAACGCAGGCTTTTTAGCTTGCGGGGAAATATATAAAGAGGTAAGATAAAAATAATGAAAGTATTAGCTAGTAATAAAAAAGCAGGGTTTGATTATGAGATCCTTGAAAAATTTGAAGCAGGGATCGTTTTGAATGGTCAAGAAGTGAAATCAATTAGAAATGGAAATATTAGCTTAAAGGGGTCTTATGTTATAATAAGGGGGGAAGAACCATATTTAGTTGGTTCTAATATACCCCCCTACCAACCTAAAAACACTTCCCCTGAATATGATCCCGAGAGAATGAGAAAGCTTCTCTTAAATAAAAAAGAAATAAATTATCTTATTGGGAAGACACGGGAAAGAGGATTGACTTTAGTGCCCTTGAAAGTTTATACTAAATATGCTAGAATAAAACTCGAGTTCGGAATAGGTAAAGGAAAGAAGAAAATAGACAAAAGAGAAGTAATCAAAAAAAGAGATATTGATAGAGACATAAAGAGAGAGATAAATACTAGGGGATGACAGGCTTCGAAGGAAGAATTATTTAAAATAGTGCAAGTCGAGCTTAAATCTCGTTAAACTTTTACAATCTTTTATAGGTGCCAACTTATTTAAGAAACCCGCTCTAGCTTTCGCGTAAAGCCGAGCCATCCATCTCATCGCATGCTCGATAGATGAGATTGGGTGTCATATCATCGAGATCGATAGTTTTTCCCGCTTCAAAAAACTATTTAAAAATTTGAAGCAAAAAACTGTTCTTACGAACTAAGCTTGTAGATCTATTTTAATTAAACTTTTTGACGAGAGTTCAAATCTCTCCATCTCCACTAATGTATAAGAAAAAACAACCACAAACAAAAAAAACATTAATAAACGAAAGAATAAGAGCCGAAGAAGTCAGATTGATAGATGAAACTGGAGAACAGCTTGGACTTTTGCCGTTAGAAGAAGCTATTGCTAAAGCTAAAGAAAAGGGATTTGACTTGATTCAAGTAACAGAAAAGGTAATTCCACCGGTTTGTCGGATAATGGATTACGGAAAGTATATATATGCTTTAAAGAAGAAAGAAAAATCAGCTAAGCATAACAAAGGAGGAGAACTGAAACATATAAGATTAACTTTTGGTATTTCAGATCATGATGCTGAAACAAGAGCTAAGCAAGCCGAAAAGTTTTTAAAAATTGGAGATAAGGTAATGATAGAGTTAAGATTAAAAGGAAGGGAGAAAGCTCATGGAGATTTTGCTAGAGACAAGATAATGAAATTTGTTGAAACTCTTAATAAGATATTACCAGTAAAAACGGAAAGAGATTTAAAAAGACAACCCAGGGGGTTTTCAATGATAATTACAAAGAAGTAACATGAAAACAAGAAAATCAATAACAAAAAGATTTAAGATAACAAAAACAGGAAAGGTTCTTCGCCGAGCTGTCGGTCAAGATCATTTAAGAGCGAAGAAATCAGGGCATTTTGTAAGAAAAACCAGAAAGTTGGTTCTTGTCACTAGGTTTATGGCTAAAAAAATTAAAAAGTTAGCTAGATAATATGGTTCGTATAAAAAGAGGAGTATCAGCCCATAAAAGAAGGAAAAATGTATTAAAACATACTAAGGGTTTTCGTTGGGGAAGAAAGTCAAAGTATAAGGCAGCTAAAGATGCTTTATTGCATGCTTGGACATATTCATATAGAGACAGAAAAGTTAGAAAAAGAACCTTTCGCCAGCTTTGGCAAACTCATATCAGTTCGGCTTCTAATGCTCAAGGAATATCATATAGTAAGTTTATAAAAGCATTGAAGGATAACAAGATTGAATTAGACAGAAAGATATTAGCCGATTTAGCTGAAAACAATCCCGAAATATTTCAAAAAATCATAGAACAAGTTTCTTTCCAAAAATAAAAAGCAAATTTTAAAATCGCTTAGCCCTATTTTTTCTTCGAAAAAACAGCACGCCCACACCTACGATTTTAAAATTTGCTTTTTATTTTTGGAAAAATACGATATACTTAAAATAATGGTGAGAAATGAAATTAAAAAAATAATAGGAAATGGGAGTGCTTTAGTTGAAAAACCGGGAGAAAAAACTCACGGAGATTATTCTACTAATTCGGCAATAGTTTCAGCTGGGAAAAAGAACCCGAGAGAAGTGGCAGAGAAGTTAGTAGATAAAATTAAAGACAACAAGATGTTTGAAAAGATTGAAATAGCCGGACCGGGCTTTATCAATTTTTTTATTTCTAAAGAATATTTACAAAATCAGGTTGAAAAGATTTTAAAAGAAAAAGAAAAGTATGGAAGCTCTAAAACGGGAAAGGGATTAAAAATCAATCTTGAGTTTATTTCTGCCAACCCAACTGGCCCTTTGACTTTGGGAAATGGAAGAGGAGGATTCGGAGGAGATGTTTTATCTAATATTTTAGAAAAAGCCGGTTATGATGTTACTCGTGAATTCTATATTAACGATCGAGGCAAACAAATAGAGGATTTGAAGAAGGGGCTATATAAAGGAGAAAAAAGAACAGTATCACAGATCCAAAAAACTAATCAGAAAACAATTACGAAAGACATGAAAATTAAGTTTGATGTTTGGTTTTCAGAAAAGAGTTTGTATAAAAGCAAAGAAGTTGATAGAGTTTTAGCATTATTAAAAAAGAAAAAACTAACTTATGAAAAAGATTCGGCTTTATGGTTTAAATCAACTAAATTTGGCGACGATAAAGATAGGGTTTTGATTAAAGGAATAGGAGAAGAGACTTATCTTCTTTCAGATATAGCTTATTTGAAAAATAAGTTTGATAGAGGATTTAAAAAGAATATAATCTTTCTTGGAGCTGATCACCATGGTTATATTAGAAGAATGAAAGCAGTGACAGAGGCTTTGGGTTATAAGAAAGAACAACTAGAATTTATAGTTTTTCAATTAGTTCATCTTCTTGAGGATGGAAAAGAAGTTAGAATGGCAAAGAGAGCCGGAATGTATGTGACTATTAAAGAACTGATTGATGAAGTCGGTCTAGACGCAACTAGATTCTTCTTTTTATCACGAGGAATTAATACTCATTTAACTTTTGACTTAAAATTAGCCAAAGAAAAATCATCGAAAAATCCAGTTTATTATGTCCAATACGCCTATGCTCGAATATCCAGTATTTTAAAGAAAGCAAAAGTTGCGGAGGCCCGTCCTCCGCAGAATTTGGATAAAGAGGAAGAATTGGAGTTAATAAAGCAACTTGTTAGATTTGAAGAGGTTGTTGAGGATACTGTTAAAGATTATCAGATTCAAAGAATTCCTCAATACGCGATTGATTTAGCTGAAAGTTTCCACCGCTTTTATCAATCCTGCCAAGTTGTCGGTGAGGATAAGAAGTTAAGTTCGTCAAGACTGGCTTTAGCCAAAGCAACTCAAATAGTTTTAAAAAACACTCTAGAATTAATGGGCATTTCAAGTCCCTCAAAAATGTAGTATGCGAATAGCCTTAACGAATAGGCACATGCGAATAACTATTTATAAGTATGAGAAATAAATATATATTATTAAGACATGGGGAAACAAGATATCAAGCAGAGGGTTTAGATACTCTTTATGCCAGGGATGAAAATCCAGGTCTTTCAATAACAGAGAACGGAAAGAAAAAAATAAAAGAAGTAGCAAAGGATCCTAGCTCCTTAAATATAGATTTGATTTATTGTTCTACTTATTATCGGACGAGGCAAACAGCAAAAATTGTTAATGAAGAGCTTGAAAGGGATATTATTTTTGACGAAAGATTAATTGATACGAATTTTGGGATTTTTTCTGGGAAGTCAGGAAGTGAATATAGAGAATTTTTCTCTGATAAAAAAGAGAGATTTCAAAAGAAAACTCCAGAAGGGGAAAGCTGGAACGATGTTAAAAAAAGAGTTGTTAAAGTGATACAGAAAATTGAAAAAAAATACGAAAATAAAACCGTTTTAATTATAAGCCATGCTGACCCTCTTTGGATTTTAGCAGGCTATTTAACGAATTTAACTGAGGATGAAATGTTAGAACAGAGAAATTCTCAAGGCATTTGGCCCGATGTCGGTCAGTATTTTATAATAAAATGAGTTATGATTTTGTTAAAAATGAGAATAAAGTGTTGAAGTTTTGGAAAGATAAAAAGATATTTGAGAAACTTCAGAAGAAAAACAAGGGTAAAAAACATTGGTCGTTTTTAGATGGACCGATTACGGCTAATAATCCAATGGGGGTTCATCATGCTTGGGGGAGAACATACAAGGATATGTTTCAGAGATATAATGCGATGAAGGGTTTTGATCAGAGATATCAAAATGGTTTTGATTGTCAGGGCTTATGGGTTGAAGTTGAAGTTGAAAAAGAAAAAGGATTTAAAAATAAAAAAGATATTGAAAAGTTTGGCATTGATAAATTTGTTAATGCTTGTAAAGAGCGTGTTTTAAAATATTCAAAAATTCAAACAGATCAGTCAATTCGCCTGGGTCAGTTTATGGATTGGGATAAATCATACTTTACAATGTCTGATGAAAATAATTATACTATTTGGAACTTTCTAAGGTTTGTCACGAAAAAGAATTATTATATAAAGGACATGATAGTGTTCCATGGTGTCCGCGTTGTGGAACGGCTATTTCCCAACATGAAATATTAACGGAAGAATATAAGGAGTTAACTCATAAGTCAGTATATTTTAAACTTCCAGTTGCTGGTCAAAAAGATACCTATTTTTTGGCATGGACAACAACTCCTTGGACATTGCCGGGCAATACGGCTTTAGCTGTTCATTCTGAGTTAGAATATGTAAAAATCAAAAAAGATAAATCAATATATATTTTATTAAAAGAGAAAGCAGATATAATAAATGGAGAAATTATAGAAAAATTTAAAGGCAAGAAGCTGGAAGGTCTAAAATATGAAGGATTATTTGATGATTTGTCTGGATTAAAAGACCATAAAGTTATTTTATGGAAAGACATAACAGAAGAAGAGGGGACGGGGATTGTTCATATTGCTCCTGGGTGTGGTGCCGAGGACTTTAAGTTAAGCAAAGAGCTTGATTTGCCGGTCGTAGACTTAAGCGATGATGAAAGTAATTATAGGGAAGAATTTGGGGAATTAGCTGGGAAGTTTGTTGGTTCCAAAGAAGTTAGAGAATGGATATTTGAAGAATTAGAAAAAAGAAAGAGAGTTTTCAAGATCGAAGATTATCTTCATCGTTATCCAACTTGTTGGCGATGTAAAACAGAGCTAATTTTTAGGGTTGTTGATGAATGGTATATTTCAATGGATAAAATTAGAAAAGATTTAATAAAAACGGCCAAGCAAATTAATTGGATTCCTGGATTTGGCTTGGATAGAGAATTGGATTGGCTTAAGAATATGCACGACTGGCTAATTTCTAAAAAAAGATATTGGGGATTAGCCCTTCCTATATATGAATGTGACTGTGGTCATTTTGAAGTTATCGGATCTAAAGAGGAATTGAAAAAAAGAGCTGTTTCCGGCTGGAATAAATTTGAAGGCAATTCTCCTCATCGTCCTTGGATTGATGAAGTAAAAATAGAATGTTCTAAATGTAAAAAAGAAATCTCAAGAATCAAAGACGTTGGTAATCCTTGGCTTGACGCTGGCATAGTTCCTTTTTCAACAATGGGCAAGGAGTGGTTCCCAGCTGAATTAGTTTGTGAATCATTTCCTGGTCAATTCAAGAATTGGTTTTATGCTTTAATTGTCATGAGCGCTGTCTTAGAAAACACTAATCCGACTAAAACAGTTTTTGGATTCGCCTCTGTTAAAGACGAAAAAGGAGAAGAAATGCATAAATCAAAAGGCAATGCTATTTGGTTTGATTCGGCAGTTGAGAAAATTGGAGCCGATCCAATGAGATGGATGTATGCTCGTCAGAATCCAGTTAATGATTTAAAATTTGGATTTAAATCGGCCGAAGAAATAAAGAGAAAATTGTTAACTCTCTGTAATGTTTATACCTTTTTCGACACTTATTGTTCTAAAGGAACCGGGTTCCTTTCGGCTAAAAGGAACCCGGTTCCTTTAAACATTTTAGATAAGTGGATTTTATCTAAGTTTAATAATTTGGTTAAGAAAGTTACGAAAAATTTAGATAGTTATAATTCAATGACTGCCGTTTTAGCGATAGAAGATTTCTTTATTGAAGATTTATCTTTATGGTATGTTAGAAGATCAAGGAAAAGATTAAGAGAAGGAGAAACTGGCACTTTCTATTATATATTACTTAATTTATCAAAACTTATTGCTCCAATAATGCCATTCTTTGCTGAAGAGATGTATAGTGATCTTAAGACAAAAGATATGCCTGAATCAGTCCACTTATGTGATTGGCCAAAAGCAGATAAAACAAATGATAAGCTTGAAGAAAAAATGAGGCAGGTTAGAAATATTGTAACATTAGCTTTAGCTGAAAGAGCTGAACTTAAGATAAAGGTTAGACAACCTTTATCGGAATTAAGAATCATGAATCAGGAATTAAGAAGCGACGAAGAGCTGTTAGATCTTATAAAGCAAGAAGTAAATGTTAAAAACATTTCTTTTGATAAAAAATTAAAAAAAGCAGTTGAATTGGATACCAAGATTACTGAGGAATTAAAAAAAGAAGGGGAGCATAGGGAGATGATTAGAAATGTAAATAAGATTAGAAAAGAAATGGGTTTAACTCCTAAAGATATTGTTATTATTGATTCTACTTTTGATGTTATAGATGTAGAACAATTCAAAAAAGAAGTCGGAGCTAAAGAATTCAGTGTTGAAAAACAGATATCTGGTGGTAGGGAAATAAAAATAAACAATCAAAAATATCAAATAAAAATAACTAAACTCTAGCTTATGGCTATTCATTATAGGACAGAAGGGTATATATTGAAAAAGACTGATCTGCGAGAAGCAGATCAGCTTTTTACTATTTATACTAAGGATTATGGGAAGATAGATGTACTGGGAAGGGCAATTAGAAAGATTAAATCAAAACTTCGTTCAGGAGTGGAGCTTTTTTATTTATCAGAAATAGAATTTATTCAAGGCAAGGCCTATAAAACATTAACAGATGCTATATTGATAAATAAATTTAAAGATATTAGAAATGACTTAGAAAAAACGAAAATAGCTGGTCAAATTGTAGAATCTTTAGATGGTTTAGTTAAGGCACCAGAACCCGACGAAAAAATCTGGAATCTGCTAAACAATTCCTTCAGCAAACTTTGCCATAAGTCCGACTTATGCATAATTTATTATTATTTTTTGTGGAATTGTCTTTCTATTTTAGGTTATCAGATTAATCTTTATAATTGTGTTGCCTGCGAAAAGGATTTGGTCCCCTTAAAACTTTATTTTACTTCGGAGCATAGTGGAATCATGTGTGCTCAATGCTTTGATAAATCAAAAGATAGGGTAGATATTTCTCCGGAAACTGTGAAAATAATAAGGTTATTACTTGAAGGAGATTGGAATATATTATCAAAACTGAAAATAGACGAATCGCACAGACAAGAACTAGAAAAAATCTCTGGTCATTATCTAAAAAGCTTAGCTTCTTGAATTCGAATTGGAGATGTAGTATAATAAATACATGAAAAAAGTTGTTATTATCGTACTTATTTTAATGGGGATTCTTGGAATTGCTGGTTATTGGTATTGGCAAGGAAATCCTTTTTCTAAGGAAATATTAAAGTTAGAAATATTAGGGCCTAGCAATACTTCTGCCTCCAATGAAATTACCTACACAGTTAAGTATAAGAATAATGGAGATGTTCGGCTAGAAGAACCTCGTCTTATTTTTGAATTTCCAGAATATACTTTATTGGCTGAAGGCGATTCAAGAAGAATTGAGATTGGCCCAGAAGAATTAGGCGATATTTATCCAGGAGAAGAGAAAACTTTTCAATTTAAAGGACGTCTTTTGGGAAAACAAGGAGATGTGAAAATAGCTAAAGCGATGCTTTCTTATATGCCAAAGAATTTACAAGCTCGCTATGAGTCGGAAACTACCTTTAGTACTATAATAGATTCTGTTCCATTAACTTTTGATTTTGATTTACCCTCAAAGGTTGAGTCTGGAAGAGATTTTGATTTTTCATTGAATTATTTTTCAAGCTCAGATCAGCCGTTAACTAATTTGAGTATAAAAATAGAATATCCCGAAGGATTTGAATTTTTAAATAGTAAACCTTCTGGAATTGATAAAACAGAATGGGAAATACCTTTTTTAAATAGAGCCGACGGTGGGAGGGTAGAAATTAAAGGGAAATTATTAGGTGAGCTTAGAGAGTATAAGATATTTAAGGCGATTATTGGTATTTGGCGAGATGATGAATTTATTGTTCTTAAGGAAGCTACAAGAGGAACAGAAATTACTAAACCACAGCTTTCTGTTTTTCAGCTGATAAATGGACAAAATAATTACATTGCTAGTCCTGGCGATATTTTACATTACGAAATTTTCTTTAGAAATATTAGTGATGAGCCATTTCAAGATTTGTTTTTAGCCGTTTCTCTAGATGGTCTTGGTTTTGATTACGATACTATTAAAGTTGACTCGGGCCAATTTAAAAAGGGGGATCATTCTATTATGTGGGATTGGAGAAGTGTTTCCAAGCTCAAATTTTTATCAAGAGGAGAAGAGGGAAAAGTTGAATTTTGGGTTGATTTAAGAGACAATTGGGATAACGGAGGTACTCTAAAAACATCAGTTTTAGTTTCTGAAATAAAAGAAGAGTTTGAAACGAAAGTAAATTCTAAATTAGAAATTGCCCAAAAAGCGGATTATAATGATGAAGTCTTTGGAAATTCTGGTCCTAATCCACCGGAGGTTGGACAAGAAACTACCTATACTGTTGTTTGGCAGATGAACAATTCTTTTAATAATGTTAACAATGTAAGAGTAAAAGCAGTTTTGCCATCAAGTGTTAAATTGACTGGGAAGATTTTTCCTGAAAGCGAGTCATCAAAGTTTGCCTATGATAGTGGAAGCAGAGAAGTTGTCTGGATGATCAGCGATGTTGAAAAAGGAGCTTTTTCAAGTATCGCCTTTCAAGTCTCTTTAAATCCGAATGCTAGTCAAATAGGTCAAACAGCTACTATTATTAATAAAGCAGTAATTAGTGGAGAAGATCAATGGACAGAAGTTTTTGTTAATAACACTTCGCCCACAGTAAAAACCGATTCTGTGGTAAAATAAACTAATGGATAATTTAATGCAAAAAATTGTTAGCTTTAGCAAAAGAAGGGGATTCATCTTTCCTTCTTCTGAAATCTATGGAGGATTTGGGTCTTGTTATGACTTCGGCCCCTTAGGTGTGGAGATGAGAAATAATATTAAAAAGGCTTGGTGGAATGAAATGACCAAAAAGCAAAATGATATCGTTGGTTTAGATGCTTCTATTCTAATGAATCCAAGGGTTTGGGAGGCATCGGGTCATTTGAGTGCTGGTTTTGCTGACGAACTTGTAGAGTGTAAAAAATGCCATCATCGTTTTAGAAAAGATTTTATTAAAGACAAGTGTCCAGATTGCGGAGGAGTATTTACTGAAGCCAAGAAGTTTAATTTAATGATGAAAACATCGGTTGGGCCCGTTGAAGATGATGTGTCTATAGCATATTTAAGACCTGAAACTTGTCAGGGAATATATGTTAATTTCAAGAATATAATGCAATCAATGCGTCTAAAGATTCCTTTTGGAATTGCTCAAATTGGCAAGGCCTTTAGAAATGAAATTAATCCCAAGGACTTTATATTCAGAACTCGGGAATTTGAACAAATGGAAATGCAATGGTTTTGTGAACCTCAAAAAGCTGATAAGTTTTTTGAATATTGGTTGAAACAAAGATTGAATTGGTATTACAAATTAGGAATAAATAAAAAGAACCTAAGAACTTATGAGGTTCCTAAAAAAGAGTTAGCTCATTATGCCAAAAGAGCAGTTGATATTGAGTATAAGTTTCCTTTTGGTTGGAAAGAAATTGAGGGAGTCCATAACAGGGGAGATTGGGATTTATCTAATCATTCAAAATATAGTGGAGAGGATTTGAAAAATGAAGATTATTTCCCTTACATTATAGAAACATCAGTTGGTGCTGATAGAAGCTTATTTGCGTTCTTAACAGATGCTTATCAAGAGGTTGAAGGTGGAAGAAGTGGAAAGACAGATACAGAGATATTTCTTGAAATCAACAGAAGCTTAGCTCCTGTAAAAATGGCCGTCCTTCCATTGGTTAAGAATAAGCCAGAAATAGTTAAAAAAGCTAAAGAGATTTACAAATTGTTAAAAACAGAGTTCGTAACTCTTTATGATCAAACAGGATCTATTGGTCGTCGTTATCGTCGTTTAGATGAGATTGGTTGTCTTTTTGCTGTCACTGTGGACTTTGATACTTTAAAAGATGACGCAGTCACCATTCGCGATCGCGACACTATGAAACAACAAAGAATAAAAATAAAAGAACTATCTGAATGTTTAAGAAAACAACTTTAGAGAATGGGTTGAAGATAATTACCGTTCCTCAGAAGGGGACGCAAGCAGTAACGGTTTTAGTTTTGGTTGGAACTGGTTCTAAATATGAAAAAAGAGAGACAAGTGGCATATCGCATTTATTAGAACACTTGTTATTTAAGGGAACTGAAAAAAGACCTAATCAGATTTCTATTTCTGAGCCATTGGACAGGGTGGGTGGAATATATAACGCTTTTACGGGAGAAGATTACACTGGCTATTTTGCCAAGGTTGATGCTAGGCATTTTAATTTAGCTCTAGATGTCATTTCAGATATTTATTTAAATTCTAAAATAGATTCTAAAGAAATTCAGAAAGAAAAAGCAGTTATTGTTGAAGAGATCAATATGTATTTTGATCATCCTTCTTCTTATGTTCAAAGTTTATGGAATAGAATACTATACGGTGATCAGCCAGCTGGATGGGATATTGCTGGAACTAAAGAAAGTGTCTTAGGCATTTCTAGAAAACAAATTATTGATTATATGAATACTCAATATTCGGGAAAGAACACCATTGTTTGCATTGCTGGTAACATTTCTGAGAATGTAGAGGCAAAAGTTAAAAAGTATTTTTCTAAAATCAGTACGGAAAATATAGTTGATAAATCTCCTGTTATTGAAAAACAAATTCAACCAGAATGCCTTACTTATTATAAGGATACCGATCAAACACATTTCTGTTTGGGAGTTAGGGGATATGATCTTTCTGATCCTAGAAGATTTGCCTTAGAGCTACTTGGTTCAATCCTGGGAGGAATGATGAGTTCGCGTTTATTTATTAAAGTAAGAGAACAATTAGGATTAGCTTATTATGTTAGGACAGCTGTTTCGGCTGATCCCGATACAGGATTTTTAGTAACCCAAGCCGGAGTTGATAACAAAAGAATAGATAAGGCCGTCACGGTTATTTTAGAAGAATATAAGAAGATAAGTCAGAAAAAGATTTCTGCCGATGAGCTCAAGAAAGCCAAAGATCATTATAAGGGAAAGATGGCATTGCTTTTTGAGGCCTCTGACGCTCAAGCATCTTTTTATGGGGCTCAAGAACTTTTAGAAAAAAGAATTTTAACTCCGGAGCAAATATATGCTAAAATTAATAAAGTAAGCATTAATGATATTTTGGAGGTCAGTAAGGATATCTTTAAGTCGGAAAAACTTAACTTAGCTTTGATCGGCCCATTTAAGGATAAGACTAGATTCCAAAATATCCTAAATACATGGATAACGAAAAAATCTTAGATATCTCATGGAGAACAATAGCAAAAATATCTATCACTATTGCTTTGTTTTATCTTCTTTTCTCGGTAAGAAATATTTTGATTTGGTTTATTTTTGCTTTGACGATCTCGGTTTTATTTAACCCGGTAATCAATTTTTTACAAACCAAAAAAATACCGCGAGGATTAGCAGTCGTTCTTATCTATGTTGGATCGTTTGGGATATTAAGCATATTATTGTTTATGATGGTTCCAATATTCATTACTGAAATTCAAGCATTTTTAAATAACTTTCCAGAATATTTTGAAAAGATATCGCCACCATTGAAGGGGCTTGGGTTTGAAGCTTTTTCAAGCTTGGAAAGTTTTTTAACATCGCTAGGAAGCACATTAGAAGGAATGGCTCAGAATATTTTTGTTGCCTTGTTCTCTATTTTTGGGGGAGTCTTCACTACTTTGTTTGTTATTATCACTGCTATATTTTTATCTTTAGAAGAGAGGGGTGTAGAGAGATCTTTAATGCTTCTGTTCCCCAAGAAATATGAAAATCAAGTTATGAGTGTTTGGGCAAGGTGTCAAAAAAAGGTATCAGGATGGTTTGGTGCTAGGATATTAGCATCTCTTTTTGTTGGCGTTGTTTCCTATATTGTTTTTTTAATATTTAATGTTAAATATCCATTTACATTAGCTTTATTTGCTGGAGTGTTTAACTTTATTCCGTATATAGGACCATTGTTAACAGCAGTTATTTTATTTGTTGTTATTTTCCCATCGGATCAATTTAAAGCAATTATAACTTTAATTGCTTTTGGAGCAATTCAACAAATTGAAAATACGATATTATCTCCACTTCTAATGAAAAAATTCGTTGGTCTACCACCAGCTTTAGTTTTAGTTTCTTTGGTTGTTGGTGGAAATCTCTGGGGTCTGCTCGGGGCAGTTTTAGCAGTTCCTCTTTTTGGCATATTCTTTGAGTTCTTCAAAGAATTTCTTCAAAGGAGGCGTGACAAAAAAGTCGTAGTAGTTTAAATAGAAAGAAACAAAAAAGATTTGAATCTATTGATCATAAATACTCACGATCGTGGATATTTGTGATTCGGGAAAATTATGAAGGTATCTACTTTAAAAAAGAAAATGTTATTACTCTTGTTTGCTGGGATTGATTTTGGTTATGCTGTAACTCCTGGACGTCAA
>Ga0268279_1000569_pt1 | contig 23143 bp, 25 predicted proteins | sample saktaG_6_FD_190142 | JGI IMG/M metagenome (GOLD analysis project Ga0268279, IMG submission 190142) | Saline water microbial communities from Sakinaw Lake, British Columbia, Canada - sak_2010_1_5_80m | ecosystem: Environmental > Aquatic > Non-marine Saline and Alkaline > Saline ...
ACAGTATCTCCGAATCTAAAACAAGAGTGGGAAAACCCAAGCTGAACATCAGCCTTTTTGAGCGGAAAACGTTGAGGTGGATATACTGCCACTGAACCCCGGATGTTTCAATGGCCTAGCACCGGATAGCTCACGGGTATCTATGCGGTGGCCCTCGCTGATTTCCTCTTTGCTCGTGCAACTCTTTCGTTGCTCATCTCATATAGTTCTATGATAAAGGCCTTGAAGCTCAGTTCCTCCTTATATAGTGTCGTCCACAACAGTTGGAGCATCTGCTCGTAAATAAAGTAAAAGAACCGGATTCTCATCTCTTTGGACTTTGATTTGATGCGAGCTTCGTCTTGAACTCGGAACCCCGTCTCAATTCGCCATCGCCCTTTGTACGTAGGAATGATATAGTCCAGGTCGATCTCGTCTTGATTTGTGGCGAATGCCCAATCGAAAGTCTTTCCGTTTGTAGGATCTATGATCTTCTTCAATAGTGCCAATGTGGTCGTGCCACGAAGGACGGTTTTGTCTTTTATCAACTCGAACTCATAATGTATTTTCTTTCGCTCGGTATTCGACATCTCGGCAAGTTCTTTCTTTACTTTTTCGTTCTTTGGAACGAAGATCAAGTAGGGATAATTGGTATTTGTAAGGGTCCGCATGAGATCTTTGCTGTAAAATCCCCTGTCGAAGAGGATGAGTTTGATTGAACTAACCAAGGTCTGAACAAGAGAGAGGCAAAAACAGACCTCCTTGGCCATATCGTGCCCTAAATGGATGGGTATCGAGATTAAAGGTATCTTTTGAGGGATATCAGAACTCACCACTGCTACGGTAAGGAACTTGAACTTTCCCATCACTGCATCTTTTCCCGTCCACCCTTGAATCCAAAACCCCTGTACTTCTCCATAAAAATCCTCATCGGTATAGTCAACTGCAAGAACAACATCCTGCTCATCGAGTTTGAACCTTTGTCCTATGATTTTAACTGTTTTTAGATATTCCCAGTAGAAATTCGAAGATGGAACACCCTTTATGGCCAGATGAATGGAATCTGCCGTTGATCCTACTGTTTCGAGATAGGTATTTGCCATTGCGGCCTTCAATAAGTCCCGGTTGTACTCGAAACCAGAAAGATACGGCCCCTTTGGTTTTAGATCGAGACAGTGATTAACGAAGGTATCGAGAGTCGTTATCGTCCGAAATATCCTATCTCGATTTGGCGTCATACGATCACCAGGTAGACGGTACGACCAAGGTATTCCTTGGGACAATCGACCTTGGCACTGTTCCCGAATTTCGTCACCTTCCGTATGAAGAACCCCTGAATCCCATCGAGTTCAAGATGGCTCTGCGCTTGGATTGGAACCTTTTTCATAGGATATCCTTAAGATATCCCAATATAAAAACCCTACTCTCGGTGGACGCTAACGCTCAAACATCGTCAACGCATCTTAAAGGGTATACACCTGAAAATATCAGCACGACGGTACCAACCACTATCTCATCCTTTCGGAGATACTGACAAAAGCGAAAGGCTTATCTGTAACCTCCTTCCTACCTTACCACGTTAGTCTGCTACACCCGTAGACTAATATAAATTATGGCGTGAGGTGGAAGAATGAAAAGCGAAAGAAGAAGGATTTGGAACTGTTTGCTCGTTGCGGTTCTTGTCACAGTGCTGGCGTTCGTGAGTGGTGCATGTGCTGCGGATACCTATACCGTTTGCCCGAGTGGCTGTAATTATACCAGCATACAGGCGGCAATTGACGACGCACAACCCGGAGACACCATCATCGTGCGGGACGGAACTTATACCGAGAACATGGTAGTGGATGTGGTGAACCTGACCCTGCAATCAGAGCATGGCTCCGTTTCCACCACGGTGCTTGCCGCGGTCAATACCAGCGATGTATTCCGCGTTACCGCAAACTCGGTGACGATCACGGGATTCACCGTTCGAAATGCAATCGATTCGGCAAGTGGCATACACCTTCACGCCGTTCATCACTGCACCGTTTCAGGCAACAACGCTTCGGACAACTATCGCGGTATTTACCTGTATTCTTCGAGCAACAACAACCTGACGGGCAACACCGCTAACTCGAACAAGCAGCCTAGCATTTACCTGTCTTCTTCGAGCAATAACAACAACCTGACGGGCAACATCGCTAACTCGAACAACTTCTACGGCATTTACCTGCATTCTTCGAGCAATAACAACAACCTGACGGGCAACACCGCTAACTCGAACAACTTCTACGGCATTTACTTGGATTCCTCGAGCAATAACAATACTTTGGTGGGCAACACCGCTGACTCGAACAGCTATAGAGGCATTTTCCTGTGGTCTTCGAGCAACAACTCTCTGACGGGCAACACCGCCTCGAACAACTCCTATGGCATTTACCTGGATTATTATTCGAGCAACAACAACCTGACGGGCAACACCGCCTTGAACAACTCCTACCACGGCATTTACCTGTATTCTTCGAGCAACAACAACCTGACGGGCAACACCGCCTTGAACAACTTCTATGGCATTTACCTGGATTATTACTCGAGCAACAACTCTCTGACGGGCAACACCATCTCGAACAACTCCAACTCGGGCATTTCCCTGTATTCTTCGAGCGACAACGATCTGACGGGCAACAATGTCTCGAACAACTACCGCGGCGTTTACCTGTCCTCTTCGAGCAACGACAATCACATCTACAACAACTACTTCGACAACGCAATAAACGCGTACGATGACGGCAACAACACCTGGAACATTTCCAAGACTTCTGGAACAAACATTATCAGCGGTTTGTGGCTCGGCGGCAACTACTGGAGCGACTATACTGGCAAAGATACAGACAGCGATGGTATCGGAAATACACGGCTTCCCTACAATTCTTCCGGCAACATCCTAAACGGTGGCGATTGTCTACCGCTCGTTTATCCCCCAATCTTCGATACTAATGAAGGTAACTACCCAAGCATTTCCGGCAACCATAACGGCACCATCACTCCCTTCTATGACATTAACGTCTCGGTTCTCTACACCTATCCCTGCCCCGGTACCGGCGGACAAGCGGAGTACGTTAAAATCTGGAACAGTACGACAGGGTGGAACGTAACCGCCACGTGGGATGGCTACACCGGCGACTGGCACAACTTAACCTTCAACAACTCATTCACCCTCTATGCGAACGAGACCTACAACTACACCATCCGCACCGGATCGTACCCGCAGATCATCCACGAGCCGTCGTGGAACGCAACCGGTGGCGTCATAACGTGCACCGAGTTCGTGGACCTCAACGGCCAGCAGCACGAAGGGTGGATACCGGCGATACGGCTGTGCTGAGAACGGCAATCGAAAATTATCGTATATATAGTAAAAAGATGCGCCGACCGGGATTTGGACCCGGGTTATAGGCTTGGCAAGCCTCTAACCCGCAATACCTATTTTTAATGCTCTATTTTAAGAAAGAAGCATTTTAAGCCATTTTTTTAGAATCACAAATATTTTTGGTCAAATTTTTGGGCAAAAATTCAACAATTAGATAAAATGTAGGTCTACATTTTTAGCAAAAAGCCTTATTTTGTCTTTATTTTTAATTTTACGTCGTCTCCCTATCCTCTTTAGTCCTAAATTATTATAGAATATTGAATATTAATTATAAATCGATATTTTTTAAAATAGAGCATTTTTCAAGCTTATTTTGGGTTAAAGGCTTGATAAGCCTATATCATTTATTTTACAAAAAAAGAAAAGAAGTTGTAGTGTATTGTATTAATATTGATTCGTAAGGTATTTATATTAAGTCTACCTTTTCAGATGCATGTCAGAAAATAGTGCAATTTTTGCAATTTTTGCTTTCGGGCAGCGCAGGATAATGCGGATCTGTTCAAGTTATCTGATGACAGTACCAAAAGAATGGGCAAAACTGCGTGGAATCACTGAAAACGACTGCTTAGAGGTCTTTCTCACATCTGACGACGACCTTCTGCTCCGGCCCATGAAGGAGAGTGTGGAAAAAAATGGCTAAAGAGAAGGACCACCGTGCCGCTAGTTTCCACCCGGCAGGCACGGCGGGCGAGGCGGTCCGTGAGAACGCCTCAGATGAAGATAGGCACGGCGAACTTAAAAGCGTACCTATCTCCCCGATAACGAAGATTTTAGCGATTTTAGGCGAGATACGGCGGCAAGCGGAGATACGTGCGGACGAGATTTTACAGCAGCAGCGAAAGGCGGATAGCGGACGGACTAAGCGGCGGAAGAGAACAGGCCCAGGAAGGCCAGCACCAGTAGGTGGCGGGTAAATGAGCGAAAAAGGGAATCTGGCCGCGGGCAACGGCCAGAACGAACACGGGAACTATGTTAGCACTTTAGATAACTATTGTTACCCAGTGCATAAAAAGCTTTCGAGCGAAATCAAGACACCGAGGAAAGGAAAGGAAGAAATAACGAAGCGATCCGCAGAGTTCGCGCGGGATTTATCGGAGCTTTGTCTTGTCAGCGATCCCGATTTGCTCTTTGAGGCCTACAAAGAGTTTCGGTATATTTGGGGGCTAGTTGGAGAACGGCTACTTGATAGTTTGAGCGGTACTTTCCCGGAGATAAGCACGGAAATAGTAACCGCATCGGATAAGGAGACGTTATTAGCAGCATTTGAGAAAGAATATCGCTGGGATCTGACTAAGCAGTGGTGGGCGGTAAACAGAGACCGAAAGATCAGAGTAACCAAGACGTTTAAAGGGATGCTCAAGCTATTGCACGTTTCAGACGATCCCGACGCGATATTTAAGGATTATTGCGCGCTCAAGGACATTGGCGGCTTATATGGGTTTTTGAATTTAGATGAATTAGGGAAGAAATATGAACGATTGAGGCCGTTTGTGGCCAACGAAAGCACTAGGATACGGCTGCTAGAGTTTCTGGAAGACGAATACAAGCGACAGCGGATCGGAGTGGAATAAGATGGAGATCGATACCGAGCAGACAACAGTAAGCCTAGAAAAGCAGCTAGGATTTGCAACCACGACAAAAGAATACGCAGCGAAAGCAGTGGAGCTGGCTGATCAGGGAAAGGCGCTGGAGTTTGTAGCAAGCACGATCGGAAAATTTCATAGAGGCGATACGGAGCTGGTGCAGCTCATATGGCTGAGCACGTTAGGAATCTATCAGCCTTATAAAGTGCATTGGCTACTCGTAGGGCAACCGGGATCAGGAAAGAGCAACCTGTCACGGAGCGTTTTAAAAACGATCCCTGAAGCACATAAAGAAGAGTTTGATAGTGCAAGTCCGAAAGCTATCTTCTACGCTGGAGATGGCGGATTGAATCTATCAGGGAGAACGTTATTCTTTGACGAAGTTGCTTCTGATATGATTCTTTTATTGAAAGCACTAGGAACCGATGGGAGAGAGGCATTAAAGCATATTACTGTCGACGACCACCGCAAGTTCAAGGAGCTGATTGTGCCAGAGGAGATTCAGGTTATAGCTACAACCGTTCAAAGTTTAGCGGATCAACAGGGGCAGATGTTACGGCGGTATTTAATCGTTAATCCCGATGAATCCGAGGAAGCGTTAAAAGCGGCGTGCGATATGATCCAGGACGATGCACGGCTTATACCTGCATTAACGAGAAAAGAGGTGGACCGAGAGATAGAGATAGCAAAACAGATTTATCAAAAAGTGATGAGCGAGAACGTTAATGTAGTGATTCCTTACCGATTTGAGTTTGGAGCGTTGCGGCTTTCTGATAAGACAGAAATAAAAGCATTTATCACGCTCGTTAAGTGCCACGCGTTACTGAATTATCCTAACCGTGTGCGAATCGGAAGCGTGATATTGGCGACACCGGAAGATTTAGAAAAGGTAAGCAAGCTTTGGTATGGGAATGTAAGAGAGAATAAAATAGACGCGATCGCGGAACAGATTTTAAATTTTCTTCCAGTATTTGATCCGATCTTTATAGATGAAGAGATTCAGGACGGGCCAACAACAACGAATATAGCTAATGAATTGGGGATACCACCGAGAACTGTAGGCGATAAACTCAAGCATCTTTATGAAATGGGATATACCGATCGGAGAAAACTACAAAAAGGTCGAGGGCAACCATATATCAACTGGCGGGTTGATGGCGGTAAAGGCGAACCAAAAATCATAACATTACAAGAAGATGGGTACGAGGAAGAAGTAAAGAACGTGATTAAAACTATCCTTAAGGAAGAGGCTAAACTGGACAAGATTGGCGAGCAAGAAGTAGAGAACTTTTTTAACGAGTATTGCGCATCTGGGCTTCTGTGTAATAATAAAACGGGGCGCGTAGAGCAGTCAGATAACGAAATAGAGAGATTGTATACTCCGCCGCGTGATGTCGCTGAAGATACAAGCTTCGATGGCAACGAAGGCATGAGCGAGGAGATTGATGAAGTTATTACGCAACCTAAGCGTTGTCACGCGCCGCGTAATACAGAGGCTTCAACACCGAAACAAGGCAACGAGAGCAGTCTATATAATATTTCCGCAGAAGAAGAGGTAAAAGAAGAGAGTATCCTAGATAATAGCAATCGTAACACTTCCGGGCGCGATCTTAAAGAAATACCACATACTGGCACGGAAGGCATAGAATACGTTTGCTCTGGATGTGGTGCCCCGTTCCCGTCCAGTGAGAAGCTAGCCGCACATTATCCCTATTGCTGCAAATATCAAGAGATGCAAACAAAGGAAGCTAAAGAGAAACAAGAGGAGCGTGCTCCATGAGCGATCAACAGCGCACGATCAATGGCGCCCTCAAGAATCGCCTAGAGCAATGGGCACAAAGGCTATTTGGCGGCGTTTATATGCGATTGGACGGCAAAGATCGGGGGCGGAGCTTCATTACCCTATCTGGCGCGGAACCCGAAAAAACGCTGGGCACGCGAATAACGGAACACCTCAAAGGGCAGGACGGGCACAGGTGGCAGGGCACTGCGTATGACCTAGCTAAGGCGCTCAATACGTCCGTAAATTTGCCCCGGATCTTAGCGGTAAAATTGAAGCGTTGCAAGGATGAGATGGAGCGAGTCGGTGTGCATGTAACCTACAGACAGATTAAGGGCGCGCACATTATCGTTTTATCGCTCGCACGGAAAGCGACCATAGCGTTAACAAAAACGGATAAGACAGAGCAAAGCTTGAGGCGGAGCAAAATATTAGCGGAATCCGAGTTTATCGGCTTTCCCGTTTTGGAGTCGATGCAAAGATGAGCGTGATTAAACAACGGCAAGGCCGAGCGATCGTGATAAAAAAAAGGCAGAAGGCCGATGTAGTGATCAAGGTGAAGGTGCCTAAAAGGTTTGACGCACTAACCAAGCAGGCGGCTGATAAAGGTTCTTACACCACTCAAGCTGAGTTTGTGCGCTCCTCTGTCCGGCGGCTCAGCCATACTTTGAACGATGGATCAAATTTCATACCAGTGAATAATGAGGAAGTGGAGTGGACAATCCGTTTGTCACCTCGGCTAAATGAAGAGGCTGAAGCTGCTGTCTCAACTGGCTCATTTCAATCAAAAGCGGAATTTGTCCGCTATGCGGTACGTCTTAAGATAAAATTGTTGCTGCCCAGGGTTAGATTATAGAAAAAGTACCGTTTTAGGGGGCAAAGATACCTATAAAACTCTACACTATGCAAAAGTTTTTGAAGGACTCTGCATAATCGATCCACATGAACAAGACTGAATCTGTTTCGGCAACGCCGTCCGGTAAAGCGATCGGCGGCGCTGTAGTGGGCGTTGCTATTGGTGGAGCACAAGTTTGGGCGTTACGAAGTTACATGGACAAACCCGGTGAACCTCTGTTTGGCAAAGGCGGAGACTATGAGAATTGGGGCCAGCCGTCAGCGTGCGTCAATCTCGGCGTCGGTATCGTTGCCGCTGGCCTTGGTGCCGTAGGCTACCTAAAGGGCATCGGGATCAAATCGAGACCGGTCGCCGCGGCACTCACGGGCTATGGACTTACCGCTCTGGCCGGCGGTGTGTACTCTGGTATGAATCCAGTAGAGACCACGGCACCGCAGCGTGTACCGACAAGAGTTCCACCACAGATCCCAACGCAGACCAGAGTTCCCACGATGCAGGCAACCGCAACAGCAACAAAAGGGCTGAAGATCGAGCCAGCGGCAACGAACGGTGGGATTTCCGTAAGGAGCTTGGCAACATAGGGGGATGAAGACAAATGTACTACAATTTGGACTCTAAGCAAGGTCAGAAGTTGATGGCACAGATGCAATCGGAGCTCCTGAAATTCGCGTCGGAACGCGGTGTACAAGGCGTGATGAACATCCGAGAAATTCAGCCTGAAGACATGGGGCTGACCGCTCAGGTCATCACCGTCGCCGCGAGTGAGAGCACGTATACACTGCAGCGCGATTTAAAAGAGAACTGCTCGCTCGTAATCGGCGGCTTTTACGTAAATGATACCTATCTCCGGGAAGTGGACGTCTATCGCGGCAATGCAAAAATTCACAACTGGTCCCTGCAGAACATCTACAACATGCGAGACAAAATGGGTGTTCGCGACGACGCGATCTTCTACGGCCCCGGTGAGACGTTGAAACTCGTGTTTTATCCGAAAGGCACGAGTACCGCGGCACAATCGAGCGACGTTTGGTTCATTGGTTTCGTGCTGGTGCCCGACATGAACAACAGCGCGACCCGCGGCTAGCTCTTAAACTGCTCTTGACCGCACCTGCCCCTAGCGCCATCTGATTTAGCGGCCGTGTGAGCGCCCGGGCCGCTAATCCCTATTTTTTACTCTACATTACAGGACGAGGGGGTGAGAGAGACTCATCTTGGAAATTTTCATCAACTTCATCATGATCGCAACTAATCTCAGACCCTCAGCGTTTAGTTGTACGTAGCTGAATTTTCCTCGTTTAAATTTCTGTATGAGGTGATCGTAGTAGCAGAGATCCATGATTCTGTGCCGTACGGTACTTCGCTTGAAGCGAAGGGTATGCTCTCGCCAAATCATAGTCGTCAACAAGTCAATCCTGATGGGTTTCTTACAGAGGTAAAGTCGCATGAAGATTTCATAAAGCAGTACGTTACCAGCAATCTGCTGTGCCCAAAGCTCTCGACGCTCCTCTTCTCCTAGTCCTGGATACGGGTTGAATACTGCCATATTTAATAGGATAGATGTCTACCTTTATATTACCCTAAATACAAGGCTCAATTTAAACGTTTTCTTCTACCCCTTTAGTTGATTATTCTTTACTTATGGTAATCGCGCTCTTAAAGGACATCTAATATCGTACTGAAGTTTTATACATAAACGTAAGGGATAGTGTAGCGTCTATGCCTTAGATCGAGCGTGATAAGTGTTTCAATTGCCCTGACTACATCATTAACCCATAAATAAAATAAAAACATAAGGGTAGTTATGGTCACCAATGTTCCGATTCTGAAGGGTAAGAAGATCAAGACGCGGATTCTTCGCCCGTCTGAATATGAAGCTCTGAGAGCTGGCGCGGATAAGACCGAAAAAAGAACGCTTCTAGACGGCTGCCTTCTTCTTGGTGCGCGATATGAGGAGTGCCGCAGGATTCAGCGGAATCCGGGGTGGTTCGATGGCAATTTCATACACCTGCCCTCAGAAGCGCAACTCAAGATGAAAAGGAAGCAGGCGGAAAGGTGGATAAGGCTCTCGTCTTTGGCTAAAGCGATCATGCCCTACTTCTTGGAGAGTAAGAAGAAGCTGCCGACGGTGCAGGTTTTTGACGAATCGTTAAAATTGTGGGCGAAGAAGGGTGGGCTCGATCCCATAGGTATCTCAGCGCGGAGTACGCGGAAGACTCTCGAAAGCTGGCTTATCTTCTATTTCCCCGAAGCGACAAACCTGGTTTACTTATCGCAGGGTCACTCCACGCTCACATCGCTGCAGCACTACATCAATTTGCCTTTCATCGACGAGGATAAGAAAGCGATGACGCGTTGGATCGCTGGATGGCTGTGATCAACTACTCTTACTTCTCTTCCGCCGCCTGAAAGGTGCTGGCAAAATGAGGTTAAAGGTAAAGATGTGACGGAAGGAAAGAGAAGGACGTATTTAGACCGTCTATACCATTTATTACGATTTCTCAACTAGTGCTATCTCTTCCTCTGTTAGTCCGTACAACTCATAAACTAGCTTATCGATCTGCGCATCAACGATCATTATTTGCCTCTCGTAAAGTTCTTTGTCGCGTTCCATCTTTACTTCGTAATATTTCTTCTGTAAATTAATCATATCCTCGACCAAAGAAATGAGTTTATCGTGCTGTGATTTTTCTGAAGATATTCTTTGATCAATGGGTCTTATTGGAAGGTTTCTTACCATTGTCAGCGATATACGAGGGAATAATCTCTGTTTACTCTTTTCACCTGCATTTTTTATATAGAATCCCATCAATTTCGAGTTAAGAATCCCTAAAAGATAGTAGATGTTTGTGTTTTCCTTCGGAATAACAATAATTGTCGCCTTATTTGAACAGTGTATAGAGTCCGTATATGCACAAATAAGTGTTTGGGCAGGAATCTCCCTCATTACAATGCGAGGTGCCGAAAAGTATTCCCATTCTGGTTTATTATAACACCAGCTACCATAGGCGACATACTCCTTGAAAACATTTTCAAAATTATAACGCTTGATATTTGTCCCTCTCGATTCAGGGAAATAAGATTGGTCTCTCTTTTCATTGCTGTGATATACCCTATTGTTAATTTGTTCTGATGTGTGCATAGTGTTATGGTAAACTTGCATCCCCAGGGTATATTTAGCGAAATTGTGAAACGGTAAAGAACAATCACCTATCCGCTTTAATATAGGTAAAATCTCTGAACTAACGAAAATGGAAAATTTAAATGTCTCATCATCCAACCAATCCTTTTTGGAGATGAAGTTAGATTCGATTTCTGCTTTTAATAGTGTCTCACCGCTTGGTTGTAGTGCTCGGTCATCCAAAATCTGAACTGAATCGCTGGGCTCTTTTTTTTCGTATATTAGGATAATATTGTTAGTATCAACATTCCGAAAAACCTGCCCCCAGAAATTACAAATCTTTACGATGTTTGTATTTTTTAACAGAAATTCTCGGAGCAGTTTGGCCGCCGGAATGGTCAGCAAAGTATTAGGCAGAATAAATGCAAATAGGCCATTGTTATTTAGTAAATAATAAGATTTTTCTATAAAGAACCTATACAAATCAGGCTTCCCAAAAGATTGAGTATATTTCTCGAGGAGATATGTCACACCTGGTAACTCTGCAAACATAACATAAGGGGGATTGCCAATAACGCAATTAAATCCACCGCGTTTCATAATCTTACCAAATCCTTTTACATCATCATTCCAATTAAATACGTTAATTTTCCTTATTTCGTCCTCATTAAAAAGTGTCGTTTGCTGTTTATCGTAAAAATCTGGTCCGATAAGTGAATTACCACACTTGATATTATCATCAAGGTTTGGCAGTACGCCTTCTAATCCTAATTTTACTTGCTGATCTATACTCTCTCTGCTTTCGTGCTCAAGCACCTTCAGCAGCAAACTCAGTTTCGTAACTTCCACTGCCTGAGGGTCTATGTCCACACCGAATATATTATTCAGTAGAATACGCTTCTTCTCCGCTGTTGTCAGGTACCACTCGTTCTCGCGAACCTGAAACATCGCATGTTTGTGCTTTTTCGGCTGGTGACTGGTGTACCAATCCAAATGGTACTTCAGCAAATATGTATAGGCACCGAGAAGGAAGCTCCCCGAGCCGCAAGCGGGGTCGAGAATCTTTATATCAGCAATCTCATCCGGTGTCTTTCCTGCTATCAGTTTACCGACGGTGTTATTAACAATATACTCAACAATATACTGTGGCGTGTAATACACACCACCGGCCTTCTTCACTTCTGGCTTGGTCTCTACTTTTGCCTGATGTCCTGCTGTCAGCCTGATAACCTTGCCTAAGAATTGCTCGTATACGTTCCCTAGAATTTCAACGCCGAGCACTGAAAATTCGTAGGGCGACTTTGGATAGTACAGACTTTGAATAATCATCTTCAAGACTCTATCATCGATTTTCAATATTGGTGTAATTTTATCATTTTCAAAATCAAATATGCCACTATTATATTTTGATTCTGCCAGTCTAAATTGGTTCAATATATGTTTGTACACATCACTGCCTTCTGCCTGTGCACCTAATCGTTCATATGGTTCTATACCTCTATCCTCGCATATTCGCATAAATATAATCCGGTCTATTATCTTCTGCACTGCGTAGTTTAGTTCGTAAATGGACAAATCAGGGTTGCGAAGTGCGATATTCTTTGCTAGCAGCTCACGCCAGTTTTCTATCTCCTTCAGGAACTCGCTGTCTACTTCTGCGGTACCCTTTTTTCCTTTCGTTGATTGTGCGTAACGGTCGAAACTTCCCTTGAGAATTGCCTCTTTTGAAAATACATCATAAATCTCATCAAATCGATCCAAATACTGGGTAAATGGTATGTATAATATTCTAGCTACATCTGCTTTGTCATTCGGATTTGGTTTGATTTGGCAGTCAAAAACGGACAACTCTTCAAAATCAGTCAAAATAGACAACGGCAGTTTCGCACTCCAAGCATACCGTCTAAGCTGATAAGAAGGGCTCACCTCTTCTTTTATATTGACAGCGGGTTTCTTGGCTTCCACGAAGAACTTCCTTTGACCGCCGATCCGAAAGCAATAATCTGGTGCTTTCGACGAGCCCCCTACTTTTATAGCATCCTCGTGGATGACTTCTTTGTATTGTTCCGCGTAGCCTTGTTTATTATTTATGTCCCAGCCGAGAGCTTCAAAGAGAGGATCAATAAATTCACGTCTTGCCTGCGCCTCATTGTACGTTGATCTCTTATATGCGTCTAGATTCAACGTGAACCGCTCGACGAGTTTCGCTATCTCTTGTTTAGCTGCTTCTTTATTGGCATTCATTTCCTTGTGATCGCTAAAAGCGCGTTATGGATGATTCGTAAAGCGGGTTAACACCTTAAAATCATGTTCGCTTACCCTTCGCGTTGCTTGAACAAACCAAGCCCATGCTTTGTCCTCTCGACCCGAAAACGCATCTAATTGGCTCCTTAGTGAGGCGTCTATGATAACGGGGTCATCTAAGTAGAGATGCGCATCTTTAACACGAAATACCCATGGATAGCGGTCCAGATGGTGAACCTTGGGTTGCACCTTGTACTCGGGCACCGAAGCAATCTGAGCATGAGCGACGACTCCTTTGCCTGATGAATAGAAGCAGATAAGATCGCCTGGTTTTATATGTCGGCGACCAGGCGTCCGCTCGCCAAATGCATAAATATGCTCTTCTTTCACAAGGCTTTCGATAACTTCATCGGCGGTTTGCTCTTCATCACTTCTAACCGGTGTAAGCCAATGTTGCCTTTCCGCAGGAGTTACTTCTTCGGGTGGTATTTTTTCTTCATCAGACGGTGGCGGGGGCTGAGCAACGAGCCGTGCCATCATATCAACAACAGGATCCACATTCGCTAAGGAAGGTTTTAGCACTGCAAGAACATCTTCGTGGCTAACATCATACTCGTTATACAGGTCGGCGAGCGATAGAAGGGATTCGACAGATATTGTACGGAGCTGATGAGTTAATTTTTGAGCGGTGATTGCATGCTCCAGTTGTCTTAGATCTGCGTCAGGACGTCCTACGACGTAAAGACCCAACGCAGGTTCACGATCTGGTATCTCATTATCGGAAATCAAAGCATCTATGTACCCAAGGAGCGGAGCGGTCTTGATGGCGTATGCTTCAGTCGTTTTGACTTCAGCAACGATAAAAAAACCGGTTGGCGATTTCCATAGCCCGTCAAATCCGATTGCTCCCGTTATTCCGTGGTATCTACCGAAAACAGAATCAAAGCCGAGAAAAGTAGCGAGATGATTCACCAAATCCTGCAGAGCGCGGTTATATTGATCGCCCGAACTTCTTAGGCATTCATAGATATAGTCCCGTAGCTGACCCACTTCCCTGACGTTGTCTCTAAGGTAACTTCTGAACCGTTCCTTCGCATCTCCGTCATCCTTTAACGAGCCTACGAGGTTCAAGATTTGCGTCAAGCTAATACTCATATTTACCACCTATTTAGGACGACAGACCCCCCGTATATCGCTATCATCCTACTAGTTATATAAGGTTATCCTTTATTTGCCTCTGTCAAATTTATACGCCGACGCCCAATCCGAAGCACCTCATTCACCATAATCAACTTCTTCCGATGACGACGGCGAACCGCCGAAGAAGGCGCCGTGCACCGAAAGTATTATATGGCGCTAAGTATTTTCACACTACTGAGGTCATCCGAAAGAAGAGCCGATGGATGCAAAGCTCCTGGAAGATGCGCACGTATTGATGCACCCTATCCGGTACAGGATCGTGGAGCTGCTTACGGGGAAGCCGATGCACATCGACTGGATAAGCCGAGCCCTAGATGTAAAGAGAGGGCTCGTTGCGTATCATCTCCTTAAGTTAAAGGAGCGCGGATTCGTGAAGAGCAACTACGGAATCCTCATTCTGCTAGAACTGGAGCAGAGAGGAACGGCGCTGAGGGTGTATACGGTGACTGATAAGGTCGCGGATGTGAAGGCGGTGCTGAAGAAGGGGCTCTAGCATTTGTAATCTCAAAATTCACGGAACCGAAAAGCTAGGATACGGTGAGAAGAAGCTGGAACGAAAGCGAAGTGTGAAAACGAAAGTTATATATAACCCTTTCTTGAGTATAGATAAAAAGAAGCCAAGGCAATATGAACGAACAAAAATTAGAGGAAAAGGAGATATTTAGTGTTTTCAAAACTCTCAATTTGTTGAGTAAAAGCGAAAGGGAGAAAATTTTATCCCAAGGATTAGTTCAACCAAAAATCGAAGAAAAAGTTATCCAATTTGTGATTTTAGATAATTCTTCAGAGGAAAAAAAGAAGGATGCCAGATTGGAATGATTTATTAACTGAGCTAAAAGCGGCTGTCAGTGCACAGGATGCCATTCGTCGTAAATATCTCCGGCAGCTGCACGATCTTACTGAGCGTAATGTGATTATATATTATTCTGGTTGGCTGCAAAAGCAAAATATCGAAGGACTTCATATCACTGATGACGACAAGATCGGTTTTATGACTACAATTCATGGGCTAGACCGTAGTAAGGGTTTGGATTTAATTTTACACACTCCTGGGGGAGAAACAGCTGCAACTGAATCTATTGTTGAGTATCTGCGACAAATGTTTGGAACCGATATAAGAGCTATTGTACCACAGTTGGCTATGTCCGCGGGCACTATGATTTCTTGCGCTTGTAGGAGCATCGTAATGGGAAAACAATCAAGCTTAGGGCCCATTGATCCACAATTTAAAGGGCTTCCCGCTCATGGGGTTATAGAAGAGTTTAAACAGGCATACCTAGAGTGTAAAAAAGATAAGTTAAAGATACCTCTTTGGCAACCCATCATAGCCAAGTATGATCCGACTTTAATAGGTGAGTGTCAGAAAGCTATTGCATGGTCTGAAATAATGGTAAAAAATTGGTTAATGACCGGCATGCTTAAAAATAAAAGAAATAAAGCTGCTAAAGCTGATAAAATCATAAAAGATCTTGGAGATCATGCGTTAACTTTATCACATGCGCGACATCTTTCTGCTTCAAAATGTAAAAAAATTGGTTTAACTATTGAAAACATGGAAAAGAATCAAAACTTTCAGGATCTTATATTAACTGTACATCACGCGTGTATTCATACTCTATCCAGTACTGATGCTGTAAAGATAATTGAAAACCACGAAGGGAAAGCTTATATTAGAATTGCCAAAATTCGTAAACCCATCTAAATCCTAAGTTTATCGATGTGGTGAAACCGGAAGCGAAGGTGAAACGGAAAGCTGTGTGGAAGGCCCCGACCCGAATCTTCTTCTTCGCCGTAATCGCCGCGCGCGGAAGGCGATGGCGCGGCGGAAGCGGATTTTTCTGGTATGTAATTAGTAGTTATGCGAATAAAATATGCGCCGGTCGGGATTTGAACCCGAGTAATAGGCTTGGCAAGCCTATGTGATACCAGGCTACACTACCGGCGCATAATCTGTTCTTTTCTTTCGTACTGTACGGTACCCCTCACTCAATGATAAATTCTTCACCGTTCTGCGGTGAGATTGCCTCGCAGTTGTAGTTCTCGCGCGCCCACGCAGCAAACTCTTCGGTGTGCTCACCGTGGACCGTGAAGACCACTTCCGTGCCGTTCCTGCAGAAGCGTGAGACCAGCTTCTTCAGCTCCGTATCGCCTGCATGTGCGGAGAAATCGTACTGCTCGACCCCCGCGGTTACCTTCACCATCTCACCATCTGTCTCGACGCAGCCTTCATCCAGCAAGCGCCGCCCGTTGGTGCCCTCGATCTGATAGCCGGTGAGCAGCACCTTGCTCCGGGGATCATCGTGGATCTTCTTCAGATAGTAGAGCACAGGTCCGCCGTTGAGCATTCCCGCGGTCGTCACAATGATCGAGGGCTCGGCGATGGCTTTCTTCCGCCGTCGCGTGTTCACGAACTGCGCATCGGCAAACGCGTTATTCAGCGCGTCCGCGTCCTTCACGAACGACGGATGGTTCTTGAAGAGCTTGAAGACGCTGAGCCCCATACCATCGATGTACGGCGTCAGGCCGTAGGAATGGAGGATCATCACGATCTCCTGGGTACGACCGACCGCGAAGCAGGGCACAATCGCATTGCCGCCGGCGCTCAAAGTCTCACAGATCGAATCAATGAATGCACGCTCGAGCTCCTTCCGGTCACGATGATCCCGGTCGTAATAGGTGCTCTCGATAAGCAGGATATCGGCACGCGGGAAGGCAGTGGGATACGCGCACTCCATCAACCGGCTGGGCCCCATTTTTATATCGCCCGTATAAAAGAGGCTGATGTCCTCGCTCGCTTTGCGCAGGTACACGGCCGAGCTCCCCGGTATATGCCCGGCGTTGTACAGTTCAAACTCATAATCAGAGCCGTTTAACGGACGACGCGCGCCATAGGCCACGATGTGCGTGTGCTCGTCCAGTTGCTGGATATCCTCTTCACCGAAGAAGACAAAGCCCTGCTCCTTCCCCACCTTTATGGTATCCCGAGCCATGAGCTGGGTCAAATCCCGGGTGACCGGCGTCATGAAGACCTCCGGTCGCCGCCCCCGGTTCATCAAGCTGGGCACCATACCTGAGTGGTCGAGATGCGCATGGGAGAGAATGACGGTCCGGGGTGAGATAGAGCTGCTCGAGAGCGGTATCTCCGGCGGGTCTGAGGGCCGCAGCCCGTAATCCATGAGGATCTTGTCATCCACCAGGATGGCTGAACGTCCGATCTCGTTACACCCGCCGAGGAATTTCAGCTTCATTGTACGCCTACGATTCTATGGCGCGAAGCGGAGCAAGTTCCCTCTCGGTCTTTGTGATCTCTACCCGTCGCACGGGATAAATCTTCTTGGCCACTTTATAGATGTCCGAGGAGAGTTTCCCGAGGATGATCTCCTGCAGATACTTGTTGAGCTCCAAACTTGCCGCTCTGTTCTTGATCACGTCCTCCATGATCTTCCGGATCTCCTTCTTCTGCGCTTCACTCGCCTTCTTCAAGGTGAAGCAGGAGGATTTAATCCGCAGGTTCTCGCTGTCCTTCGTCACCACCTCGATGTTGGAATCGATCTTTGAGCTCCGCTTCCGCGCTAAACTGCGGAGATAATCGTTATCGATTCGATGGCCGATGAACCGCGTATACGCATTAGAATGATCAACCTCCTCGACCTCGAGCAGTAATTTCAAGTTGGAGTTCTTTATCAGCCGCCCCGTGAGCTCGTCGACCGTCATCTCGATCCGGCGGCCGATCAGCTTGGCAGGCTCGTCGGCGATCGTATCCCCTGCTATAACGTCTCCGAACATCTTCGGTGCGAGCACCGAGTACCACTCCTTCGCTTTCCACTTATCTTTAATTCTTTTCTTCGCCAGTTCTGCTCACGCTCCTTACGTTAAGTATAGTGTCGCTTCTAATCTGATAAGCGCTACAGAAATAAAAACCTTCCGTTCTCAATTCATCTGCTCCGGAGGTACTTCAAGACCGAAGCAAAGAGCTGCTGACCGTCTCCGTAGGCCTGCGCGCTTCCTTCCGCGATCGCGATGGTAGTTCGCGCCTGCGCGACTCGAGGCCATTCCGCGTCCATAAAAGCGTAAAAAGCTCGTTCAGGATGTGGCATCAAGCCCAGAATCGTTCCTGACGGGTTACAGATACCCGCGATATTCGCGAGCGAGCCGTTCGGGTTCCAGGGATAGCCGGCGTAGTCTCCCGCAGGATCGACATAGCGGAAGACGATCTGATCGTTCTCTTCGAGACGCTGCAGGTATTCCGCACGCCGGTGCTCATCAATGAAGAATTTGCCCTCCGCGTGCGCGCACGGTATCTTCAGGATACAACCTCTTTCGATGCCCTGCGTGAAGACGCAGCTACCGCTGTTCTCATGCTTGATCAAGGTCGGCCGGCACTCGAACCGTCCGGAATCGTTGGTCGTCAGTGCTGCTTGCTGCACGGCCTCTTCTCCGGGCGCGCCGAACCCGGGCAGCAGCCCCATCTCCACAAGCACCTGGAAACCGTTACAGATGCCCAGAATGGGCTTATCCGCTGCAATGAACTCCTTGATCTCCGCGCCTAATGCGCCTTTTATACGCGCCGCCAGGATCGCACCGGCACGGATGTAATCGCCGGACGAGAAGCCGCCGGGAATCACCAACGCACCATAATCATGCAACTGCCGCTGGTCGCGCGACTGCACCGCGCCGATCAGCTGCTTCAGATGCACAATCTCTGCGGCCGCGCCGAGTCGAATAAACGAGAGATACGTCTCATACTCACAGTTCGTGCCTTCTATGCGCAAGACGCAGATCTTAAGGGTCATGGTGCCAGGAGCACTCCTATTATCGTCTTGCTATCCATTATCGCGCCCGTTCGGATCCTATCCCGTACCTCGTTCACCGTCATGAACTGGAGCGGGAATTCGGGCTCGACCTCACGTACGTTCCGCAATCCGCTCGCTCGGAAGATGTGAATGATCTCGGTCGTGTATCCGGGCGAGGGGTAGTACGCAGTCACGTGCGACCAGGACTCAGCCTGAAAGCCGGTCTCCTCAAGAAGCTCACGCTGAGCACAGGCCTCCGGCGATTCGCCCACCTCGAGCGTACCCGCGGGTATCTCCAGCGTCTTGCGGCCGACAGCAGCGCGATACTGCTCTATCAGCATGATCCTGTCATCCATCAGGGGGACAACAGCAGCGGCACCAGGGTGCACGAGGATCTCACGCGTCTTGCGACGGCCGTCCGGTAACGAGACGGTCGTCAATTGCAATTGCACGACCTTGCCCCGGTACAGCTCTTTAGTCTCGATTGCTACCTCTTCGCTCATACCACCTACCTGCTCGAAGTCCCTGGTCGCCAGGGACTAAACTAAACTAAATCCCATTTCTCAATATCGGTGCGCTCTTAAGTATCCTTCCTTATCCGTTAGTTAGCCTGAATGAAGAGCGGGCCGCGCCGTTGAGATGGATCAAGAGCGCGCAAACCAATACCAGAGAAGCGCAGACAGCACAGTCAACCACGCTCCAGGACTTCTTTCACCTTCGCCGTCAGCAGCTTGTTCAGCGTCCGGCCGTCCACCTTGCCCCTGAGCTCCTGCATCACCACGCCCATCAGCGGCCCCACGGCGCGTTCGCCCTTCTCCTGGATGAAGTCCCGCTTCGCGGTCACGATCTCCGCGATTACCTTTTCGACCTCCGCGGTACTGGTGCTCAGTCCGAGCGCTTCGATCGCCTGCTCAACACTCGTGTCAGGCTCGCCGGCGATAAATTTCACGAGCTCTGGTACGGCCTCTTTCGCGAATGCGTCCTCCGCGAGCGATTTGAAGATCGCCATGAAATGCTGATCCTCCAGCGACACCACATTCACCCCCGCCTGCGTCAGCTCGGTAAGTGTATCCGTGAGCGTTCTGACCACGAGGGTCACGGGCACCTGCTGGTATACGGCCATGATCTGCTCGAAGAGCTGGAACTGCATGCTGCGTGCGATCTTATCGGCGAGCTCATCGTTCAAGTTCAAGCCAAAGGTTGCCATATAGCGCGTCCTGCGATGCTCAAAGGTCTCGGGCAGATGCGTGGCGATGAACCGCAGCCGCTCAGGATCGAGTGTTACCGGCGGCACGTCCGTCTCCGGGTACATCCGCGCAGCGCCCGGAAGCGGTCGCATATACGCGCTGGTGCCGTTCGGCAGTGCGCGTCTCGTCTCCAGCGGTATCGCTCGCAGCGCGACCTCGGCCCGCTGTAGCACGGCCCGCAGCGCCTGCTCCGCACGCACCTCCGGTGCCGCAACGAGCACCACGCAGTCCTCATCGGAGGCGTCGAACGCCAGCCGCAGTGCGGCTACTTCAGCTTCTGTAATGCCATACGCGGGCAGCTCATCAGTGTGCATCAGGCCCGCGCCATACTTCCGTGCGAAATCCGCTAATTCCGTGCCAAAACGCCGCCCCGGTTGGAGCTCAGTGCCCAGCGCGCCGGCAAAGCCGCGCAGACAGACACCAAAGATCTGCCCGCCCGCGTTCTTGATCACCCGCGACTCTGTGCCCTCAAATACGCCTGATAAATCAAGGAGCATGTGCTCGACCCGCGCACCACGCTTAATGAGCTCATCGCGCAGCTCCAGCAGCTTCACCTGCCGTTGAATTTCATGCCGCACGATCTCGCCGATCAAGCGCAACTCCTGCACGCCCTTGATCTCCACGCGCGCGCCAGCTGCGATGGAGATGTTGATATCCTGACGGATCGTGCCCAGGCCGCGTTTCACCTTGCCCGTGGACCGGAGGATCATGCCCAGCTGCTCGGCGACGTGCACCGCCTGCTCCGGCGTCTTGATGTCCGGCGCGGTGCCGATCTCGACAAGCGGAATGCCCAGGCGGTCCAGTGAATAGCCCACGGCGGTGCCCTCAGTCTCGATCTTCTGCGCCGCATCCTCCTCCAGGCAGAGCGAATCGACCCGCACCGTCCCTTCGGCTTCGGCGGTCGCGAGCCAGCCATCGGTCGCGATTAACGCGGTGCGCTGGAAGCCACAGGTGTTCGAGCCGTCGATCACGATCTTCCGCATTGTGTGGATCGCATCCACCGGCGTCATGTTCAGGAGCAGCGCGACCTCTAACGAGATATCAACCGCCTCCTGATTCAATTCACGCGGCGGCTCCTCGTCGTTCTCCACCAAACAGGTGCTGTCATAGCCTTTGTACAGGAACGCCCGGCTGATGCTCGCCTCTTCGCGCGCCGCTTTGTCCACCTCGCCCATCTCGCTCTTCGAGGCACGGAGGTACCGCAGAAAGGTGAGCGTCGCGTCCTTCTTATCCCGCAGCTGCGTGGGACAGTTGCAGAAGAGCTTTGTCCGCGTATCAAGCTGCTGGTGAATCTCCAGTCCCGCTTTGAGTCCTACGTTTGTGTACTCACTCTCTTCGTCCATGGCCCTTCCTTTACGGTGATAAGATTAAGAGTGCCGCCTTTATAGTTTTGTAGGTGCACAAGCAGCACCACAGATCTGCATTCACACATAGTTTTAAACGCACCGGAATGAAAGATCGATGACCGAGCACGACGAGAAGTCTGTGAAATCGAGATGGCGGTCTTTTTGCCCCAAATGCGGTAAAGAGACCGATACCTTCTTTGAGAACCTCTGTGAATCCTGCTTCCGCGCTGGGCTCAGGTTGCTGGAGCCAGACCGTATCGCGGAAGATGTGCGTGCGAGCGTGAACGTGTGTCCACATTGCGGCGGCTTCTTCAAGGGCAATGAGCGCACGGAGCTCGACACTGTGGTCGAGGATGCCATACGAAGAGCGATCAGCAAGACCTATGGTCCTGAGTGCCCGGTCGAACTCTTAGAATTGCGCATAGAGTATAACGAAGGCGCGCGGAGCGCACACGTGTTCCTGCGAGTGAAGGCAGTGATAAAGGGGCTGGAAATGGAGGAGAGCGCCGAATTCACCGTGTTACTGCGGCGCGCGATCTGCGTGCAGTGTAGCCGGATCGCGGGCGGCTATTACGCCGCGATTGTGCAGATCCGCGCTGATTGGCGGACGCCGACCGAGGATGAACTGGAAGCGGCAGCAGCGCTCGCATATGCGGCGTTGAGCAGAGAGGAGTTCATCTCGAAGCAGCAGCTCTTGAAGGAGGGGCTGAACCTGTTCGTGAGCAGCGCGGAATGCGGCCGCAGGATGGCGAAGGCGATCGTAAAGCACATGGGCGGTACGTACGCGGAGAGCAAGAAGCTGTACGGCCGCAGAGGCGGCCGGGAGCTCTACCGGGTGACCTTTCTCGTGCGGCTGCCAGGTTACAGCGAGGGCGACGTCCTTGAGCTCGCGGGCAAACGAATAGCGGTGGAGAAGATCGTGCCGGGCGAGGGGCTCGAGGGCGTGGACGTACAAACCGGCGAGCGGTACTTCGTGCCGCAGCGCGATCAAAAGCGTGCAAAGCGCGTGTGAACTACAGAGTATACGGCAAGAACCTTATCGAAAGCCTTTTATGCTGTCCCTCTTAAAATAGTTGCAATCGAAGCAACGTTGCTTTGTTCGGAAGAACTTAGGAGGTGAAAAGAAGAAGAGATGAAAAGACGAAGTATCCTATTGGTAGCGACTTTATCTGTTATCTTCCTTTTCGGCACGATATCTGCATGCGCAGCTCTGACAACTCGGTATGTCAACCCCGACGGCACCTGCGGCGGTAATTCGCCCTGCTATACCACTATTCAGGCGGCGGTCGATGCTGCTGATCCCGGCGATACCATCCACGTGGCCGCTGGCACCTATACGGAAGATGTTAATATCCCCGCAGGCAAAGATTATTTGAGGTTAGTGGGGCATAGTAAGGATGATACCATTATAGAAGCAACGAATATAGGCATTTTTGCTAAGTCGCCTGTAATAATCCAGGGTTTGTCGAGTAGAGCTCATAGCCACCTCCTCCCGGAAGCTGCTATGAGCCCCCTCACAGAACCGGACTTGAGGTTTTCCCTCATCCGGCTCTTCAGAAGAACCTCCCCACCATTTTCAGGATAGGTT
>Ga0268279_1000575_pt1 | contig 22940 bp, 21 predicted proteins | sample saktaG_6_FD_190142 | JGI IMG/M metagenome (GOLD analysis project Ga0268279, IMG submission 190142) | Saline water microbial communities from Sakinaw Lake, British Columbia, Canada - sak_2010_1_5_80m | ecosystem: Environmental > Aquatic > Non-marine Saline and Alkaline > Saline ...
CAGCGTAATTCAATCCGCAAAAGGCAGCGCAAGGGGCTTCAGAACAACTAAAAATTTGATCTTAACTATATATCTAAGATTAGGGAATCTTAAGTTCAATCTACCCACATAAAACAGCGAGGAACCACTTTAGATAATGTTGAGATTCAGTTAATTTAACATCGTATGGACCCGATATTGCTTGGCAAGAAGGATATACTCCATAAACCTCGACGAAGTCTCCAACTTGTACATCGTCAAATTTAGCAAATGAATCATCCATAAGATAGACGTAATATTTCTTAAGGTTGGGCAAAAAATCAGGAATATTAGGTTCAACGTCAAACCAATCGGGGCCCATCAGCGCCTCAGTTATTTGAACTTCAACAACGTCGTCATAGTAGTTTACCAGTGATGGGTAGTGAGATTGATGTACAGTGATAACAATCCCTCTGAATTTAACTGTATACTCTTCAGATGCTGCGTTTATTGTTACCAAAGAGGTCAAACTGACTACGATGAGCAATAAGATTGCAAACCTCTTGATATTTTTGGTCATAAGATCCAGATGCGAATTCATAATCTAACTCCAATCGCACCTTATTACCATGGGTATTCCCCTTCTCCTAGCCTCATCAACTTTAGACCTGAAGGAGAAGGAGTAATCCTTTTCGAATTGCTGACCAGTCTTGGTTGTTATGATCGCCTTTATCGGGAAACGCCCCCAGGTCCAAATCCAGATTTCGAAATTATTGCTCGGATCTTCAGAGACCCGGACGGGGTTTGGAAACGTCTCGTGCAGTACATACTGCACCTTTTTCACTTTATCCAAATCAGGTCCTGTGAGATAAATTCTGTTTTTTACGTAGGAGTATCCACCTTCCTCACAGTAATACACACGCCTGTCTTCCTCTGTGTAAACGGCGTTGGCGACTTCGACATCGAGATGGGTGAGCTGCTCGAATCTTATCTGGTAACCTGAATAATCGCAGAAATCATCCATATCCGTCGTGCCTGCATGCCTTCCATTTCTAATCCACACTCGAATGTCCGATGATCCTACGTCTTCGTCTCCGGGATGCCAGGTCCAGACGTTACTCTGGCTCCAATCCTGCACCACCAGCCACTCGCCTTCGGTTCTCGGTCCACTAAACCAGAACTTGTAGTAAATTGAATCATTCTCAGGATCTGTTGCATCTGCCGTCCAGGTGACGGTTGTTTCGACTTCTTGTGGGCAGGATACACTCGGCGTCAGGGTGATTACTCTTGGCGGCTGATTTGTGAGCGTCGAAGGTTGATCCGATTCTGGCGGTTTTTCACCGTTGCGTGGCGAAGAATACGGAATTTTTGCATACACTACTACATTATCCACCCTCACAGGTCCATATGCATCTCTGGAACCGAGAACTAGGGGCATGGGGCTCAGAGTCTGGTCTATCTTCTTTCTCGATGTCCAGACGTGATAGCCGTCCATATAGAACTCGACGTAGCCGTTCGGCAGGATCTCTATCCTGTATCTGTGCCATTGATTCTGCAGTTCTGTTGCATTGGTGCTGTAAGTATAGTAGTCGCTTTTCCCATCTTCAGCAAGTATACCAAAATGTAACAAAGGCGGCCTTCTATTGTGGTCGCCATCATCATTGAACATTACATAGGCGACAAAAGATGGATCGCATCTCAAAGGATCCACATACGCGCCATCCTCTCTCTTATCTTCGGGGTTGGGCATGTGATCTGATAACCCTACCCGTCCCCAGTTCCAGTCGTATCCACTGGCCACATACATGTCAAACTCAATGGTGAGACCTTTTGTGTAATCGAAAGGCTTCTTCGAGTAAGCTCCGTTTCCGCACCACGAATCACCGTTGACGTCCAAGGAAGGTGAAGGATCGCCCATATCATGATCCAGCCTGGATGCGGAATCGTTCTCTGAACCTCCTGCGCTGTTGTAGACCACCAAATGCCAGTTGTCAAGTTTATCAAAAGTTTCTTGGAATATGAGAGACATTAAATAATAATCTTCGTTAGTGCCATTCAGATTTATTACTGGTGTATCGGAGCTGGAAACTGGCGCACTATTCCCACTGCTCCTATCGTCTCCAACCCAGCTTTGGCCCTGCCATGCATGAGCAACAGCTGGATCTACCTCCTCGCCTATTGCCATAGGCAGAATCAGAAACGCCAGCATAGCGTAGAGAACAAAGCATCTCATTTTATCTCACCAACTAATTTTGGGCGGAGGCATCAGTCCGATTCCACTAATCACGATTCATATTTTACATTTTTATTCGTGATAAATTTTTTGGTTATCAAGTTTGATATCAGTTGCAGCCTGGATTTTTTAGCCAGCTTGTCTGTATTGGCGCTCTCGATCGGGCATTTGTCTACTCCTGATACAAGCCCAACAAGTCTTACCCAAATCATACGCACACTTTCTCCGCCCGCCCCACTCTGACCAGGGCTCGCTACAACGAGGCGGAAAACGACGCCGAAGATCACTTTTAGGCCGTCGAGAAAGCCGGGGCGCCCCTCCAAACCGATCTCGTCCCCGCCCGAGGAAGAGGCGAATTTCAGCGTCCCCGCCGCCCATCCTCTCCGTCTGGCGGTTCGGGCGCATCATCTCCACCGGTCCCGAAACCCAGCCGCGCGCGTCTCCCGGCCGATCGGTCCCAGGGCGCCCTCGACTCGCAGGCGGCGTGCTCGGCCACGAAATGACCCGACGGCGGACGAAAGTGCGTAAGAGGATTTTGAGAGGATGCCAAAAAGGGGGCACTTTTTCTCAAGTCAAGAGGGATCTGGGCCCTCAAGTCTGATTATCGTCTCCATCTCGTTGAGCACATCCTCAACGAAAACTTCCCGGCACTCCGAGACTTTCTTCTCGCTTTCGAGATGAAGATGATGCGGGAAGGTCTTCATATCTGGCCAGTGGGGGGCGTTGTCCCAACCTTCGCACCATCTTCTCCTCTTTTTGGACATGGTAGGAATAACGCCTGAAGTTCCTGCCCAATGCTTCGTTGATTTGGAGGACGTATCCGCCATCGAGCTTTGCAGCGGCCCGGAGCGCCTGTCTTCCGGGCTCCTGGACCAATACCATAACTTCCATCTCCTCGACGATCTCGCTGGAAGAGAGGGCATCGAGGATATCCTGGACCTTCATTCATTGACGCCTTTGAGATTTGCCTGGACCCCCGCCCAGTATTCGCGGGCCGACTCGTAGCTTTCCCAGATTATGAAGTCGTCCCACTCATCGAACGACTCAGCGCCCTTCCTCGATCTGATGCGCTCTTCGAACTCCTCAAAGCTCATATCGTACTTGGCGCGCATCGCTTCTATCAGGGAGTCGAAGTGGCGGATCTTCGATGCGGCCTGATCCAGAACGAGGCTTCTCAGGGCGTCTTTCTCGTCCTTGAAGAGGCCGTCTCTTACGAGCATGGAGATCGGCTCGAAGACTTCCCTGGATACCTCAACGGTCTCGCTCATTCTCTTCACCGACCTGGAAAATAAGGCCTTCAAGAGATATAAATGCGGCGAAGATGTCAGGATCTATCGGGCTCCTCGGCAAGCTTTCAAAGGCGCGATTGCCGTCCCGAGGTGGCAGGCGCGGCGCTTGCAGGGAAAGGGCGCGGGAATTGTGAACGTCGGGGAGGTGGCGCGAGGTGGCGAAGATGGCGGCTTTGGCCCTGGATCCGCCATTTCGCATTAACGGTTTGAACGCTCATTATTTTTCCTGCTATCGGTTTTTTTGAAATCGGTATGCTGCAATGCTGTAATTTGAACCCAGCTTAGATTCAGACAATCATGATAACTAATATATGAGTATATATTTATAAATATCCGATCGTAAACATCGTATTGACAGATATAATCTAAATTATTATTGCCAAAAAGTGAGATTTAGACTTCAATTATCACTTGATAATGCAAGTTAAAAATTATAGATTTGGCATAGCCTTACTGCGGAATGTCGGCTGGATCTTTCGGGCTACGCCGGGATCGACCTCGTCGTCGGCGACCTCCCCCGGGTCGTGGACGTGAACCCCCGGCCCACCACCTCCATCGTGGGGATCGCTAAGGTGATGCGCGAGGAGCTGGCGGATTTGGTCTTGCGGGCGAGGTTTGCGACGTAGCCGGAGAGGGTGACGGTGGAAGAGGAGTGCATTTTTACTAAATCGGGGAGTGAATAATTTTTAGCTTGCAGTGGAGTCCGTTGTTCGACTTTTGATGGTTCGTTATAATATGGTGTCAGATGTCCCTTATTCTTCTAAAATTCTAATATATGTTTAAGATTATTTACCTTGATTGTGCAGTTCATTTTTTGATCTACATAGTTCTTATCTGTAATCACACCTTCGAATTCTATAACCACATTGCTTGTGAAGCCTACAGGTGGATCTAGATATATATTTTGGTTTGGAGTTTTAATATAAGGATCGTCGTTATATTCTGTAGAGTTGATTACTGCCATCATTTTAACCGGTGACCCATCAGGCAAATCATATAAACTATTATATGCATTGTAAGTTTTATCTATAATTATACCGTCTATTCTGAAAGTACCCCCAATCTCACTTTCTAGCAGGGTTCTTTGTTCCCATGAACCATGGAAATAAATTACAGATCCAGGTTCTGGCCAAGAGTAATCTTCCTCAAAATAAGCTGAAAAATATGGCAGAAAACCGTACTCTTCAACAAAATATCTATCTTCACCTGAAATTGGTGTAACGCATATCTGGTCCAAGCCCATCGTATATTTAAACCAATTAGTCACGAAGTTTTCGGATAAAGTGACGCTTCCTAATTTAGCAATATAATATAGTATGTTATCAATAGCTTCAAGATCTTTAACAGTGTCATGCATTGAAAACAATACAAATCCCTTTGAAGCTACGGTCTTTCCCATAATATCAGGGTTTTTGATTCGTAGTTCCAATATTTGGCCGATTGTTAAGAATTCTATTATATTATATTCTGCACCTAAATTATCATCAACGTCTCCATGTTTACCATCTCTTATATCTACAATAATAATATAATTATTTGATTCGTATGAGTTGGTATCCCAAACCCATTCATTATCACTTGACCAGGACCTAACTATTTCGCTCTTGCTACTTATGGTCATTAATCTGAATCTGTAATATATTTGATCATTGTCTGAGTCGTTGGCCGTTGCCGTCCATGTTATTATAGTTCCACCTCCTTGAGGTGAACTTAAATCTGGCTCAAGCGATATCAACTTAGGTGGCTGATTGATTTTCATTATATAGTAGTTTTTATCTCCGGTTATATCAGCATCCCACACCTCTCTGCCCACTTTTTCTTCGTACCTCTTACCATCTGCCACCTGAAACCTAGCATATACTTCGGCTTTATCCCCTTTCGTTACAGCGTCGTAATTCCCCAAATCATATGGGCCAATTACACAACTCACCATTACCTCGTCACCCTCAATATCAGGGCCTTCCAGCACTTCATCGACTTCAAAGAAGTCAAAGCCAAAGTCCATCGTTGCCCAACTACTTGCTGTGCATGTTCCGATGAATTTAATGTCCTTTGTGACGGGGGCCATTCGTTTTATGTAATGAGATCTATCCTCCAGTTTAATTGTGCTGTCAACTACCTCGCCGTAAATCATTTCATCATCATTAGAGTAACAGTTGCCATAGACCTCTACCTCGTCACCGTTATACACCATATCAACACTCGCAGGTCCATCTCTGTGGCTTGAGACACCTACAATTTCGCCCTCACTTAAACGACGACTTGAATCCTCCAAGATATCGGTTACTTTAATCGTGAAATAATGATACGAGACGACTTGCGAAGGATCATCCTCTCCACCACGAACTATCTCACCCCTGAACTTAACCTCTCCAGATTTCAGCTGTAGATAAAAATCGACATTTTCTGATTTGCCTTCATTATCGGTTGTTACAGTTCTACTAGCCGATTCGTAACCTTCAGCAGTACAGGTTATATCACAGCTAGTTGAAGGACAAAAACAGCTACATGAGCGATAAAATCCCCCAGAATCAGTGACAGGGTAACAGGGATATTGACCTCCCAGACAAGAGACCTCAGCACCACTTATGGGTCTACCCGTTTCGGCGTTGTATACGTGCCCAGATATGGTACCTTCGCATGGCACTTCCTTCTCCACTCGCTCGCATTTGCAATTTCCATCGACGCAATTGCACTCCTGATACCGCTGGTACAGTCTGCCGTTTTTGGCATAGGACTCGCCGATTTTCTTGTTCCGGTTCTGGCACTCCAATTGGTCGCAAGTATCATCTTCTGGAGGTTGTGTTCCGCCCGGCGCACAAACCCCGTATTTGCACACACCAGGAGTGCAGTCCTCATAGGTTCTCCACTCCTCACTACAATCGTCGTTTACGTACAATCTCTCCAGCACGTTTCCATTACAACGGTACGTCTGAGTCCATCCAGGAGGTGGGTCGCAAGAAGGTCCACAATCTCTCACGGTGAAATAAGCAGAATCGGTAGCATGCACATTACCGTTGTCCTCCACCACCTTCGCGGTTACCTTGTAGGTGCCAAAGGAGTTGCAGGGCTCTCTGAGGCAGATCACAGTCTGAAAGCTCCTTTTCTCCTTCGGAGATAGGGTGATTGATAAGCTATTTTGTGGGTTCGTGTAACCTTTGGCGTCGATGACGTAGATCTCTATACGACCATGAAAAGTCACAGACCTGAGATTCTTCACCGGAATGGTCACTGTGATGCAATCCCCACAGCAAATGCTCCCTGGTGTGACGGTGACTCCGGGATCCGGAATTTCGGGCAGAGAAGATGCATTCAGCGTGATCAAATTGATAAACACAAATGACAGGACGAATATCCTGCTCACAAGGCCGACGGGCAGAGGCGTATCTTGATCCCGGCACAAAGTCACTTTCATCACCCGTCAGCATTCTCTTACCATTGGAATTCCTCTGCTCTTCGCCTCTTCATATTTGGATTTGAAGGAGAACTCGTAAGATTTCTCGAAAACTTGGCCGCTATCGGTCTCTATCTCGGCTCTTATTGGGAAGCGCCCCCAGGTCCATATCCATATCTCAAAGTCGTTGCCTCGATCTGTTGAGACCTGTACAGGGTTGGGAAAGGATTTGTGTAAGTAGTATGTGACCTTCGTCACCTTGTCGATGTCAGAGCCGGTCAGATAGACCCTATTTTTGACGTAGAAGTACTTCCCCTCCTGGCAATAGTAAACCCTGCGATCACTCTCAGAGTAGACGGCATTAGTTACCTCGACGTTCAGGTTCGCGAGCGGCCTCATTTTTATTTCGTAGTCATAAAGCTCATTGAAATCGTCCATATCCGAAGAGTTTGCATGCAATCCATCTCTGATCCGCACCTGAACGTCGAAGGTGCCGACGTCGCCTTCGGCCGTCCACCAGGTCCATGTGCTGCTCTGGCTCCAGTCCTGAACCATCTGCCATTCTTCTCCGGTTCTAGGGCCGCTGATCCAGAACTGGTAGTAGAGGGGGTCGTTCTCTGGGTCCGTCGCCTGCGCCGTCCAGGCGATTGATGCGCCTACCTCTTGAGGGCCTGAAACGCTGGGCGAAAGGCCGATCATGCTCGGTGGCTGGTTTGAAAATGCTGGCGTCTGATCCATATTTGAGTCAGAAGGCATATACTCAAACTCAACCTCTTCTGTAAAATTTATGTAGCCAGGAACGCCTCTCATGATATAATGATTCATGCCATATAAATTTATGAAATGTATCTTGTTGAATGGATCATTATTATTTCTCAAATACAATCCAAAAACTTCAACCTGATCTCCCACGTTCAGACTTCTGTCAATTATGCCAAATTCGAACGTTACTTCGCAGGTATCCCCTATTTGCATATACGGAACGCCATCAATTTCAGCGGGTTCAGAGACACTCACAGTATATTCGCTAAAATTAGCATCAATTTCAGTTATTTCGCCTTTAAATATTATTCCGTTTACTTTTACGGCTGCAGACTGTGATACAGCCGAGAAAACCAAAGCAATGAGAATTATATGGCCGCATCTCATACACATCCCTCCGAGCATGGCAAATATTATGTGCAGTTCAGTCGACCCTATCGCATAAAAAATTTTTGGTCATTTGGGCATGAGACAATCGGATACTTTTAGTTTCTACGTTGGAATGAGGGGAAAATTATAGAACGTATTAATATTATTATATTTAATTTATATATTTCTGAGTAAACGTATTAGCGAAGAGGAATCGTATCGAATCGCACTACCTTCCAATCACCCTCTATAACTACCAGATCCAAGCTCGCGAGATAAAAGCCGAAAACTACGCCGGAGATCACCCTGAGGCCTTCGAGAATGCCGGGGTGGCTCTCCCGGACTATATCCCCGGTCCCGCCCCAGGCGCGAGGCGAATATCAGCACCACCGCCGCCCATCCTCACCGTCTGGCCGGTCGGGCGCATCATCTCCACAGTTCCCGATCCAACGCCGCGCACCTCCCGGCCGATCGATCCCAGGGCGCCCTCGACCGCAGGCGACGGGAGGGAGGCCGGAGGCCGAGATCGCCGCCTCCACCATCATCTGGGTTCTTCGAAATCCTCTTAAGGTATTAGACCAGAACCTGATGAGCACGAATGGTGAAGGCATGAAGAATTATCGCTTTTCCGTGGTGATCGAGAAGGACAAGGACGGGTACTTTGCCTTCTGTCCCGAACTTCAGGGCTGCTACACTCAGGGAGATACTTACGAAGAGGCCCTGGAAAACGTAGAGGACGCGATATCACTGCACGTGAAGGATATCCTTGAGGCCGGTGAAGAGCTTCCAGAGGTCGAATTCGTCAGCCTGACATCTCTTGAAGTGGCCGTATGACGGATAAACTTCCACGAGTCTCCGCCGATGACGCCATCAGAGCCTTAGAAAGGGCAGGCTTCTTCCTGGCGAGGCAGAGCGGGAGCCATAAAATCTTCAAGAATGAAGAAGGCACGAGGATAACTATCCCCTATCACTCAAAAAAGATCCTCCACCCAAAAATCCTGAAAAGCATCCTGAAAGATGCGGATTTGACCGCGGACGAATTTAGGGATCTTATGAAATAAAGGGCCGTATCATCTTTTTCAGCGCCACCGCCGCCATCTCCGCCGTCGTGCTGATCGAGTTGCATCATCTCCACAGTCTCCGAACCCACGCCGCGCGCCTCCCGGCCGATCGGTCCCAGGGCGCCCTCGGCCACCGGCGGCTGGAAGAAGGCCGAGGGCAGTGATCGCGGGCCCGCGACCAAAACCTCCTTTTATCCCCTCCCTCATCACCCTTTGGAGCTTTGATTATGGCGATTCATCCCATCGAGTTTCGTTACGGAAATCCGGAGATGAAGGATCTCTGGTCGGAGGAGTACAGGTTCCGGTGCCTCTTTCGGGTCGAGGCCGCCCTCTCCCGGGCCGAAGAGGAATTGGGCCTCATCCCCGAAGGGGCCGCAGACGACATCTTTCGGGCCGCAGAGAAGGCGAGCCCCGACAGGGCCAAGGAGATCGAGGACGAGATCGGCCACGACATGATGGCCGTCGTCCACGCCCTGGCCGAATCCTGCGAGTGGGCTGGAGAGTGGGTCCACCTGGGAGCCACCTCCAACGACATCCTGGACACGGCGACCGGCCTTCAGATTAAGGCCTCCCTCGATGTCCTGGAGGAGAAGGTGAAAAGAGTCCTTGGGGTGCTCCTCTCTCGGGCCGAGGAGCATAAGCACCTGGTCTGCGCCGGTCGGACTCACGGCCAGATCGGCGTGCCCACCACCTACGGCCTCCGGTTTGCGGTCTGGGCCTCCGAGATGGCCCGCCACCTGGAGAGGCTCGGGCAGCTCGTGCCTCGGGCCGCCGTAGGCAAGATGAGCGGCGCCGTCGGGACCCAGGCCGCCTTCGGTCTCCACGGCATGAAGATCCAGGAGAGGGTTATGGAGGTGCTGGATCTGAACGAGGTGGACGTCTCAAACCAGGTGGTCCAGAGGGACAGGCACGCCGAGATGATCTGCTGGATGGGTCTCGTCGCCTCGACCCTCGACAAGATCTGTGTAGAGATCAGGACCCTTCAGAGAAGCGAGATCGGCGAGGTCCAGGAGGTCTTCGGCAAAAAGCAGGTGGGCTCGAGCACCATGCCCCACAAGAGAAACCCCATCAAATCCGAGCAGGTCTGCGGCCTCGCTCGGGTCGTCCGGGCCCAGATCGAGCCGGCCTTCGCAAACATACCGCTTTGGGACGAGAGGGACCTCACCAACTCCAGCTGCGAGAGGATTCTATTCCCCGAGGCCTTCGTCTTCACCGACCACCTCCTGGCCCTGACCGCTAGAATCCTGGAGGGGCTGACGATAAGGCTCGACCAGGTCGAAAAGAACCTGAACCTTCTTCAGGGCCTGAACATGGCGGAGTCTGTGATGGTGGAGCTGGCAAAACGGGGCGTAGGAAGGCAGAAAGCTCACGAGATCATGAGGAGCTCCTCCATGAGGGCCGTCGAGGAGGGGCTGACACTTGCCGAGGTCCTGGCCGAGGAGGAGACGGTTGCCCATCACCTCTCAAACGATGAGATCGAACGGCTCCTCGACCCCCACCAGTACATAGGAACCGCCGTCGAGCAGGTAGACCGGCTCCTTTTGAAGCTGGAGCCTCTTCTGGACTGAAAAAGCGCTGTTGGAGGTCTCGAAGAGGTGGAACGAGAGATGAGCCGGAGGCGATGATACGAATCGGAGGATATGATTCGTGTCTGTGGAGATGATGGCGGCGATCCGGCCCCGGGCTTTCTTGCTGAAGCCCGGCCACCTCGAGAGGGACGAAGAGGGGAATATCCTGGACGCGCGGTCCTCGGTGACTTTGATCCTAGCCCAATCCAAAAAGATCGCCGTCGACACAGGCCTCGAGGACGAGGCGGAGCAGATATTGGGGCGTCTGGCAGGGCTCGGCCTCGCTCCAGAAGACGTCGACATAGTCATCAACACCCACGACCATCCCGACCACTGCGGAAATAACGGCCTCTTCACCAGGGCTCGGATTCTGTCGGGTAAGGTCGAGGGCAAAGGCGAGAGACGGCTGAAGGAGGGAGATTTCGTCGCCCCAGGGGTCTGGATCATGGAGACGCCGGGCCACACTCTCGAGAGCATATCCGTCGTCTGCGAGTCCGCCCGGCGAATAGTGATGGCGGGAGACGCCCTCCCTCTCATGGGAAATTACCTGAAGTGGGTCCCGCCCCGCCTCAACGTGGACAGGGACCTGGCCATGAAGAGCATGGCGAGGATCGTCGAGGTCGCAGATCTGGTGGTTCCGGGCCACGATTCTCCTTTTCTTGTGCGGGAGAGGATGCGGATAGCAGATCTGAGCTGAAGTCCTCCCTTTCTTTGCAATTATCACTTCGTTTCCTGCTAAAAATGTCATCTTGATCTCGCTTATATGTAGCGGCATTCAATTCAAAATGCGAAAAAGGCAATCTATTAATAGTAAAAAATGTAGATTCAGAGCAAATGCCGCTGAAACTTACATCAAAAGAGAAGCTGGTCCTTTACGGGCTTGCCAGGTACCCGGGGCTCAGCGATATCGATCTCGCCTCGAAGATCGGGGTGGATCGATCGACGATATTCAAGAGCAAGAGAAAGTTCAGGGAATGGGAGATGGTCCAACTTCTGAACGTCCCCACCGGGGTGGGCGTGGGGGCGGAGATCATGACCGCGATCTTCGCCAGCTACAAGCCCAACGCTCCTGTGGAGGTGAGGAAGAACAAGCCGGGGTTCAAAGAGTGGGTGGACCACCCTCACTGCGTATTTCACTCGGCCACCGACACCGACTCTGTATCGATGGTCTACTCCAAGAGCTTCACCGACTTCAAGAGGATCTTTGATCCCGTCATGGACGACTACAGGGACGCCGGGTTCGTCGAGGACATCCTCTGCTATCATTACCCCTTCTCACTGACCAGGGTCTCCTGGGATTCCGCCCTCGCGGTGGACAACACCTTCAATCTTGCCAGGACCGACCTTTTGGCGGAGCCTCCAATCGAGGAGGAGATCCCCGAGGATTCCGTCAAGCTCACCGAGAAGGACAAGCTGGCCCTCCACGCCTTCGTCAAGTATCCGGCCCTCTCGGATCTGGAGCTATCCCGAAGGACGGGAATCTCCAGGCCCACCATATCCGGGAAGAGAAACAAGTTCTTCCAGAGCGGGCTATTGAGCCGACAGGCGAACGTCAACTGGAAGAAGATCGGATGCGAGCTGATGATCTTCTACCACATCAACGTCCGGCCCAAGGCGACGCAGGAGGATATGATGAAGGTCTACACCTCCTTCAGAAAGATCGGGGCTGCGGTCTACAGCTACATCCAGCCCGGCGAGATCTTCGGCTCCTTCCTGTCTCAGTGCTACGTGGAGATGAAAGAGAGGATGGATCTGGAGGTCAAAAAGCTCAGCGAGGCGGGACTTGTTTCGGAGAGGCCGATGTACGTCATAATGCCCCTCCAAGAGCTGAAGGTGAGAAAGATCGATTACGCCCCCATGGTAAAATCGATGCTGGATATCGATACGGAGATATGATCGGCGAGATCGTGGTCGTCGCCACGAGGACGGATCCCGCAAGCATCAACATCGCCGAGAGGTTGATGGATCTGGCCGCCTGGGAGGATGAAGGGGGGCTTCACCATCGATTCGGAAACTACAGGCTGGTCATCCTCAGCGAGAAGCTGATCACCCTCAGGAACCTCGAAGAAAGGCTGAAGGAGATGGGCCTATCTCCCAAGCTGCTCGTCTTCGCCTCAAGACACCAGGCCAAAGATGGAACTCCCCGTCTATGCGGCCACTTTACGGGAAACTGTGGTGAAGCGGTCATGGGTGGCGCGTCCAGAGAGCTGGCCGTCGCGGCTCCAGGCGCCCTCAAGTCCTTCATTTTGAACCTGCGAGATGAGCATATCGAGGGCTTTGAGATCACCGTCGAGGCGACCCATCACGGACCGACGGACCTATCGACCCCCTCCTTCTTCGCGGAGATCGGAAGCACCGAGAGGGAGTGGTCAAACCCCGATGCTGGGAATGCTGTGGCGAGGTCGATATTGGGGCTTGAGGATCTATTGGTGCCCGCCTTTCTCGGCTTCGGTGGGGGGCACTACGTCAACCGCCAGAATCGGCTGCTTATCGATACGAAGATCGCCTTCGGGCACCTCTTCTCCAACTACCAGGCTGCAGATCTCGATTTTGAGATGGTCGAGGAGGCGAGCCGGAAGTCTGGAGCCTTGGGGGCTTACCTCGACCGAAAGTCCCTCCGTTCGGCCGAGAAGAAGAGGATATCAGAGGCCCTGGACGAGATCGGCATTGAGATGATGAACGAGAGGGATATCAAAGAGCACTATCCTCTCGATCTTTGATCTCTGAAATCTCCGTCACAAAAGGCGTCCTTTACAGAAATCCGGGCGCAGAGGAGAATAGCGACCATCTGCGGTAGCCCATGCACCTTTTGAGCCTTCCGACCGCCATGTCGAAGGCCGCCTCCCTCGGCAGCTTCTCCTCATCGTGGACCGCCTCAAGAACCTCTCTCGTGTTCTTGCGGATCTTCTCCTCGATCGCATCGAAGGTTTCTGAGCGGGAGGCTCCCCGGTACTCATTGGCCGCGCATATCACCCCGCCGGCGTTGGCGATGAAGTCCGGAACCGAGAGGATGCCCCTCTCGTGAAGGATCTTTTCAGCCCCAGGGGTTATGGGGATGTTAGCCCCCTGGATCACCAGCTTAGTTTTCAGCCTGCTCACGTTCCCCTCATCTATCACGTCGGGCCGCGCCGCCGGGATCCAGATGTCGCACTCCACGTCGATGATCGCATCCCGATCAAGCTTCGTTCCTCCCGGATAATCCACCACGCTCTTTCCCGCCCCCTTCAGATCGATTAGCTCGCCGACGTCCAGCCCCTTTGGATCAAAAACGGTTCCGCAAGAATCGGCTGCCCCGACCAGGACGGCGCCCCTCTCAGAGAGAAATCGAGCTGCATGCCTCCCGACGGCGCCAAACCCCTGGACAGCAACCCTCGCCCCCTCCAGCTCAAAATCGAGGTATTCGAGGGCCACCTCCGTCGAATGGCGGACGCCCCACCCCGTGGCTCCGATCTCGTCGAGGGGTATCCCGCCCACCTCGCGAGGTAGGCCCACTGCTCTCCCTATCTCGTCCCTGACCCATGCCATACACTCTTCGTCGGTCCCCATGTCCGGGCCGAAGATGTACTCCTCGACGTTTCTAAGGGCGCTGGCCATGGCCCGGATCTTTGCCTCCTTCTCTCTCTTTGGCATCTTCGGGTCCCCGTATATCACAGACTTGCCGCCCCCGTGGGGAAGGTCCGCAGCTGCGTTCTTGAGGGTCATCGCCCGAGCAAGCCTTACGCACTCTTCAGTGCTGACGTCGGGCGCCATCCTGAGACCACCTATTGCTGGTCCCCGTGCCACATTGTCCACCACCAGGACGCCCTTGAGGCCCGCCGACGGCTCATAGACGTGGATTATCTTGGTCGGTCCAAGTTCATCTGCAAAATCGAAAAGGTCTCTCATCCTCTGTACCCCAGATGAGTTATCTCGCGCCACCCCATGAAATAATTTCCCATAACTAACCGCCGTTTTCGCATCCGAACTATCGATGGCGGATCTTCTCGAAATAATCGCACAGTTCTAAGGCGGATTTGAAAGAACGAAAGTTCACTTGATCTCTGATCAATCTTTTCTAAGAATAAGCAAATGTTATATACCCGAAAATCGCTCTTGAGAGCGTCTAACCCACGGCATTTCGTCTTATAGACGGGATCAGTGATCAAAGGTCGCCCGAGAACAGTGGAGGAAAATTATCTATGATGGCTGCAGTGCTGGAGGCTCCCGGAAGGATGTTCCTCCGGGAGGTGGAGGACTCGGTCTGCCCCGAGGGAGGCATGATATTGAAGGTAGAGGCCTGCTCGATATGTAGCACCGACGTCAAGATGCGGAAGCGTGGGCAGAGGGATCTGGTCTACCCCCGGATCCTGGGCCACGAGATCTCCGGGGTCGTTTACGAGAGAGACGGCGCAGGCCCCGAGGTCGGCGAGAGGGTCCAGGCGTTTCCCGGGGTCTTCTGCGGAAGCTGCCCCTCCTGCAGGCGGGGGGCTGAAAACATGTGCGAACGGGTCCAGATCTTCGGTTTCAACCTGGACGGCGGGTTTGCAGAGCATCTCTTGGTGCCGAAAGACTCGGTCAGAAACGGCGGCCTCTTCCCAGTGCCCGACGGGGTGAAGCTCGAGGAGGCGGCTCTCGCCGAGCCCCTCGCTTGCTGCATCAACGCCCAGGAGCTGGCGGGGGTCGGAGAGGGCGACTCAATCCTGATCTATGGGGCGGGGCCTGCGGGAAATCTTCACGCCATGCTCGCCCGCGAGATGGGCGCCTCGATGGTGGCTATCGCTGAACCCCTTGAAGGCCGGGTGGATCTGGCCAGATCGTCGGGGGCGGACCTGGTCGTCAATTCGAGAAGGGAGGATCTTCGGGAGCGGGCGATGGAGACGACCGACGGGTTGGGCTTTGACGTCATAATTTTGGCCAGCCGGGACGCTGCCGTCGACGATGACCTCCTCTCTCTCCTCGCCCCTCGCGGTCGGATCTCCCTATTCTCGGGCCTTCCCCCGCATTTCGCTTCGCCGAGGCTGGACCTGAACTTCCTCCACTACCGGGAGCAGATGATAGTCGGCTCTTACGGCTGCACCTCTGCCCAGAACGGGAAGGCGCTGGAGCTGATATCCTCGGGGTCCATTGAAGTCGGCCGGCTGATCACCGAGAGGGTCTCTCTCGGCGAGATATCCAGGGGGATGGAGCATGCCGAGAGGCGCGAGGGGCTGAAGGCCGTGGTGACGGATTTTGGCGGGTGATAATTTTTGGAAGACGCGATTGTGGATTTTGGATCGAAGTTGAACCGGCTCATAGCCGGCGAGAGCCTCACCAGGCAAGAGGCTAGAGAGATGTTCTCCGCGGTGATCAATAACGAGCAGCCCGACGCTCATCAGGGGGCGTTTCTTGCGGCCATCACCGCCAAGGGGGCAACGCCTGACGAGATTGCGGGAAGCTGGGAGGCGATATACGAGCTTGACACCTTCAAGGTCTCACCGAGGGTTTCGGGAGATCTCTTCGAGAACTGCGGGACGGGGATGGATGCTGTCGAGACCTTCAACATCAGCACGGCGGCCTCCATCGTCGCGGCTGCCGCTGGCGTTCCGATGGCAAAGCACGGGGCGAGGGCGATAACCTCCATGTGCGGGACCGTCGACATCCTGGAGATCCTGGGGGTGGAGGTCGAGGGTGATCCCCAGCTCGTCCAGAAAAGCATCGAGAGCGCCGGGATAGGCATATTCAACGGCATGAGCCCCAGGGTCCATCCCGTGGGCCTCGGTCGGATCCTCTCCAAGATAAGGTTCGGAACGATCCTGAACATAGCCGGGTCCCTCGCAAACCCGGCCATGCCAAGGTGCGGCGTTAGAGGCGTTTACTCGAAAGACCTGGTGGTCCCCATCGCCGAGGCGATGAGGGAGATCGGCTACTCCAGAGCGATGGTGGTCCACGGCCTCACCATCGACGGCGAGAGGGGGATGGACGAGGTATCGCCCTCGGGAAAGACCTTCGTTGCTGAAATTCAGGAAGACGGAAGGATCGAAACTTTTGAGCTCTCCCCAAGAGACTTCGGGGTGGAACCGGTGGACGAAAGGCTTCTTCTGCCCCGGGAAGATAGAGTCGAGGAGGCAATCGAGCTTCTCAGGGTCCTCTCCGGCACGGAGAGGGGCCCAAGAGAGACGGCGGTCTGCATCAACTCTGCTCCCATCCTGTACATTGCCGGGAAGGCCGAGAATATCTCGGAGGGGTTTTTGATCTCAAAGGATATCATACGGTCCGGAAAAGCCCTGGAAAAGCTGGGCGAGTGGGTGAGGGCCCAAAACTCCGATTCCCTGGCCGGAGCCGAGAGGCTTAAATTCTTGGTCGAGAGGGCCGCAAACTGAAACTGAGATTAAAAAGATGGGCGGCGGAACGGAAGTAAGGCAGGGGCAGGCCCAAATCCCCTCATCCCGTTCCCATCCCCTCTCGGGAGCCGATCTCCAAAACCCCCGAGACCTTCTCCAGGTACCGCTCCATGTAGGCGTCGCAGACCTCCCACTCGACGTCGACTTTGATCTCGGCCATGATCTCCTGGAGCTGGATCTTAACCTGGTCCCAGGTGTACTTGTTCTCGGATCTGCAAAGCTCCGTCAGGAGGCGGAGGGTGGGAACGAAGATCTTCTTGAACTCGGCCCGGATGAAGGCCATGAAGGGCTCGGATAAGTCCCTGTAGACGTAAGATCTCAGCTCCGCCAGAAGGTCGTACTGAGCCTGGCAGGGGTCGTCGTAAGGGTCTATAGCCTCCTGTTCCCAGCGCTCGCCCAGCCTCTCGTACCCTTTTTTGATCATCTCGTCGACCCTGGCCCTGGCCTCACCGTTGCCGATCTCGGCCGCGAGCTTGTATCCTGTGAGCCGGAGCCGGAGAAGCTGCACCATCCCCTCCTCGAAGGTGAGGTTCAGATGAAACCTGCCCAGGTAGTCGGCCATGGTCGAAAGCCTCGTCTCTGGATCGAAGGTGACGGCCAATCGATCACCTCCCCTCAGCCCCGGCAGCACTCCTGGCCTGCCTTCCGGACCTGCCGGCGCCCGTCGATCGATCGAAGATTCGTGACCCGTTCATATTCGGACTTATATATCTTCGCAGTTTAAGACCTTTGGCCCTGAATGAAAGCGGGACAGCTTTGATGGTCAAGCCTTGTTGAGGGCATAAATTTATCCGAAGACGGATCGTACGCCCTGGTTGTCAGGAGGATTTGGAGTAGATGGCGCAGGTTTTTTTGGAGATCATGAGGCCCGGAAACTGTCTGATGGCAAGCGTCGCCGCCCTGATAGGGTTTCTGGTGGCGGACGCAAGGCCCGAGCCCCTCACAGCGGTCCTGGTGGCGCTTGCGGTATTCGCCGTGACGGGGGCGGGAAACGTCGTCAACGACTACTTCGACCGCGAGATCGACGCCGTCAACAGGCCCGGCCGGCCGATACCAAGCGGCAGAATCAGCCCGGATCGGGCCCTCGCTTGGTCGATCATCCTCTTCTTCGCTGGGTGCCTCTTTGCCCACTTCATAAACCCCCTCGCTCTGGCCATAGCCACCTTCAACTCAGTCCTCCTCTACCTCTACGCCCGAAACCTCAAGGTCACGCCCTTTGCGGGAAACAGCGCCGTCGGGTACTTGACCGGCTCAACCTTCCTCTTCGGCGGGGCAGCGGGAAGCAACGTTGAGATCACAGTCTTCCTCTTCCTCCTGGCGTCTCTTGCCACCTTGAGCAGGGAGATCGAAAAGGACATCGAGGACGTGGCTGGCGACAGGGCCAGCGGCGCAAGGACTCTGCCGATCGTCATCGGTGAGAGAAAGTCATCCATCCTCGCCGCCTCCTTCGTCGTCGCGGCGATCGGTCTCAGCTATCTTGCGCCCCTCGGCAGGGCTTACCTCGTTGCGGTCACCGTCGCCGACCTTCTCTTCCTGGCGGCGCTGGCGAGCATACTCAAGGGCGAGGCTTCCAGGGCCCAGAAGAGGCTGAAGACTGGGATGGCGGCGGCCCTCGCGGCCTTTCTGGTGGCGGCGGTCTCCGGTTTTTGGTATCTGTGATCTGATATTAACGGCGCCGCCAGAAACGCCACGTTCTCCTCGATCCAGCACGACCCCGCCCACCACATTCGGGGCAAGTCTTTGTCCCCTCCAGCGGCTCTGTGCATATCGCCCTCCGGACGGTGATCGAGCCCTCTCCTTTGCAGACCTCGCAGAGCTTCTCGTCGGGAATGAAAGGCACCACCTAAAAGCAAATTTTCGATATCGGTTCAGTCTCCGCCCAGTCCCCACCTCGATATCCCACGCCTGGCAACAGAATACAGTATCGGCGACAGGACGGCGTTCGAAACCATCGTCGGTATCCCCACCTTCAAGAGCGAGGTGGTCGCAAACGCTCCGAGGGTCAGCCTTCCGTCAATTATGGCCTCAATCGTGCCCGTGCCTCCCCTCGCCAGGTCCGGAAACGACAAGATTCCGTAGTAGCTCGATAGAACGAAGACCAAAAAGCTAACTGCGGTCGCCAGCAGGACGGCGATTGAGATTGCAGACGATCGAAGCGCCTCTTCCCCGCCCCTCATTTTATCGGCGACTATCTTGCAGGAGATCATCCCTGCCCAGTGGGCCGGTATGTTGGCCAGCGGAAAGGGAGACGCCGTGGCGGTAGTGAGTGCCAAACCCGTCGCGAGACCCACAACAGACGCCTCCGATAAAGACATCCGGATCAGAAGGACGATGAGGCAGTAGACGGATATCGACAACCCCACCTGCAGATCGCCGGTGATCGATTCCGTAAACCTCATCAGGTAGTGGACGATCCAGGCGAGGGCTATTAGGAGGCCAGAGAGGACGATCTCTTTTGAGTTCATATAATTCCTCGATTCGGTTAGATCTCTAACTAATATTTATATATTTCCATGTGTAGTTAATCCCACCATCCTATGGGTTGTGATTTCAATTATTGGAGGATCTTTGTAGCCTTATGTTTTTGGACGTCCTATATTTAGAGTATTTTTAGCTAGATCGAGGGGATGATCATCGAGTCTACAGCAGGTGAGTTATCAGGCTATGTGTGATCTTTGGGAGCATTTTTGGGTGTGCCATTTACTAATTTCCCACGGACTATAGATCTCTTACAGATTTAAGATCATTTTGAACTTAGAATCTCGAACATTTGTATTAGAGATCAATCTTTCAAGAAATCAATGCTACCTAATCTCTCCTTTAATTTTTCGAATTCTTGGGTTGATAAAGGGTATGATAAGGCTAAAAAACTTGTCGATATTCTAAGGTCTTCAACAGTATTCATCGGTCATCGGTTAAGCCCACCATTCCTCCGTAAAGCGTCTTCTGTTCACGTGAGGATCGAGCGCTTCACTAAAGCCAATTTCTAAATAAGTTCTTAAGGAAGTTTCTAATCCCAGATAACGCAGAAGGCCAGTTAGTACAAAGTTGGCATTCTCAGAGAATATGTTACTCCATCTAAGCTGGGTGAATCGTACCATCTTCGCCTCAGGATTAAGCCTACGCATAACAGTATAAATTTTCCGGCTTATAAGTAGTGTAAGTATAGCGATCCAGATAAAGGCCTCTATTACCTGTGGATTGGACGTAGGAACCACATCCAGCGCGTACTTACTCTTGAGTTCCTTGAAGAGTATCTCCACCTCCCATCGGGCCCCGTACAGCCTTGCTACTTCTTCAGGTTCTAACAAATCTGGTGAGATATTGGTGATGTACATATGGTACTTATCTTCATCCTCATTGTATACTGCGACCAACCTGAACCGCTCAGCGTCCTTTTTCTCCTTACCCCGGTAAGCTCGGCGATTGAAGGTCACCTCAACTTCGACGTCCAGCACCTGTCGTTTCAAGTTCTTCAAGACCTCTTGAAGGTGCTTTCCCCGAACGTCGATGCTTCTGCCCCGACAGGTGCGATGGGTTTCAATGATGAGAGGATTGGCGTTGCTTTTCAGCCTTGAAACGAAGAATCCGCCGTTTTCCTTGATGCGGGTGAAAATCTGATACTTGTAGAACCCCAGGTCAATAAGCAGTATGCGATCCTTTATCCATGGTCCTATCTTCAAAGTCTTTATGTCGTTGGTGTTTTCAGCGAACAATGCCACGCTCTTCGGACCGCCGGCTATCGCGCTGGTCAGTACAGCAACCTTGACACCTGCCGCCACTTTGCGTGATCTCGTCGCTGGCCAGATCTTAGCCAATTTTGCGTTTAGCCGTACGATGGTGGAGTCCTGGATCAAGACATCTTCGAAAGGTGAAAGGCGATCGCTGAGGGTTCGACTGGGTTCCTGAGCCGAGTATTCGATGCCTCGCACAACACATTCTCGGAGAAAGGCAACAAGCTCTGGAGTGAACCGATAATACCAGCTGCTATCGCTCAAAATCTGCTTAGATGCCGTCTCATAGTTTCGCTTCAGACCGGCAAGAGTTCGTTGAAGAAAAGTCCCATAGCCTATAGACAGTGACCAGAACAAGTGAACGGGATCGATCTTGCGCTCACGCTTTATCAACTCCGTCTCTTTTGCTTTATCCCTCAGCCATCCTGGTGGAAATAGATCGCAAAGCTCCCTCTCAACCAGGTTTTCCTCTTCGAATGAGCGGTGGTTGGCCACTATAGATTACCCCCTCTGAATTCTTACTGAGTAATCTATAGTATTTATAGGTTATTAATCAGGTTATCTTATTACACGTATAATGTGAGAAGCATCAAAAATCTGTAGGACTATTTAAACTGCTCCTTAACCGATGACCAATGACATGTTCTCTATAATGGATACATGCCGTAAGCAGGAAGTTAACTTCTTCAACTATCTTAATGGAATATTTTCATCTCGAGACGATATCCCGAGTTTGGCTAACTTAATTTATAAAGCGGCATGATATAATATTTTATTGAGCATGTTCAGAAGAGCTAATCGAGCTGAGGACGTATTCTCCGGCTCGAGTGAACTCGTTTAAGCGATCTTTGACGATCTCTTCACCCTCCATCGTGATGGAATATATTTTCGACCTCATATTGCCCCGACCAAATTCTGCCTGGAGGATCCCCTGATCCTTTAGTGAATATAACAGTGGATAAACAGTCCCTTGGCTCAAAAATATGTCATATTTTTCAAAAATTAATTTAATAATATCGTAACCGCACATAGGATTATCTCTCAAAATACATAAAAGAACGATCTCTAAATTTGTCTTTATTATCCGTCCAATATAGTAGTCAAAATACATCTTCTGCTTTGCTGTTAGCTCAAGTTCATTGGTCGTATCAACATCTCCAGAGACTGTCGTTTTAACAACCTATGGCTTCTACGTCTTGATACTTAAATCTATTTTATATATGACCTATGTTTATATACCCCCTCATCTGACGATTATATATGGAATACGGACATATAATAGCGAGCCATTGGTCATCGGTTAAGGATTTTGAGCTACATAATCTTGCAGTTTTTCACACGAATTACGCGTTGCATAAACGAGGTACGATTTCAAGAATGGCTTGCTGTAACCTCTTTGATCAAGCCAATCTCACCGGACTTGCTACCGAGATCGCTGCCACATCGCGATTCTTGCCTTAACCGATGACCCATGAATAGCGAGCTACATTCAGATTATATTTAGTGATAAAATTTCTTGTCAATCCAAAATATAACTTGTTTCGAACGCCGAAACTGACTTAGAAACAACTTATGACACAACATTTGAGAGATGAGAAGCTATAAATTTTTATACGTATTTTTAGTATCTGGACGTCAGATACGGGGCAACCACCTGCATCATAAATCGATGCTGGGGCAAAGTGTTGCACATCCTCCGCATATGCAGTCCATGGGCGGGACGGGTCTGGTGGCTTGGCTCTCTTGAGGGCCGATATCATCTGCCCGCCTCCCCACCCTACGGCACGTTTGTCTTCCTCAAATATGCATGGAAGATTATGGCGAGGTGACAGAGAACATGGCATCACAGAATCCAGACGTTTCCAGTCTGGCAGAGGTTCTTGACAGGATACTGGACAAGGGCGTAGTTGTCGATGCGTGGGCGAGAATTTCTCTCGTAGGCATCGAGATCTTGACCGTCGAGGCGAGAGTTGTCGTTGCTTCAGTGGACACCTACCTCCATTATGCAGAAGAGATGGCCAAGATAGAACAGGCTTCGATAGGCGTAGCTCCGGAAATGCCGGCATAAAGCAAGAGGTGACGAAAAATGGCATCACAGAATCCAGACGTTTCCAGTCTGGCAGAGGTTCTTGACAGGATACTGGACAAGGGCGTAGTTGTCGATGCGTGGGCGAGAATTTCTCTCGTAGGCATCGAGATCTTGACCGTCGAGG